>Ga0335078_10007573_pt1 | contig 16106 bp, 16 predicted proteins | sample Lox_Sample_32_FD_206711 | JGI IMG/M metagenome (GOLD analysis project Ga0335078, IMG submission 206711) | Soil microbial communities from Loxahatchee National Wildlife Refuge, Florida, United States - Lox_Sample_3.2 | ecosystem: Environmental > Terrestrial > Soil > Wetlands | place: USA...
ATAGTTTGCAAAGATAAGTCCGAGCGCGAGCACGGTGCCGATGTCATTGATGAAGCACGCGGCAAGAATGATTTTACCAAGCTCGGTTCGGTTATAGCCGGTCTCGACCATCACCGCGTAAACCACCGCCACCGACGTCGTCGACAGCGCGATGCCGGCGATTTGCGCCTGCGGCCAGGGCCAGCCGAGGCCGTAATGCGCGAACGCGAGGCACCCGAGATAGGGCGCGAAGAATCCCACAAGGCCGATCGACATACTCGACCAGAAGTGCTTCTTGACCACCTTGGGATCGATCTCGGTTCCGGCGAGGAAGGTCAGCAGAATCGCGCCGAAGCCGGCGAGGAAATTGATCCAGACGTTGAGCGGCATGCCGATGAGGTTGCCGCCGATTGCGCCGACCACGATCTCGACCAACGCCACCGAGATTGTGATCCAGATCGACAGCACTGACGAGGCGAGCGCCAGCCCGATCCACAACGCCGCCTGGAACCAGATATTATCCATCACCGCTTCTCCCTCGGCTCGAGTCCAAAGGCAGGCACAAAAAAACCCGCCCTCGCGGCGGGTCGCTTCGAGCGCGACCCCCACCGCATCGTCCTGCGGCAGGGGTCATCAGCCCTTGCGGGCGGTTTTGGGGAACCCCATCCCCTTGCAACGCGATCCTTATAGTGAAATTGCGGCCACGCCGCAACGCCGGCGGTCAGCGCTGGTTGATGCGCCGCTGCGCCGGCGGCATGACGCGTGACGGCGGCGCGGCCGGCACGTAGGACGGGGCATGTTCGCGGTAGAGATCGGCCTGGACCCGCTTTTTCCACGCGCCGGCGCCGAGCGCGCTGACGACGCAGGCGACCGCGAAGCCGATGAGCACCGCGAGCATCAGCGCCACCTGCGGTGCGCCCGACGGTTCTGGGAACAGCGCCACCATCGGCAGCGTGGCGATGAAGAAAAACATCCCCACCGCGATCCCGGCCAGCAGGCCGATCACGCCGAACAGCACGATCCCGGCAACAAGCTTCGAATAAGACGCGTTCATCCCACGCTCCGTCACCCTGGCAAGAACCGCGGCCGCGGTTCCCAAGGCGATGCTGCGAATTATCGTAAGAAGCGGTAAATCAACCCTTGCGTTTGGTTACACAAGAATTAATCCGTCCGCGATGCGGCGGTTTTGGCCGGTTCCGCGGCGTGGAGTGCCCCGGCTTGACGCCGGAATGCGGCGGCGCAGAATGCCGAAACGGGCGTTTTTCGCGCCGGAGAGGACGATGTATTCGGAGACGACGCGGTCGATCAAAGTGACGGTGAAGCCCTATTTCCTCGAGGACCAGTCGTCGCCCTCGGATGGGCATTTCGTCTGGGCTTATCACGTCCGGATCGAGAACCAGGGCCCGGAGACGGTCCAGCTCCGCCGCCGCCACTGGCGCATCACCGACGGCATCGGCCGCACCCAGGAAGTGCGCGGGCCGGGGGTGGTGGGCGAGCAGCCGGTGCTTGGCCCCGGCCAGACCTTCGAATATACCAGCGGCACCCCCTTGGGCACGCCGTCGGGTATAATGGTCGGAACCTACGAGATGGAAACGCGCAACGGCGAAAGCTTCGCCGTGGCGATCCCCGCCTTCTCGCTCGACAGCCCGCATCAATCCGCGCGCGTCCACTAGGGCCGCGCCAGACAGGATACCGTCATGCCGAAGGATCAACCCGACAAGACCGTCCGCAACGGGCGCAACGGCGACCGGCCGTCGCGCGAGGAGGCGGAGAATGCGGTGCGCACGCTGATCCGCTGGGCCGGCGACGACCCAGGGCGCGAGGGGCTCAAGAGCACGCCGGGGCGCGTGGTGCGGGCCTACGAGGAATATTTCGCGGGTTACGCCACCGATCCGGCCGATGTCCTCGGCCGCACCTTCAAGGAGACCGACGGCTACGACGAGATGGTGGTGCTGCGCGACATCCGCTTCGAAAGCCATTGCGAGCACCACATGGCGCCGATCATCGGCAAGGTGCACGTTGCCTACCTGCCGAATCGCCGCGTCATCGGCATCTCCAAGCTGGCGCGCCTGGTCGAGATCTTCGCCAAGCGTCTCCAGATCCAGGAGAAGATGACGGCGCAGATCGCCAACGCGCTCAACGAGACGCTGAAACCCAAGGGCGTCGCGGTGGTGATCGAGGCGGCGCATCAGTGCATGACGACCCGCGGCGTGCACAAGCCGGGCGTCGCCATGGTCACATCGCACATGCTGGGCGCGTTCCGCGACGATCCGTCGACTCGGCGCGAATTCCTGGCGATGATCGGCTCGCCGGCGACCGGCGCGCCGCCCAACGCCTGACGCGCGTTCCGTCCGCTAGCGGGTGAAGCCGGTGAAGTCCCGGCGGATGTCGGAATCCATCTGCTTGTCGAAGTCGTCGAGGATCGCCTTGGTCATGTCGTACCAGGTCTGGTCCCGCTGATTCGGCGTGATGTCTTGGGCCACGGTCTGATAACGCGTCGCCTTGGCGGTGGTCGAGACCAGCATCGCCCCGCTGGCGTTGTAGAGGGTCAGCGTTCCCGAGACGGTCATGTCGTAGCGTTCCGACTGGTCGGTGGTGAACCAGCCGCGCACGCCAGTGGTGGGCGGCAGGTCGGTTTCGATGGCGCTCGCGTCGTCGATCACGAACACCGCGTGGTTGGTCCCGCCCGCCGCCGCGAGGCGGTCATGCGCCCAGTTCTCAAGCGCGTGGATTGGAGTCACCGGATAGAGATGATCGACGTTCGGCGCCTTCATCGGCGGATGAAAGTTCTCCTTGATCTCGACCGCGCCGACATTGAGTCGGATCGGCGGGTTCCCCGTAAAATGAATGTCAGGAAAATTCGGCCGCGGTGGCGGCGACGTGCATGCCGCCAGCACGCCCGCCAGCAGGATTGCGCAAAACACGGCTGAGGCAGACCGGGCCTTGATCATTTTCGTCTCTCTCGGGGAATTGCGACCGGGCCGCAGACTGGCACCGGAAAAGGCCCTTTTCAAGGCGAATGGGCGGGGTTGAGCGCGGCGACCGCGGCCTCGTCGTATGTGTAGGTTTGGTTGCAGAACTCGCAGGTGATGACCAGCTTGCCCTCGACCGCCAGCTCCGTGACCTCGTGCGGCGCCAACGCCTTGAGCATGCGCTCGACACGATCCTTCGAGCAGCGACAACGCGCGGCAAGTTGGTGCGGGCGATAGGCGCGCACGCCGTCTTCGTGAAACAGCCTGAACAACAGTGATTCAGGCGCGAGGCCCGGGTTGAGCAGCTCGCCCGAGGTGCTCGTGCTCATCAGCGCCATGGCGCGGCGCCAGCCGTCGTCCTCGGCCTCGCGCGCAGCGGGCTCGCCGGCCGGCAGGCGCTCGATCATCAACGCGCCGCCGCGCCAGGCGCCGCCGTTATGCGCCACCGCCACCTTGAGCCCGGCCTCGACCTGCTCGCTCTGGCGAAAATAGTGATGGACGCAATCGGCTAGGCTGGCGCCTTCGAGCGCGACGATTCCCTGATAACGGTCGGTGTGCTCGCCCTGGTCGACGGTGAGCGCGAGATAGCCGGCGCCGAGCAAGCGCGGCACCGACGATGCCGGATCCGGGCCAAGCTCATTGAGCTTGGCCGGATCGAACTGGGCGTAGCCACGCACCGCTCCAGCCGTGGTCACGTCCGCAACCATCAGGCGAATCGGCCCGTCGCCCTTGGTCTGAAGCGTGAAGACGCCGTCGTATTTGAGCGCGCCAGCCAAGGCGACCGCGAGCACGATCGCCTCCCCGAGCATCCCCGCTACCGGTACGGGATAGGCGTGCTGGGTCAGAATCCGGTCAAGCGCCGGACCGAGCCGGACGAGGCGACCGCGCAGGCGGAAGGGGTCGACCTGGAACGGTTGAACGATGTCGTCGGGAACCGGGGCGTGCATACCGGGGAATAAATGGTCTCAGCCGAGGCACCACGCAAGGATGCCCTTCTGCACGTGCATCCGGTTCTCGGCTTCGTCCCACACCGCCGATTGCGGGCCGTCGATCACCACCGCCGTCACTTCCTCGCCGCGATGGGCCGGCAGGCAATGCATGAAAATGGCGTCGCGCTTGGCCAGCGCCATGAGCTTTTCGTCGACGCGATAGGGCTGCAAAAGCGCGCGGCGCTCTTCCTTGTCCTTCGCGCCCATCGACACCCAGGTGTCGGTGACGATGCAGTCGACACCCTTGGCGGCAACCGCGGGATCGGCGGTGACATCGATCTTGGCGCCTTGGTCCCGGGCCCAGGCGAGCGCTTCCGGCGGCGGCGGGAATTTCGTGGGGCAGGCGATCCGCAACTCGAAGCCGAAGCGGGCGGCGGCGTGGATCCAGCTGGTCAGCACGTTGTTGCCGTCCCCGCTCCAGGCCACGATCTTGCCCTTGGCCGGACCCTTGCGCTCCTCGAGCGTCATGATGTCGGCCATGACCTGGCAGGGATGGCTCAGATCCGTCAGGCCGTTGATCACCGGGACGGTGGCGTGTTGCGCCAGTTCCTCGAGCTTTGCCGGGCTGTCGGTGCGGATCATGATGACGTCGACGTAACGCGACAGCACCCGCGCCGTGTCGGCGGTAGTCTCGCCGCGCGAGAGCTGGCTGTCGGCCGAGGTCAGCGTCACCACGTCGCCGCCAAGCTGCATCATCGCCACCTCGAAGCTCAGCCGCGTGCGCGTCGAGGGCTTCTCGAAGATCATCGCCAGGATCTTGCCTTCGAGCGGCTTGGTGCGGTCGCGACCGGCCTTGAAGGCGACGGCATGGCCGAGGATGTTGCGCAACTCGCCTGGTTCGATCCGGTCAAGATCGAGGAAATGGCGCGGCGCGTTCTTGGGGGCGCGCTTGCTCATGCCGCCCACCGCTTGGCGACGCCGTCGATGATGCCGGCGGCCTCGTCGATCTGCGCCTCGGTGACGATGAGCGGCGGCAACAGCCGCAGCGCGTTGTCGCCGGCCGCGACCGTGAGCAATCCGGCCTGGCGCAGCCGATCGAGCAGCTCGAGATTGGGTACCGCGCATTTGAAGCCGATCAGCAAGCCCTTGCCGCGCACGTCGCTGAACATCTTGGGGTAGGCCTTGACGAGAGCCTCGAGCCGGGCGCGCAGCGTTTTGGCGATGCGCTCGACCCGGGGCAGGAAATCAGGCTCGAGCATGATGGTCAGCACCTCGTTGGCGACCGCCATGGCGAGCGGGTTGCCGCCAAAAGTCGAGCCGTGCGAGCCAGCGACCATGCCTTTGGCCGCGTATTCGGTGGCGAGACAGGCGCCGACCGGGAAGCCGCCGGCCAGCCCCTTGGCGAGCGCCATCACGTCCGGCCGGACGCCGGCCCATTGATGCGCGAATAGCGTGCCGGTTCGGCCCATGCCGGTCTGCACTTCGTCGAGCACGAGCAGCAGGCCGAACTCGTCGCAGATCGCGCGCAGGCTCTGGAGATAGTCCGGCGCGGCCACCGCGAGCCCGCCTTCGCCCTGCACCGCCTCGACGATGATGCCGGCGGTTTCGGGGCCGATCTTGGCGCGCATCTCGTTGAGATTGCCGAAGGCGACGTGGTCGAAGCCCGGCGCCGGCGGACCGAAGCCCTTGAGGTATTTCTCGTTGCCCGCCGCCGCCAGCGTCGCCAGTGTGCGGCCGTGAAACGAGCCGTGACAGGCGATCAGCCGGTATTTCTCGGGATGGCCGCCTTCGGCATAATGCTTGCGCACGACCTTGATCGCGCATTCCATCGCCTCGGCGCCCGAATTGCAAAAGAACACCGTGTCGGCGAAGGTCAGATCCACCAGCCGCTGCGCCAGCTTCTTCTGCTCGGCGATCTGGTAGAGGTTGGAGCAATGCCACAGCTTGGCGGCCTGTTTCGCGAGCGCCTCGTTCAGACGCGGATGCGCGTGGCCGAGCGAGGTCACGGCGACACCGCTCGAGAAATCGAGATATTTCTTGCCATCGCTGGCGTAGAGATAGGCGCCTTCGCCGCGCTCGAACATCAGTTCGCTCCGCGCGTAAGTCGGCATGACGGCTGGAATCACGGGAATCACTCCTCGACGATGAAGACGAAGGACAAGGCGCGACTAGGCGGCGACGCTTAGCGTCGTCGCGTCATCGCGGCGGCTTGCCGCTCCAGGCCGTGCCGGGCATAGGGCCGATCAGCACGCTTCATCGTTTCGCTCCGAATCCGGGGCTTCCCTCAAGAGCGCGGAGTATGCGTTCCGCGCCAAGTGCCTGTCAACGCCGGGAGAATCAGGCCTTGAGCTTGTAGCCGCGCGCGAACATGGCATGGCAGATCGCGATCAGAGCGGCGTTGCTCACGACCATCACCGCGACGCCGACCGCGATCGAGCCGTCGGCATGTCCGGTGAGCCCATAGCGGAAACCGTCGATCATGTAGAAGAACGGATTGCACAGGGCGATGTCACGCCACAGCGGCGGCAGGAATTCGACCGAATAGAACGTGCCGGACAGGAACGCCATCGGCGTAACGACGAAATTGGTCACCGCCGCGATGTGGTCGAATTTGTCGGCCCAGATGCCGCCAATGATGCCGAGCACGGAGAGGCAAAGCGACGCCGCTGCAGCGTGAAACAGCGCCAACGCCGGGTGCGGCAGGTGAACCGGCACGAACACCGCCATCGCCGCGGTGACGACCATGCCCACCACCAGGCCGCGCGTCACGCCGCCCAGCGCGAAGCCCCAGGCGAGCTCGCCCGGGCTTAGCGGCGGCATCAATACGTCGACGATGTTACCCTGAACCTTGGCGATCATCAGCGACGATGAGGTGTTGGCAAAGGCGTTCTGCGCCATTGCCATCATCACCAGGCCCGGGACCAGAAACTCCATATAGGGCAGGTCGCCGATCATGCGCTGCTGCCCGCCGAGTGCCAGCAGGAACACGGCGAGGAACAGCAGCGTCGTCACCACCGGCGCCACCACGGTCTGCATCGAGACTTTGAGGAAGCGGCGCACCTCGCGCGCGAAAAGCGTCCACAGCCCGAGCCAGTTGACCGCGCCGACTAGGCGCGGCCGCGGTCCGGCATATCCACTGCTATTGAATCCCTGTTCCAAGGCGGCGAAGCTTAAGCGCGCATGGATTGCAAGGGAAGGGCGGGACGGAATGCCAGAGGCGCGTGCCAAGCGGGGCCGCAAGCTCCCGCGCCGGATCACGCCGGAGCGGCTCAACAACATCGCGCTGTACTATATCGGCCGCTACGCGAGCTCGAGCGCCAATTTGCGCCGGGTACTGCTGCGCCGGGTCGAGCGCGCGTCGCGGGTCCATGGTGACGATCCGGCGGAGGGTGCGCGCCTGATCGACGAGCTGGTGGCGCGATTCCTGCGCTCGGGCCTGATCGACGACCGCACCTATGCCGCGCAGAAGGCGGCAAGTTTGCGCCGGCGCGGCGCGTCGCGCTTCGGCATCGGCGGCAAGTTGCGGCAGAAGGGCGTCGAGGGCGAGCTGATCGCCGAGACTCTCGGCGCGCTTGAGGACAACGTTCCGGGCGGCGAGTTCGCCGCCGCCTGCGCCTTCGTCCGCCGCCGCCGGCTCGGACCTCTGCGGCCGCCAAGCAAACGCAAGGAGATGCGCGACAAGGATCTGGCGGCGCTGTCACGCGCCGGGTTCGGGCTCGATCTGGCGCGCCGCGCGCTGGCGTGCCCTGATGCCGCGACGCTCGATGCCTGGGCACGCGGCGAAGGCGGCGAGTCTTAGGCGATCACTTCTTTGCAGGCTTGGGCCGGGGAGGCAGCGGCGTCAATAGATCGCTCCGCATGTAGATACCGGCCTCGTCGAAAGCCTTCTTCACCCGGTGATTGAATTCCCGGCCGATGTCCCATTGCTTGAGCGGACGGGTCATGAGGCGGACCTTGATGATGACGGCCGAATCAGTGAACCGGTCAAGGCCCGCAACTTCGAGCGGCTCGAAAATGTCGGGCGCGAGCTTCTTGTCGCGCCGCATCTCCTCGGCGACATCCTTCAGGATAGCAGTGACGCGGTCGATATCCTCGTCATAGGCGACTCCGATATCGGCCACGTAATAGGTGTAATCCTTGGTCAGGTTCTGGATGACCTTCATCTCGCTGAACGGCACGGTCATCAGCGCGCCGTCATAGCCGCGCAGCTTGACCCGGCTCATCGACATCATTTCAACCACGCCGGAATGACCATTGCCGCAGTCAATCACGTCGCCGACCGCGAAGGTGTCGTCGATCAGCACCGAGACGCTGGTTATCAGGTCCTTGATGAGGGATTGGGAGCCGAGGCCCGCCACCAGTCCGAAAACACCGGCACCCGCCAGCAGCGCGCCGACATTGATGCCAAGCTCGCCCAGCACGGCGAACACGACGATGACGCCCATCACCACGATGAACATGAGCCGCAGGAACGGGAACATGGTCCTGGCGCGGGCGCGGCGCCGGCTATCGCTTTCTAGATGCTGCATATAGCGTTCGAGCACCGAAACGAAAACTTCCCACGCGATCAGCGCGCTGGCCAAAACGACGATAATTCCCGTAATGCTGCCGGCGAAGCGGCTCGAGGCTATGTCCTGGAACCAGGCGAACGCGCTCAAGCCCCAGGCCTGGAGCAACGCCAACACCGCGATCACGTAAATCACGGCCGAAACGAGCCTGGTCAGCGCCGGGATGTAACGGTTGGCGCGGGCCTCGAGCGTCGGGAACCGGGCCTTGAGCTCGGGTTTGACCGCGAAGCCATGCTGGCTTGCGCGGCCGACGAACTGGGCGGCGAGCGCTGCCGCCAGGACGATGACGACGCTCAGGAGCGTCGCGCGCAGCATGGTGAAGAACCCGCCTTCGATGTGCAGCACGAACACGCCGAAGACGCCGAGGATGTAGACGACCGCCAGGATATGCCACGAATCGGCGAGGCGATGGCGCAATAGCATCCATCCCCGGACCGGCGTGGCCGTGCCTTGCTTGCCGCGCAGCCATGCCGCCACCGCGCCGCGGTTTTGCAGCACGAATACGACGGCCAGGATGCCGAGCAGCAGGACAACGATCCGCAGCAGGATGGCGTAGATCGCGCCCGGCGCGCTCAGCCACCAGGCGCAGGCCGCAACCGCGAAGCCGTAGACCGCGAGATTGGTGAATCGCCTGACCCAAATGTAGAGGTAGTTGCGCGACTCTTCGCTGAGCGTGTAAAGCGCGAGCGCGGGACTCGACAGCAAAAGCACGCGCGCGGCGGCACAGATGCCGCGCGACCACAGATAGGCAACGATCACGGTTTCGGCGACGCTGCGCGTGGCGAAACGCGGCTCGGTCAGCGGCAGGACGAAGAACGCGACGCCGGCGAAGATCGCGATCGGCACGGCCTCGAGCAAGAACGCGACGAGGATGAAGACCAGGCGCTGCATCGCGTTTTCGCCGTTGCGCCCGTTGAGCCGCCGCGCCACCCCGCGCAGCAGCAGCCACGCGACCCAGTCAGCGACCAGCGCGAGGCCGAAGACGATGACGAGCTTGGTGGCGACCTCGATCCAGCGCTGCCGGATCTGCGGGTCGCCGACTTGGTCCTTGAACCAGTCGAGGAGTTTGGGGGCATCCACCACCACCGCCGCGGCTTCGAGCACTTCACCGCTCAACGCATCGGCCTGCTGTGACAGGCTGGAGAAGAACGAACGGGCGGCGGCGCCGGGCGACGCCTTTTGCGCGCCGCGCTGGGCCTCGATCAGGCCCTGTAGCTGCTTGACCAGCTTCTGCCGCGCGGTCGGGTCCTGGATGGTGTCGACCAGGCTCTGGAGATCATCGACTGTGACTTTTTCGGGGGCCTGCGCTTGATGATTCTGTGCCGGTGCTGTCGGCGCGGGGGCGTTCTGCGCCCAGGCCAAGCCCGTCAGCCCCGGCAACAGGCCGAGGATCAGCACCAGCGCGATGAGACGTCCCCCAATCATGCGTGCCAGAGTAGTCGTCCGTTCCGCCGTCGCCAAGCCGGGCGGCGAGGGCTCACCGCAGCAGCCCGGACATGCGCGCCAGCGCGGCGCCGAGTAAGCCGCCCCCCGAGGCGGCCAGAATGCCGCCGGCGAGGCGCGGCAGCCAGGCGACGTCGATGCCCCGCAACAGCAGCGATCCGAAGCACAGCGACAGCCACCAGGCGAGCGAGCCGCAGTACACGCCGGCGACCAGTGCCCCGATGCTGATGGGCCCGGTCGCGGGATCGAAGCCGATCTGGGTGAAGATCACGGCGAACACCAGGATGGTGAGCGGATTGGTGATGGCGAGCGCGAAGGTCGAGAAGAAAGCGGCGGCAAGGCGTTCACCCCCGACCGGGCCGGTATTGTACTCGCGCGGCGCTAGCAGCCCCTTGAATCCCACGACCAGGAGGAAGGCCCCCGCGCCAAGCCCGAGCCAGTCGCGCCGTGCCAGCAGCCAGTCCTGCACATAAGTCAGGCCGAACCCGGCGATGACGCCGAAGAACGCGTCGGCACAGGCGGCGCCGAGCCCCGAGACGAGACCGAACAGCGCGCCTTCGATCAGGGTACGCCGCACGCACAGGATCCCGGCCGGGCCGACCGGCACGGCGATGATCAGGCCGACGAACACACCCTTGATGAAAGTGATGAAGAGCAGCACAACAGGTCCGTTTCCCCGAATCGGTCGCGCGCGCTCATTCTAGACGGCTCGCAGGCCGCCAGCGACATTCGCCAACGAAACGAAAGGAATGGTCAGCGCGCGGTGTGCGATGGGCAGCGGCGCACCCACACCGGGAGTTCTTCCGGAAACTCGACAAGTTCGGCGATCGCGGACAGCACGTGCCGGGCGTAGGAATCCTCGTCGAAACGGTCTTTGCCGATGAAGTGCATGAACTTGGCGTTGTCGCACAGCCCGCCCGGGAAGAAGCAGGAATAGGTGGGGAAGGGGAGCACGATCGGGCTCGGCGCACTGGCGATGACGAAATTCGACGCGCATTGCTCGGTACCCCATCCGCGCCGATGGGTGGGGATTTTCTTAAGCCTTCCCCAGACCCCCGTAATTTCAACATGTTATCCGTGTGAAACCATCAATAAGTGCACACGAAATCGTGAGTTCGCCGTTGACGAACCGGTCCGGCGGCGCGGAAGCTGAAACCAATGAATAAATAGTGCGGGCAGGAAACATGGCCAAGGCGGATTACCGACGCCTCAGCGGGGTCCTCACCGATATCCTGAAACTCGGCGTGCCGCCGATCGCGCTGAGCTTTCTCGATGGGCCGCCCGCCGGGATGTCGCGGCCGGCCGGCGAGATGCCGACGCCGACGCCCGATGGACGCACCGGCGCGGTCGCCGCCAGCTGCGTGTTCTGGATGATGGCGACCGAAAAGACCTTCGCTACGGTCGCGGCCGATCACGGCAATTGCAGCGTCGGCGGCGTGACGCATGGGTTCAAGACCCTGGCCGAGGTCGCCAAGGCGGCGGACGTCGCAGCGCTGGTGCAATCACACTGGGTCTCGCCCGAGGACTTCAAGAACGTGCCGACGGTGTCGCGTAAGCCGGGTGCGATCGTCTACGGCCCTTTATCGGATACCACGCTCGATCCCGATGTCGTCTTCCTCCGCCTCAACGGCAAGCAGTTGATGGTATTGCACGAGGCCTGCCCCGATCTCCGGTTCGAGGGCAAACCGCAATGCCATATCATCGCGCTCGCAAAGGAAAAGGGCGAGCTCGCGGCCTCGACTGGATGCATGTTGAGCCGCGTGCGCACCGGCATGTCGAACAACGAGGTGACGTTCGCCATGCCCGGCCATCGGCTGCCCGAGCTGATCGAGCGCCTCAAGGCGACGCAGGCGGCCGACCTGCTGGTTTCGGCCTATGCCGCCGAAGACGGCAAGCGCTTTCCGCCGCGCGTCTGAAAAGGCGGATTGTCCCAGCCTTACAACGTTTTAAGTGGGCGTCCGACCGCCGATGGTGCTTGATTTCCGGGGCAGGAATGCCGCAGATGGCGCACCGATGAGAAGGCGCCGGTCAAATTCAGCCGGTTCGGGGCAACTCCGATGAATCCGATGATCGAGGTCCGCGGCCTTAGCCGCCGGTTCGGGCCTATCATTGCGGTCGACGGCGTTTCGTTCGACGTCCGCCAGGGCGAGGTGTTGGGCTTTCTCGGTCCGAATGGCGCCGGCAAGTCCACCACCATGAAGATGATTACCGGATTCCTCGCGCCGACCGCGGGCACGGCGCGGATCTGCGGCGCCGACGTCGTCGCGCGCCCGATCGAAGCCAAGCGCCACATCGGTTACTTGCCGGAAGGGGCGCCCGCCTATCCGGACATGACTCCGGCGAGCTTTTTGCGCTTCGTCGCCGAGATTCGCGGGTTCAAGGGCGACGAGATGAAGCGCCGGATCGAGCTCGCGGTCGCGCGGACTTCGCTCGCTTCAGTGATGGAGCAGCCGATCGAGACCCTGTCCAAGGGGTTCAAGCGCCGCGTCGGCCTGGCGCAAGCGCTATTGCACGATCCCGACGTGCTGGTGCTCGACGAGCCGACCGACGGCCTCGATCCGAACCAGAAGCACGAGGTGCGGACGCTGATCAAGGCTCTGGCGCCCGGCAAGGCGATCGTGATTTCGACCCATCTGCTCGATGAGGTTGACGCGGTCTGCACCCGTGCCGTGATCATTTCCGGCGGACGGCTGCTGGCCGACGCCAAGCCGGACGAGCTCGCCGCGCGCTCGCGGCACCACAACGCGGTGCGGGTAGCGCTCGAGGACGGCATGGACGCGGCGGCGGTGGCCCTGCGGCGCCTGCCCGGGGTCGCCGCGGTCGAGGAAGTGGCCGACGGCGAGGGCGCGGCGCTGCTGGTGTTCCCGCGCGACGGCCGCGCCATCATCGGCGAAGTCACTGACTTGGTGCGCACCGCCGGCTGGCCGGTGCACGGCCTGCGCGTCGAGCGCGGCCGGCTCGACGACGTGTTTCGCGCGATCACCGCCGGGTAAGGCCGGGGATGCGCGCGACCGTGGTCATCTTCCGGCGCGAGCTCGCGAGCTATTTCGCGACGCCACTGGCCTATGTCTTTATCGTCATTTTTCTCGCCATGGCCGGGGCGCTGGCGTTCTTCGTCGGCAACTTCTTCGATCGCGGCCAGGCCGACCTGCAGCCGTTCTTCAGCTTCCATCCCTGGCTCTATCTGATCCTGATCCCGGCGCTGGCCATGCGGCTGTGGGCCGAGGAGCGCAAGAGCGGCACCATCGAGCTGTTCCTGACCCTGCCGATTCCAGTCGAGGCGGCGGTGATCGGCAAGTTCCTCGCGGCGTGGGCCTTCGCCGGCATCGCCCTGGCGCTGACCTTTCCGTTCTGGATTACGGTCAACGTGCTCGGCAGCCCCGACAATGGCGTGGTGGCGGCGAGTTACGTCGGCAGCCTGCTGATGGCGGGCGCCTTCCTCGCCATCGGCGCGGCGCTTTCGGCGCTGACCAAGAACCAGGTGATCGCCTTCGTCGTCACCGCGGCCGCGTGCTTTCTTTTCACCGTCAGCGGTTCGCCGATCGTGCTCGGATTCCTCACGCCCTGGGCGCCGACCGCCTTGGTCGGCTTCGTCGCCTCGTTCAGCTTTCTCACCCATTTCAATTCGATTATCCGCGGCGTCATAGAACTGCCCGACGCGGTGTTCTTCATCTCGGTGATCGCGCTCTTCCTTTATGCGAACGCGGTCTTCGTCGAGCTCAAGAAGGCGGATTGATCCGATGCCGGACCTCTCCCGCCGCGCCGCAGCGTTTCTCGGCCTTGCCGCCGCCGTGGTGCTGTTCGTCTCGGTCAATGTCGTGGCGCAGAACTGGCTTGGGTCGGCCCGCCTTGACATGACGCAACAGCGGCTTTTCACGCTCGCGCCCGAGTCGCGCGCGACCTTGGCCAAGATCGACGAGCCGATCACGCTCCGCTTCTATTATTCGCCGCGTCTCGGCCGCGAGATTCCGGCCTACGGGGTCTACGCCGACCGCGTGCGCGAGATGCTCAAGGAATACGCGGCGCTGGCGCACGGCAAGATCGACCTGGAGCTGGTCGACCCCGAGCCGTTCTCGCCGGAAGAGGACCGTGCGGTCGCCTTCGGCCTCCAGGGCGTGCCGTTGGACCAGAGCGGCGAGCAGGTCTATTTCGGCCTCGCCGGCACCAATTCGGTCGACGATCAAGCGATCATTCCGTTCTTCCAGGCCGACCGCGAGCGCTTCCTCGAATACGACCTGACCAAGCTCGTCCACGGCCTGGCCGAGCCGAAGAAGACCGTGGTCGGGCTCGCCACCGAACTGCCGCTGGAAGGCGACATCATGGCGGCGATGCAGGGCAGGCCGCTCGTCCCCTATGTCGTGCTCGAGCAGATGCGCCAGCTCTACAACGTCAAGGAACTCGGCACCGATTTCGATTCCGTGCCGGCCGATATCAACGTACTGATGCTGGTCCACCCGCAGAACCTGAAGGACACGACTCTTTACGCCATCGACCAATTCGTCATGAGGGGCGGCCGGGTGCTGGTGTTCGTCGACCCCAATTCCGAAACCCAGCGCCTCCACCCGAGTCAGCTCAATCCGCCGGGCGCGCCCAACGACAGCGATCTCGACAAGCTATTCGCCGCCTGGGGCCTCAGGCTCGAGCCGAAAATGGTCGCGGGCGATCGCGACAACGCGATCCGCGTCAATGCCGGCGGCATGGGACGCGTCCAGGCGGTGGATTACGTCGCCTGGATGAAGCTCAAGCCCGAGAATCTGGACCGCGACGATCCGATCACCGCCGATCTCGGCTCGGTCATCATGGCGACGCCCGGTATCCTCGCGCCGTTGCCCGGCGCCAAGACCAAGTTTACGCCGCTGATATCGACCTCGTCCGACGCAATGGCAATCCCGGCCGACAAGTTCCAGACGCCCGATCCCGCGGCGCTGCTCGACGGCTTCAAGCCGGACGGCAAACCCCTGGTGCTGGCGGCGCATGTCACCGGGCCGGCCGATACCGCGTTTCCCGACGGGCCGCCCGCCGTCAAGGACGCGGAAGCCGCGCCGCAGGCGGCTCCGGCACCGCAAATCAAGACCGCGGCCCAGCCGATCAACGTCGTCGTGGTCGCCGATAGCGACATCCTCGACGACCGCTTCTGGGTCCAGCTCCAGGATTTCTTCGGCCAGCGCGTCGCGGTGCCGACCGCGGGCAACGGCGATTTCGTGACCAACGCCATCGACGTGCTGGCGGGCGGCAACGACCTGCTGAGCCTGCGCACCCGCGGCACCTCGGCAAGGCCGTTCGAATTGGTGCAATCGATCCAGCGCGCCGCCGACGAACGCTACCAGGCCAAGGAAAAGGAGCTCGAGGACCGGCTCAAGGACACCCAGAAGAAACTCAAGGATCTGCGCGACCAGGGCGGCCGCCAGGCGACGACCGTGGATGCGGCCCAAACCGAGGCGATCGAGAATTTCCGCGGCCAGCTGCTGTCCATCCGGCAACAGCTGCGCCAGGTCCAGCTGGCCGAGCGCGAGGACATAAATCGGCTCCAGGCTTGGCTCGAATTCTTTAACGTCGCCTTTATCCCGATCCTGGTCGCCGCCGCCGCCGGGGTGATTGGCACGGTGCGGTTGCGCCGGCGCCGGCGGCGCGCGGAGACCGGTTGATGATGGCCCGGCGAAACCTCATCGTGCTGATTGCCGTCGCGGTCGTTGCGGCCGGACTCGCGCTCGCGTCGTCGCTCGGCGGCGGGTCGGGAAAAAGCGATCCGCTCTCGGGCAAGGCGGTATTCCTCGACTTCCCGTCCCATCTTCCGGACATCGACCGCGTTACGCTGGTCCGCGCCGGGCAGAAGACGACGCTGAAGCGCGACGGCGATCAATGGCAAGTCGAAGAGAAGGGCGGCTATCCGGCCGATGCCGAGCGCGTCCGCCACCTGCTGCTCGGACTGGGGGAGTTGCGTTACGTCGAGCCGAAGACCCGGGAGGAGCGTTTCTATCCGCGCCTTGAGGTTGAGGACGCCGGCGGCAAGGACGCGAAATCGACGCTGGTCACGGTGGCCGACGCCAAGGGCGGGTTGCTGGCCGAGATCATCGCCGGCAAGCGCAAATACGACGAACTCGGCGGTGGCGACGACGGTATCTACCTGCGCAAGCCGGGCGAGGCGCAATCGTGGCTCGCGCGCGGCTCGCTCGACCTCGCTGACGATGCCGCCGGCTGGCTTGAAAAGAAACTGC
>Ga0335078_10007574_pt1 | contig 16105 bp, 15 predicted proteins | sample Lox_Sample_32_FD_206711 | JGI IMG/M metagenome (GOLD analysis project Ga0335078, IMG submission 206711) | Soil microbial communities from Loxahatchee National Wildlife Refuge, Florida, United States - Lox_Sample_3.2 | ecosystem: Environmental > Terrestrial > Soil > Wetlands | place: USA...
TAGAGGTACAGCGAATCGGCTTCCAGATCCTCCTTGAAGCGCGTCGATTCGGAGATCGCTGCGGGGTCCACCTCCAGCTCATCGGCGAGGTGGCCGCGGATCGCCTGGAAGATCTCTTCGCGGGTCACGAGCGTGAAACCGTAGCCGTCGGCTCGGACGGGGCATCGGCCAGATCGCGCTCCCCGGCGGAATGCCCAGCCGGTGGCCGCATCGCGCCCGCCTGTACGAGGGCCGTGCGAGTGCGGCCGATCACGTCGTGCTGGACACCGCGCGCGGCGACGTTGATCGCCTGCGCGAAGCCCCGGGCGCTGAACCGGCCATGCGCGACCACGCCGAGCTGTCGGAGGCCGAGCATGTACGCGCCGCCGGGGCCCTCGGGGTCGATCGCCGCCTGCAGCTCCTGCATCGTCGGCGCGATCAGGTGGCTCCCGAGCCGGCCTCGGAGCGACGTGCCGGCCCGCTCGGTGACGAGTCGCAGCGCCCGGCTCGAGACGCCCTCGATCAGCTTCAGGGTGATGTTGCCGGTGAATCCGTCCATCACGACGACGTCCGCGACCCCCTCGGGGATGTGGTTGCCCTCGACGTTGCCGACGAAGTTCAGGCCGGCGCCACGGGAGCCGGCGAGCTGCTCGTGAACGCTGACCAGCTCGGGCGTGCCCTTCCCCGGCTCCTCGCCGTTGGACAGCAGCGCGACTCGCGGCGAGTCGATGCCGAGGACCGCCTGGGCGAACGCCGATCCCATGTGCGCGAACTGAACGAGGTGCTCGGGACGGCACGTGACGTTGGCGCCGACGTCGAGCAGCAGGATCGGCGACCGGCCCGGGTTGGGCAGCGGCAGCGCGAGCGCGGGGCGGTACACGCCGCGGTCGCGGCGGAGGTTGAACAGGGCGGCGGCGAGCGCCGGCCCGGTCGAGCCTCCGGAGACGAACGCCTGGGCGCGGCCCTCGGCGACGGCCCGGGTGGCCTGGACGATCGACGCCTCGGGGGTCGTGCGCACGGCGTTCGCGGGATCGGCGCTCTTGGCGATCGAGATGGGCGCGTCCACGACCTCCACGCCCGCGGGCACGTCGCCGATCTCGCTCGCCGGGCCGAACAGCAGGACGCCGACGCCGTCAGCGGCCGCGCGGGCAGCCCCCGCCGCGACCTCGCGGGGTCCGAGATCCGCCCCGCCGGCATCGACAGCGACGGTGACCATGTGCCGCGCTGCCCTTAGGAGAGCTGCTCGTCCCGATCCGGAACGACGACCTCGCGGCCCTTGTAGCTGCCACATACCGGGCACACGCGGTGCGGGAGGCGAGGGCTGTGGCACTGCGGGCACGCGTTGTAGGTCGGAGCGCTGATCTTGTGCTGAGAGCGGCGCTGGGTAGTCCGCGCGTGGGACTGCTTCTGCTTGGGGACGGCCATGCGCGCAGTGTAACCGCCCCGGGCGCGGCGAAACGCCGCGCCGCCCCGGCCCGGGCGCGGCTACTCGAACCGAAGCTCCGAAAGTGCGGCCCACCGCGCATCGGGCTCGCGCTCGTGGCGGTGGTCGGATCCGGCCTCGTTCAGGTTGACCCCGCAGACCGGGCACAGCCCCGCGCAATCCTCGCGGCACAGCAGGTTCGCGGGCACCGCCAGCGCGAGCGCGTCGCGTGCCCACGCGTGCAGATCGAGCACCCCCTCCTCGACGTAGGGCGAGAGGAGCTCGTCATCGTCGTCGTCCTTCCGGCCGCGTCCGCGCCCCGCCTCGAGACCGTGATGCGCACGCGCCTCGTTCGGTTGCCACACCTCGCGTGCGTCGACCGAGAACGTCGGCGCGGCCGGCTCCAGGCACCGCATGCACGGGCCGGCCAGCGATGCGTCGAACCGCATCCGCAGCGCGTACCCGTTCCCCGTCGTGCGCGAGATGTCGAGGCGGACCGGCACCAGCGCCGGCTCCACCGGATAGCGCTCGCCGGCGAGCGCGAACGGCTCGATCGCCACGAACAGGTCAAGCCGGCGCCCCTCGCCGGTCGTGAGGCGCAACCCACCGAGATCGAACGTGTCGGTGCGGAGCGGTGACATCTGAGATTCGAGCTTACCGCCGGCCCCCGGCAGCGTCCGCCCGCGCCGATGCCGAGCCGTGATCACGCGCGCTGACGCCGGGCCCCGACCACCCGCGCTGACGCCGAGCGGCGATCATTTCCCGGCATGTCGCGGTGGTTTCGCACCTACGGATTCGCGGAGGTGCTCGGCGACCTGCTCGTCGGCGCCTACCCGCTCGATCAGGACGATGTCGACGTGCTCGCCCGTCTCGGAACGCGCCGGGTGCTGAACCTGTGCGAGGACGAGGAGTACCGCCCCGGCGAACGCCAGACCGTTGAGCGCGCGCTCGCCGCCGCGGAGATCGCCGAGTGCCGCATGATGGTGACCGATTACGGGAGCCTCCCCGCGGGCCGGATCGAAGCCGCCGTGCTCCAGATCGACCGGTGGCTCGACGAGGGCGCGCTCACGTATCTCCACTGCCGCGCGGGATGGCAGCGGTCGGCGGCCGTCGCCGCCGGCGTCGTCGCCCTCCGCACCGGCGTCGAGATCGACGAGGCACTCGCCGCCGTCCGCAGCCGCAAGCCGTCGGCCGATCCGCTTCCCCACCAGCAGGATGACCTGCGGCGCTGGTGGGCCGCGCGCAGCTGATCCACGCCCTGCAGCTGATCCACGCCCTGATCCACGCCCGGAGCTGGTCAGCCCTGGCAGCTAATCCGCCGCCCGCAGCCTCCGCATCGTCAGCTGCTCGGGCACGTTGTCCGGCGGCCGGCGCTCGTCGGCCGCCCCCGAGGCGAGCTCGGCGGTGTGGACGCTCCGGGCGCTGACCGTCACCTGCTCGAGCTCGGGCAGCTCACGGCCGGCCGCGACCGAGCCGTGATCCTCGAACCGGCGGGCCGCCGGGAGCACGCGCGCCTCGTACGAGCCGACCGCGTCGTTGTACGCGCGGACCGTGCTGTTCAGCCGCGTGCCGACCGTCGCGAGCAGGCTCGACAGCTTCACGAGGCGGCCGTGGAGCTCGCGCCCGAGGTCTGAGATCGCCTGCGCCGACTCGGCCACGCGCTCCTGCTGCCATCCATACGCGACCGCGCGCAGCATTGCCAGCAGCGTCGTCGGGGTGGCGATCAGGACCCGTCTGGCCATCGCATCCTCGATCAGCGCCGGATCGGCCTCGAGCGCCGCGCCGTACAGATGCTCGCCCGGGAGGAACATCACGACCACGTCGGGCGCTGAGTCGAGCCCTGCCCAGTACGCCTTGTCCGCGAGCGCCTTGACGTGCCGGCGCAGCAGCCGCGCGTGGTCGCGCAGGTGCTGCTGGCGTTCGTCCTCGTCGCGCGCCTGGTAGGCGTCGAGCACTCCCTGCAGCGGCGCCTTGGCGTCGACGACGACGTGCTTTCCGCCGGGCAGGCTGACGATCAGGTCCGGGCGCAGCGTCGTCTCGTCGCCGGCCACCGAAGGCTGCTCGGCGAAGTCGCAATAGCGGACCATGCCGGCGAGCTCGACCACGTTGCGGAGCTGCATCTGCCCCCACTGCCCGCGCGCGTTGGGCTTGCGGAGCGCGGTCACGAGCGCGCCGGTCTCGGTGCGCAGGCGCTCGCCGGTCTCGGCGAGGGTCTTCAGCTGCGCCTCGAGCCGCCCGCGCGACTCGCGGCGCTCCTGGTCGAGCCGGAGCAGCTGGGCATCGACGCGGCCGAGCTGCTCCTTCAGCGGCGCGACGAGCTGCTCGACCGCCTGCCGGCGGGTGTCGAGGTCTCCCCTGGCCTCGGCCCGCGCCGCGTTCAGCTGGGCGCGATTGAGCTCGGCCAGCTGCGCGATGCTCGCCTGTAGGGCGTCGTTGCTCATCGCCTTGAACGAGGCCGACAGCCGCTCCTGGGCGTCGGTGATCGTCGCCAGCCGCTCTTCGCCGCGTGCGCGCTCGTGCTCGAGATCTCCGCGGGCGCGGACCAGCTCCCGCTCGAGCTCGCCGGCGCGCGCCGCCTCGCGCGAAAGCAACCGCATCCGGGGACGAACGACCGCGAGCACCGCGCCGGCGCCGGCGAGCAGACCGAGTAGCAACCAGATGGCGTTCATGGATCACTCAGCATGGCGCGACCGTCGGACGGAACGAAATCCCCGCAAAACGCGCGAACCTGTGCGGCTGCGAGAATCGCTCCCCGTGCCGAACGACCGGATCCGCCGCCGCGTGATCGTGCGGGGGCGCGTCCAGGGCGTGTTCTTCCGCGACTCGGTCCGCGAGCGGGCCCGCGCCCACGGCGTCTCGGGCTGGATCTGCAACCGCTCCGACGGTGCGGTCGAGGCCGTGCTCGAAGGCCGGTCCGACAACGTGGAGCGCGTCGTGAGGTTCTGCAGGATCGGACCGCGCCAGGCCCATGTCGACAGCGTCGACGTGCGGGAAGAGGCCCCCGAGGGCCTGACCACGTTCCAGATCCGCTGAGCGGCGCTCAGACCCCGTCGTGAGTCTGGGCGGCGCTCAGATCCCGTCGTGGATCTGGGCGGCGCTCAGATCCCGTCGTGGACGAGCCGGCCGATCGCATCGAACCGGTCGGGGTCGCTGCGCTTGAGGTAGAACGCGGCCGCGACCGCGAGCGCGAAGATGACGGCGTCGATCGGCCCCAGCCAGCTCGCGTAGTCGTAGCCGGCGCCGATGAACCCGAGGTTCCTGAACAGCAGGATCAGCACGACGGTCTGGCCGGCGAACGAGATCAGCGGCGCGAGCAGCGTCCGGAAGTAGTGGTGCTCGCCGCGATGGTGGGTGCGGAAGTAGTTCGCGATCGCCAGCGACACGACCGCCTGCACCGCGAGGATGATGATCACGCCCATCACCGCCATCAGCCCGTACAACTGCACGTACGCCTGCGAGTTCGGATCGCTCGTGCCCGCGAACACGCCGAAGCCGGCGACGATCAGCGCCGCGATCACCGACTGGACGCACGTCGCCACGTAGGGGCTCTTCCAACGGGGATGGGTACGGCCGAGCGCGGCGGGCAGCAGCCGCTCGCGCCCGAGCGAGTAGAAGTACCGCGCCGCGGTGTTGTGGAACGCCATCCCGCACGCGAACGAGCCGGTGATGATCAGGTAGCTCATGATCTCCTTGGCCCAGTGCCCGACGAACGCCTCGGTCGGGATGAAGAAGAAGTTGGCCGCGTTGTTCTGCGCCACGCCGGCAGCGGCGTCGATCGACTCGTAGCCCGAGATCGAGGCCCAGCTCGTGACCGTGTAGAAGACCCCGAGCCCGATCACCGAGATGTACAGCGACAGCGGGACGATCCGCTTGGGGTTCCTCGACTCCTCGGCGTAGTTCGGCGCCATCTCGAAGCCGACCCACGACCAGAACGCGAAGAAGATGCCGACGCCGGCGCCACCGGCCGCCAGCCCGTGCCCGGCCGGGTAGCCCTTGAACGCGTTGACCGGATTGACCGCGGCCACGTCGACGTGAGCGGCGCTCGACCCGAAGATCCCCGCGTCCATCACGAGCAGGATCACCACCTCGCACACGAGCGCGATTCCGAGCAGGCGCGCGGACAGGCGCACGTCGAAGTACGTGAGCGCGCAGATCCCCGCGACCATCAGCAGCCCCAGCCACACCCACGCGACGTGGATGCCGGCGCCTGAGAGCTTGAGCCCGAGGAAGTACGCGAACCCGCCCGCGAGCGAGGCCTCGAACACCGCGTAGGCGACGACCGACGCGAACCCCGCGCCCATCCCGAGCTCCCGCCCGAGGCCCTGGCTGATGTACGAGTAGAAGCCGCCCGTCGCCGTCACCTTCGACGCCATCGCCGTGTACCCGACCGAGAAGATCACGAGCACGACGGTCGCGAACACGAACCCGGCGGGCGTGCCGATGCCGTTGCCGAACCCGACCGAGATCGGCGTGTTGAACAGCATCGCGGAGATCGGCGCCGACCCGGTGACGGTCAGGAACAGCACGCCGGCAAGTCCCACCGCGCCCTTGGACAGCAGCTGGACGTCGGTGCGCTGGGAGATGTCGTAGAGGGCGGCGCGGTCGGCCCCGGTGCGACCCTCGGCGCCGGCGGGCACGGTCGTCTCGCTCATCCCGGGCTCCGGTCACGGCCGCGCGCCGCCTGCACCAGCGCTCCGAACAGCCGGCTGCGGTCGTCGGCCTCGGGATGCCACTGAACGCCGAGCGCCCAGTGCCCGTCGGCGAACTCGATCGCCTCGATCACGCCGTCCGAGTCGGCGCGGCCGGTGACCACGAGCCCGGCGCCGAGCTCGCGGACGGCCTGGTGGTGGTGGCAGCGGGCGACGTGGACCTGCTCGCCGACCGCGCCCGCCACGAGCGAGCCCGCGGTCAGCGTGATCGTGTGCTCGTTGCCGTCGAACGTTCCCTTGACCTTACGGTGCGGGCTGATGCCGTCGACCTCGGTCAGGTGCTGCTTAAGGGTGCCCCCGTACGCGACGTTGAGGACCTGCATGCCGCGGCAGATGCACAGCATGGGCAGCGAGCGCTCGATCGCGGCGCGCAGCAGCACGAGCTCGAACTGGTCGCGCTCGGGATACGTCGACTCGGTGGCCGGATCGCGCTCGGCGCCGTACGAGGCGGGGTCGAGATCCGCGCCGCCGATCAGCATCAGGCCGTCGATCCGATCGAGCAGCTCGAGCGGCGCCCTCGCATCGACCGGCAGCAGCACCGCGACCCCGCCGGCGCGCTGTACCGGCGCCACGTAGGAGTCTGCGACCAGGTGCGCCAGCTGGTCCCAGAAGGCCCAGCGCGCCCGCTCGCGCACCGCGCAGATGCCGATCACGGGCCGCGGTGGCGCGGTCATGCGGCGGTGCCGTCGATCCGGGCCACGCGGGTCACGAACCGGTCGAACAGCGCGAGCGCGCGGGCCCGGTTCCCGGCGTCGTGCTCGCGGGACTCGGCGATCAGCCGCTCGGGGTCGACGCCCTCGCGCTCGAGCTCGGCGCCGGACCCGGCCACCCATGCCTCGACGAGCTCCGGCGTCACCTCGGGATGGAACTGGAGACCGAGACACCGTCCGAGCACGAACGCCGCCGGGCCGACCGCGCCCGCGGCGAGGAGCTCGGCGCCGGGCGGCACCGTGAAGGTGTCCGAGTGCCACTGGAGCCACGGACCGTCGTCGATCAGCGACCGGTCACGGGAGTCGACCGTGAGCCAGGCGATCTCGCGCCGCTCCGCACGCCGGGCCTCGCCGCCGAGCACGCGCGCGAGCAGCTGGCCGCCGAAGCAGATGCCGAGGACCGGCACGTCGGCGTCCGCTGCGGCGGCAAGCAGCCGCCGCTCGGGCTCGACCCAGGCGACGGTGTCGTCGAACGCCGCGCACTCGGAGCCGAGCGTGACGATCAGGTCGTATTCGCGAGGATCCGGAGCGTCGCGCACCTCGGTGGCGATGCGATAGACGTCGAGCTCCGCCCCGCGCGCCAGCAGCCAGTCGTTCACGAGCGCACCCGGGATGTCGGGCTCGTGCTCGATCACCAGGGCGCGCATGCGGACGGACTTTGGCGTTGATGTCGCGTATATGTCAACACCATCGCCAAAGTCCGGCGGTCAGCCCACGAGCACGGCCTCGAGCGCGAGATCTGCGCCTGCCACGCCCCCACCGTGCTTCAGCGACGTATTCGCGGCGTTGGCGATCGCGTCGACCTCCAACCGGGTGATGTCTACGTCGAGAATCTCAATCTCGGCCGTCGTGGCTCATCCGAGTTCGCCGCAGGCGAAGCTCGCAAGGCGATCGCGAAGCGGTTACCCGACTTCGGCGGGCTCTTCCTTGCCCGCCAGGCGCTCCCGCCCGCGGCGCACGGCCGCGATGAACTTCGACAGGTTGACCTCGAGCGTGTTCAGGATCTCGTCGGCGTAGTCCTCGGCCCCGAGCCGGATCTCGCGCTCGCGGGCGCGAGCGTCCTCGATGATGTCCTCGGCGGCGCGCTCGGCCTGCTTGGTTATCTCCTCCTCGGAGACCATCCGCTCTTGCCGCTCCCGCGCCTCCTTGACGATCCGCTCGGCCTCCCGCTTGGCCTCCGCGAGCATCTCCTGGCGCTCCTTGACGATCCACCGCGCCTGCTTGATCTCCTCGGGGATCGTGGCGCGCATCTGGTCGAGGATGTCGTAGATCTCCTCCTTGTCGACCCGGACCTGATCGGTCAGCGGCACCGCGCGCGCGTTGTGCACCAGGTCGTCAAGCTTGTCGATGAGTACCAGGACATCCATCCCAAAACCTCTGTTTCGTTAGCGGCTTAGCCGTTCCTTCAAGGCGCTGGAGACCTCGGCGGGAACAAGATCGTCGATGTCACCGCCGAACGTCGCTAGTTCCTTGATGCCGCTCGAGCTCAAGAAACTGTACTTGGCGGATGCCATCAGGTAAACGGACTCGATCTCCGGGTCCTGCCGGCGGTTGAGCTGGTTCATCTCGAGCTCGTACTCGAAATCCGAGATCGCGCGCAGGCCCTTGACGATCGCCATCGCGCTCCGCTGGCGCGCGAAGTCGACCAGCAGGGTGCTGAACGGCTCGACGGTCACGTTCCCGAGGTCGCGCGTCGCGCCCTCGAGGAAACCCACCCGCTCCTCGGTCGTGAACACGGTTGAGCCCTTGCGCCACGGGAGGTTCACGACCGCGACGATCACCAGGTCGTACATCTTCGAGGACCGCGCGATCACGTCGAGATGCCCGAACGTGACCGGGTCGAACGTGCCGGGGCAGATCGCGATGCGGTTGTCAGGAGCCATGGATTCGAATCAAGGTATCGCCGTACCGGCGCTCGTCGAGCAGTGCAAGGTCGAGCTCGAGCGGCGCCCGCCGGTCGCTCTCGGCCACTACCCGGGCACCGGGGGCAAGAACCGGTCCCAGCGCGGTCGAGAGGCTCTGCCCGATGACGCTCGCCTGCCGATATGGGGGATCGAGGAACACCAGATCGTATTGACGACCGTCCAAACTTGCCCGCTCGAGGTAGGGCAGCGCCGCCTGACGACGGACCTCGGCGTCCACGCCGACCGCCGACAGATTGCGCCGGATCGCCGCCACGGCCGCCGCCGAGGAGTCGACCAGCACCGCGTCCGAGGCTCCGCGGGACAGCGCCTCGATCGCCAGCGCGCCCGACCCCGCGAACAGATCGAGCACCCGCGCGCCCTCGACCGAGACGAGGATCGAGAACAGCGCCTCGCGCACTCGATCCGACGTCGGCCGGGTGGAGCGGCCCGGCGGCGCGACCAGGCCGTGGCCGCGGAACCGGCCGGCGACGACCCTCACCTCCCGAACCGCCCCGGCACCGTCCTCACGCCCGGATCGGCGCGAGCGCCTCGGCGCCGTAGGCCCCCACGAGCGCATCGGCCAGCAGCGCGTGCTCGGGCTCGGCCAGCGACGGATCGGCGGCGACGACCTGCTCGGCGTACCGACGGGCCCGCTCGAGCAGCTCGGCGTCGCGCGGCAGCTCGGCCACGCGGAACTGCGCCAGCCCGTGCTGGCGGGTGCCGACGAGCTCGCCCTCGCCGCGAAGCTCGAGGTCGATCTCCGCGAGCCTGAACCCATCGGTGTACTCGGCCAGCGCGCGCAACCGCAGAGAGTCCTTGGACCCGAACAGGAGGCAGATCGAGTCGTACGACCCGCGTCCGATCCGGCCGCGAAGCTGGTGGAGCTGGGAGATCCCGTAGCGGTCGGCGTCCTCGACCAGCATCACGGTGGCGTTCGGAACGTCGATCCCGACCTCGATCACCGACGTCGCCACGAGGACATCCGCGGCGCCCGACGCGAACTCGGCCATCGCGGCCTGCTTGGCGGCCGGGCGCAGCTGACCGTGGACGAGCACGACCTCGAAGTCCCGAAGCTCCCCGGAACGCAGCCGCTCGAACTCGGCCGTCGCCGCCCGGGCCTGCAGCACCTCGGACTCCTCCACCAGCGGGCACACCACGAAGGCCTGGCGGCCGGCCCGGAGCTCTTCGCGGATCCGGTCATACGCGCGCGCCCGTTCCTCGCCGCTCGAGCACACGAACGTCTTGATCGGCCGGCGCCCCGCGGGAAGCTCGTGCAGCTGCGTGTGGTCGAGGTCCCCGTAGCCGGCCAGGGCCAGCGTGCGCGGGATCGGGGTCGCGGTCATGTGGAGGACGTGCGGCCGTCCGTCTCCGGAGTCCCCGGCCGCCTTGGCATCGAGCGCCGCCCGCTGGCGCACGCCGAACCGGTGCTGCTCGTCGACGACCGCGACCGCGAGCCGCGCGAACCGCACCGTGTCCTCGATCAGCGCGTGGGTCCCGACGATCAGCGGCAGCTCCCCGGACGCGAGCTTCCCGAGCAGATCCGCGCGGCGCCGCGCGGGCGTGGAGCCGGTCAGCAACCCGAAGGGCACCACCGACCCCGGCATCAGCTTCTGAATGGTCGCGAAGTGCTGCTCGGCGAGCGTCTCGGTCGGCGCCATCAGCGCGCCCTGGTGGCCGTGCTCGACCGCTCGCAGCAGCGCGTAGAGCGCGACCACGGTCTTCCCGGACCCGACCTCGCCCATCAGCAGCCGCTGCATCGGCACCGACCGCGCCAGGTCGAGGTCGACCGCGTCGAGCGCGTTCGACTGGTCGCCGGTCAGCGCGAACGGCAGCATCTCTCCGAGCCACCGCGCAGTCAGCTCCCGCTCGCCCGCCATCACCGGAGCTGGGCTCGCCGCCCGCCGTCGCAGGCGCCGGCGCAGCAGCGTCAGCTGCACGAGCAGCAGCTCGTCGAACGCCAGCCGGCGGTGCGCGAGCTCGAGCCCCGCGTCCGACCCGCCGCCGAAATGAGCCTCGGTCAGCGCAGCGGCCCGGCCGGGGAGGCGCTCGCGGTGAAGCAGCCCCGCCGGCAGCGGGTCGACCACGTCCGCGAACCGAGCGCGATGCTCGTTGACGAGCGCCAGGATCTGCGTCGAGGACAGCCCTTCGGTGGCGGGGTAGTGCGCCACCGCCCCCGCACCCGCACCCGCCCCCGCACCGCCCACCGCGTCGCCGGTTCGCGCGTGCGCCTGGACCCGGAATTGACCGCCCACCCCACTCCCACGGCGCCCCTCGAACTTGCCGTGCAGCGCGAGCCGCGTGCCCACCGGGTAGCGCTGCGCGAGCCACGGCTGGTTGAAGAACGTCGCCTTCATCGCGCCGGAGTCGTCGGCGACGGTCGCCTCGACGAGCGGCCGCATCCCGCGTCGGCGGACCGAGCGCGAGGAGATGCTCCTGACCTGGACGACGACCGTGGCGCTGTCACCGGGGACGAGCTCCGCGACCGCGCGGGCCTCCCGGCGATCGCGGGGCAGGTGCAGCAGCAGGTCCTCGACCGTCGCCAGCCCGAGCGTCTCCGCCGCGCGCCGCATCTTCGCTCCCTCGAACGACAGCGCGGCGCGCAGCGCCGACGGCCGGGGGTAGCGGACCGAGGCCGCCTCGAGCTCGGAAGGATCGAGCGGCTCCGATGTGGCAAACGCGGTGGTGGCCATCTCGCGCCACAGATCATGACCGGGGCCGCGGTCGGCCGGACTCGTCCGCAGATGCACCCTGGGAACAGGCCCCGTCCGGACGTCAGAGTCCAGACAAGCCTATGCGTCCAGCCGAACCGTGCCCGATCAAATACCTCACGCAAATGGACGACGCCGACACGATATGGAAGCCGTCCACCCAATCACGACCCCGACCAGCCCGCACGAGGACACGCGCACCGTCGTTCTCGCCCGGAGCGGCCTGCTCGACCCCGGTCCGGACCCGGAGCTCGATCACTGGACGTCGGTCCTTCGCCGGGCCACCGGCGCCTCGGTCGTCGCCGTCTGCGTCGAGACCCATGAGCGCACGCTGGTCAAGGGGCTGTGGGCCGGCTCCGCCGCCACGCCGGAGACCACCGAGGTCCCCGCGGGTGAGAGCCTCGAGCAGTTCCTGACCGCCAGGATCCCGCACGCCGGCAGGGCTCGGCAGCCCGCCCCGACGTACCTGGAAGGGACGGTGACCGTCGACGGACTCGTGCTGTGCAGGATCGGCCTCGCGGACACGACGCCGCGCGAATGGACCGAGCGCGACCTCCAGACGCTCGACAACGCCGCCTCGGCCGTGGCCGTGCAGATCAGGCTTCGCCTGGCCAACCACGACGCGCTCCGCTTCCATGAGCTCGTGGCCTCCCACAACAGCGTGCACGAGCTGATCGCGCGCGGCGCCCCGCTCCAGGAGGTGCTCGTCGAGCTGGTCGAGGGCATCGAACGTCACGACCCGTCGGTGATCGCCTGCGTCGTGCTGCTCGATCGCGAGGCCAGCGCGCTCCGTCCCGGCGCCGCGCCGTCGCTCCCGGCCCACGACTTCGCCGCGATCGACGGCGTCGTGGTCGGTCCCAACGTCGGCACCAGCGGGTCGGCGGCCGGGTCGGGGCGGCTGACGATCACCGAGGACATCGCCGAGGACCCGAAATGGGCTCCGATCCGCGACTTCGCGGTTGGCGCGGGGCTGCGCCACTGCTGGTCGATGCCGATCAAGTCCACGACCGGCGAGGTCCTCGGCACGCTGGCCCTCTATGGCCCGCGTCCGCGCCGGCCGCTCCCCGAGCACCTGACCCTGATCGAGGACGGCGCCCGGCTGGCCGGGATCGCGATCGAGCGCCACCGCGCGCTCGAGCAGCTGATCCACGACGCCCGCCACGACGGCCTCAGCGGCCTTCCGAACCGCACCGCGATCTTCGAGTCGCTCGACGAGGCGCTCGTGCGGATCGAGCCCGACGCGTCAGTCGCCGTCCTGTTCGTCGACCTCGACGGCCTCAAGACCCTCAACGACACGCTCGGACACGACCGCGCCGACGAGATGATCCGGGAGGTCGGACACCGCCTCTCGAACGCCCTCCGCAGCACGGACTTCGTCGGTCGCTTCGGCGGAGACGAGTTCATCGTGGTCGCCGAGGAGATCGCCGGCGAGGAGGAGGCGTCCAAGCTCGGCTTCCGCCTGCTCGATGCGATCTCCCAGCCGCTTCCGGGGATCGACTCGACGGTCGTCACCGCGAGCATCGGCATCGCCCTGATCGGCGGCTCCGGCGCCGACGCCCGCGAGGCTATCCGCCAGGCCGACAGCGCGATGTATGAGGCCAAGCGCTCCGGCGGCGACCGCATCGTGTTCTTCAGCGGCAGCCGGCGCGCCCGCGAGGGACGGCGGCTGGCGCTCGGGCGCGAGCTCCGCGGCGCGGAGACCCGTGGCGAGCTCTCGATCGCGTTCCAGCCGGTGTTCGAGCTCGAGACCGGCGAGATCACCGCCGTGGAGGCGCTGCTGCGCTGGGACAACCCCACGCTCGGCCCGGTGTCTCCCGCGGAGTTCGTCCCGGTGGCCGAGGACACGGGGTCGATCGTCCCGATCGGGGCCTGGGTGCTGCGCGAGAGCTGCGAGACGATCGGCCGCATCGCCGGGCAGACCGGCCGCCCGATCGAGCTCGCGGTCAACGTCTCGGCGCGGCAGATCGCCCATCCCGGCTTCGCCCAGACGGTCCAGAAGACGCTCGCGCACGCCGAGTTCCCCGCGGCCCAGTTGACGCTCGAGATCACCGAAACCGCCTTGATCCGCGCCGACGCGGTGATCGCCCGCACGCTCCGTGAGCTCGAGGCTCACGGCATCCGGATCGTGCTCGACGACTTCGGCACGGGCTTCTCCTCGCTGTCGTGGCTCAAGGAGCACCCGCTGAACGCCATCAAGATCGACCGCGGGTTCGTCAGCGGGCTCGCCGAGGACTTCCGCGATCAGGCGATCGTGTCCTCGCTGGTCGGGATGTCGAGGGCGCTCGGCTGCACGGTCACCGCCGAGGGGGTCGAGACCGAGGAGCAGCTCGAGGCGCTCCGTGCGCTCGACTGCCAGCGCGTTCAGGGCTTCCTGCTTGCGCGCCCGATGCCGGCGCCGGAGCTCGAGGCGCTGCTCAGCGACGCGAACGTCGTCGCTATTCAGCCGAGAGCAGCCACCACTGGGCCTGCTGACCCCCGTCGGACAGCTCGAACTCGACATCACCATGAGCGAGCGCCTGGACCGTCCCATCGTCCAGCGGCGCTTCGGCTCCCCGCAGGCATGTGATCAGCTCGGCGTGGGGCGCGAGCTGCTCGAGCACCTCGCGCAGCGCCTCCCGCGGCCTCCCCCACGCGACGATCTCCTCGTCGACGAACCCGACCGCGTCGCCGGCGCGGAACCGGCCGTGAGCGTCGTCCAGGACCGCGGGTGCGACCGCTCCGGTGCGGATGTGCTCGAGCGCCTTGGTCATCGCCGCCGCGTTCCGCCCCGAGTTGCGGGTCGGATCGAGCGCCACCGCGGCCGCCAGCCCTGCCTGGGGCGACAGCGACGGAACGACGCAGACGGCCTTGTCTGACAGCTGGGCGGCCCGGCGCGCGGCGTCCAGGGCGCCCGGGCTGTTCGGCAGCACCACCACCTGTTCGGCCGCGATCGCGTGAATCGCGGCCAACACGTCGTAGCTCGAGGGCGACAGCGACGGGCCGCCGTCCAGCGCACGGACGCCGAGGCTCTCGAACAGCGAGCTCATGCCGGCGCCGCTCGTGACCGCCACCGCGCCGCACACCACGGGCTCCTTGGCGACGAACCGCTCCTCGCGGCTGTCCACCTGGGCCCGCATGTCGGCGACGTCGAGATGAGAGACCGCGCCGTGCGAGGCGAACACCGCGGTGACCGAGTCCGGATCGTCGGTGTGGATGTGAACCTTTACCGTCGCCTGATCGCCCACGATCAGCAGCGCGTCGCCGAGCCGCTCGAGCTTGGGCGCGAACCGCCACTGCTCGAGATCGCTGCCCGTGACCGCGAAGCTCGCGCAGTAGCGGTATGTCGTCGAGCTGTGCTGGGGATGGGTGACGCGCGCGGTCGCGTGGTGCTCGAGCGGCGCCCGGGCAGCGCCTCGGAGCACCCCGACGATGCCCGCGACGAACACGGTCAGCCCGTAGCCGCCGGCGTCGACGACGCCGGCCTCGCGAAGCGCGGGCAGCAGCTCGGGCCCGCGGGCAACCGAGCTCTCGCCCGCCTGCAGGGCGGTCTCGATCACCCTGACGATCGCCGCGGTCTGCGCCTCTGCGCTCGCGTCCGGCGCCAGGCGGGCGTCGCGCATGCGGGCCACCTCGGAGGCGACCTTGACGCCCATCTCGCGGACCACGGTCAGGATCGTCCCCTCGACCGGGTCACGCACCGATCCGTACGCCTGGTCGGCGGCCCGCGCGAGCGCGGCGCTGATCAGGACCGGGTCGACGAGCTCTCCGGGCCGGCTCGCGAGCTCCTCGGCCGCGCCGCGGATCAGCTGCGAGAGGATCACTCCCGAGCTCCCGCGGGCCCCGAGCAGCGCCGCCCGCGCCACCGAGGCGACGATCTCGCCACGGCCGACGCGCTCGATCGTGCCGTCGGGCGGGGCGGTGGCGAGGCGGTCGAGCTCCTCCACGACGGCGCGGAGGGTCAGCACCATGTTGTCGCCGGTGTCGCCGTCGGCGACCGGGAACACGTTGAGCTCGTTGACCTGCTCGCGGCGCGCCTCGAGCGCTGCCAGCCCGGCCTCGAGCACCGCGCGGAAGCGGAGCAGGCTCGGGTCCGGGAGCATGCCCGGATCGGGGAGCGGTCTCGGGTCCGAAACCATGCCCGGATCGGGGAGCGAGCTCGGGTCGGAAACCATGCCCGAATCGCGAAGCAGTCTCGCGTCCGACCCGGTGGTCGGGTCGGGGCTCGGGTCCGGCGCGGGAGCCCGAGCCGCTTCGCTCACAGAGCCTTTGCGACCTTGCCGGCCTTCAGACACCGGGTGCAGACGTACACCCGCCGCGGCGTCCCGTTGTCGTCGATCCGGACGCGCTGGAGGTTCGGGTCGAACCGGCGCCTGGTGGCGACCATCGAGTGGCTGCGGCTATTGCCGAATGCCGGACCCTTATTGCATACGTGACAGACCCTGGCCATGGCGGGCGAGTATAGCTTCCGCGCCAGCGTCCAAATCGTGTCGTCGGGACCCGCTCGCTCGGAGCCGTGGCGGCGCTGTCCGAACCCACCCCGGGAGGCCGGAGCGACAGTCTCCGAGAAGGTTCGTATTCTTTGATGCGGGTAATGAGGCGTTTCGATGGGTGATCAATCCCAGCCGGACGCGCGCGTTCGGAAGGAGTTGGGGCTTCCGGGACGCTATGAGGCGCTCCGTCATATCGCCAGCGG
>Ga0335078_10007575_pt1 | contig 16104 bp, 13 predicted proteins | sample Lox_Sample_32_FD_206711 | JGI IMG/M metagenome (GOLD analysis project Ga0335078, IMG submission 206711) | Soil microbial communities from Loxahatchee National Wildlife Refuge, Florida, United States - Lox_Sample_3.2 | ecosystem: Environmental > Terrestrial > Soil > Wetlands | place: USA...
CGACATCACGCTCCGGTCGGTCAAGCTCAACACCCCGGAGCAGCCGCCGGTGGTCGAAAAGGACTGCCGCGACATCCGCTGGGTCGACTGACGGCGACGGCGGCGAGCGCGCGCCGGATCAGGGGCGGGCCGGCGCGATGAACTTCTCGGTCACGAGCCAGGCGCGGAACTGGTCCGCCCAACCGGCGGCGGGGCCCGGGCGCAGGCCGAAGCCGTGGCCGATGCCGGCGAAGATGTGCAGTTCGACCGGCACCCCCGCCGCCTTGAAGAGCAGATAGACCTTCGGCAGGCCCTCCGAAATGTCGGGCCGGTCGTTGGCCCCGCACGCGAGAAATGCCGGGGGGGCGCCGGGCGCCGGTCTGATGTTCTGCGACTGTCCGGGATAAATCAGGCCCTGGAAGGCCGGCCGGGCATCGGCGCGATCGATGGGATCGGCGGCGTTCGGATCTCCCGCGCCGGGACGCATCGCGGCCAGCGCGGCGAGTTCGCCTCCGGCCGAGAAGCCGATGATGCCCACGTCGGCCGGATTGATTCCCCACCCGGCGGCGCGGCGGCGCACCAGGCGGATGGCGCGCTGTGCGTCAGCCAGCGCATCCCGCTCGACGGTGTAGGGCTGCGGCACGCCCGGTGGCGTCGCGGCGTCACGCGCGAGCCGGTATTTCAGGACGAACCCGGCGATGCCGTGGCCGGCGAGCCACCGCGCGATGGTGTAGCCTTCCTTGTCCATCACGAGGTCGCGATGGCCGCCGCCGGGACAGACGATGGCCGCACAGCCGGTGTTCTCGCCGGACGGAGGCAGGAAGACCGTGAGCGTGGGAAAATGGACGTTGGAGATGTTCTGTCCGACGACCTTTTCCGGCTCGTCTTTGCGGGCCTCCGAACCGGGGGCGCCGGCGGGCCAGAGCGGGACGACGGGATTCACTTCCGCGGCGATGACCGGGGCGGCGGACGCGAGGACCAGGAGCAGGAGGGCGGTTTTCATGGCGGCTCAGCGAGAGTTCTGGGGCGACCCGAGGGGCGGGCGGCTCAACGTACGCGGAGTCCGGCCGTGAGCAAGAGGCCCGGCGCCGCCTTTCTGGCGCGACGCTCACGGTGCCGCCGCAGCGGCGACGGTCTCCTTCCAGTCGACCCGCCGGACATTCTCGCACTGCTCCTCGACGAACGGGTCGTGATGCACGGCGACCGTCACGTCGGAGAAAGTGATATTCCGCGCGTGCACGCAGGTGATGCCGGTCGCACCGGACAACACCAGGTGGGACAACTCCACGTCCTCGATCGGGCTCTCGGAGAGGCCTTCGATGGTGGCGCACCGTTTCACGTTTTCCGCGGTGACGTGGTCGATGCGAATGTGCCGGAAGACCGGGGTCCGCGCCGAAAACGGCTCCGGCGGCAGCTCGGAGTAGTGCAGCGAGAGGACGATCGCGGTGCCGACGTTCCGCAACGTGATGTGCGAGGCGACGACATCCTCCACTACGCCGCCGCGACCGCGCATGCTTTTGAGGCGGATGCCGTTGTCGGTGCCGTCCCCGTCGCAATCGAGGAACCGGATGTGGCGGACCCCGCCGGATTCCTCGCTCCCGATGGCGCACACGCTGTGGCCGTGCGCGACGTGGCACCGGACGAAGATGACGTCCTCGGTCGGCCGGCCCACCTGCCGGCCCTGCTCGTCGCGGCCGGACTTGATGCCGAAGCCGTCGTCGCCGACGTCGGCGAAGCAGTCGTGCACGACGACGTGGCGGCAGGAGTCGACGTTGAGGGCGTCGGTGTTGGGCGAGTCCGGCGGATTGATCATCCGGCAGTGGCCGACGTCGATGTGCTCGCTGTAGAGCAGGTGGACGGTCCAGAACGGGGCGTTGGTGAAAGTCGGGCCGTCGAGGCGCACGTCGTCGCAGTCCTTGATCTGCACCAGGGGCGGGCGGCGGCGGATGGGACGGTTCGGGCGGGCATTGCCCTTCTCGGCCAGGTCCATGTCCTTCCACCATGCGGCGCCCTGGCCGTCGAAGGTGCCCGTCCCGGTGATGGCGATGTGGTGCCGGCCCTCGGCGAACAGGAGCGGATGCGGCCCGCGCTCGGTGAGTCCCTCCCAGCGTGACGTGATGTCGGGATAGTTTTCACGCCCGGTCTCGAACATCACCACCGCGCCGGGGTCGACCTGCAGGGTCATATTGTCCACGAGGTCGATGGGTCCGGTCAGGTAGCGCCCGGCGGGCACCTCCACCACGCCGCCGCCGGCCGCGCCGCAGGCGGCGATCGCGCGACGGATGGCGGCGGTGCTCGGGACCGCGGGATCGTTTACCGCGCCATAGTCGGCGATGTTGAAGGTCCGGCCGGAGGCCGTCGCGGCAAGACCGAGGACGGCCGCGCAGCCGATCGCGGCGAGACGGGGAGGCGGATTCATGGCGCAGGCAGGGTCCCGGCAGATTCCTCGCCCGGTGGCGCCCAGTAAAGGCAAATGGACGGCGGGCCGAAACGGAGACTTGCGCCGGGTGGGGGTCGGGTTTGGCATGGCGGTCCGTCCGCCGACCCACCCCGCGCTGCATGAGCGAGCCCGCTCCTGATGTCGTCCCGCCTGCACCCGCCCCCGCGGCGACGCCGGCCATCGGCTCCGCCTCGCAGTGGCAGCTCATCGGCCGCCGCTTCCGGCGCCACCGGCTCGCCGTGGCGGCGCTGTACGTGCTGGTGGTGCTCTACGCCCTGGCGGTCTTCGCCGAGTTTCTCGCCCCGTACACGCGCCGGTGGCGGGACCTCGGTCACATCTATTGCCCGCCGCAGCTGCCGCGCTGGTCCTGGGCCCACGGCCTGTATGTCCTCGGCATGAAGCAGTATGTCGACCCGATCACGCTGCGTAAAATCTACGTCGAGGACCCGGCGGCGGTGACGCCCCTCGGCTGGTTCGTCCGGGGCGAGCCTTACAAGCTCTGGGGACTGGTCCCCTGGGACCGGCATCTGTTCGGCGTGCGCGATCCCGGCGCCGCGCTGCCGACGGGGCGACCGACCTTCCTGTTTCTCGGCGCGGACAAGTTCGGGGAGGACACCTTCAGCCGCCTGATCTACGGCGCCCGCGTCAGCCTCTCGGTGGGGGTCGTCGCCATCGTGCTGACATTCCTGCTCGGCGTGACCATCGGCGGCGTGTCCGGTTACGCCGGCGGCGCGGTCGACAGCGCGATCCAGCGCCTGGTGGAGATCGTCAACTCTTTTCCCCAGCTGCCGTTCTGGCTCGCGCTCGGCGCCGTCCTGCCGGCGGAGTGGTCGCCGCTCACCACCTACTTTGCCATCACACTGGTGCTGAGCCTGATTGGGTGGACCGGCCTCGCGCGGGTCGTGCGCGGCAAAATCCTGTCGCTGCGCGAGGAGGACTACGTGGTGGCGGCGCGGCTGCTCGGGGCGTCGCCCGCCCGCATCCTCTTCCGCCACCTGCTGCCCGGCTTTGCCAGCCACATCATCGTGGTGCTGACGATGAGCGTGCCGGCGATGATCCTCGGCGAAACTTCGCTGAGCTTCCTCGGTCTCGGTCTGCGCCCGCCGGTCGTGAGCTGGGGCGTGATGCTGCAGGACTGCATGAGCATCCAGACCGTGGTCAACTATCCCTGGCTGCTCATGCCCGTGGTCTTCGTCGTGCTCACGGTGCTGGCCTTCAATTTCCTCGGCGACGGCCTGCGCGACGCTGCGGATCCCTACGCCGCGATCTGACGGCGGCGTCGCCTCAGGAGCCGGTGGCGGCCGGCGGTGGCGGCGGGCTGGCGGCGGGCGCCGGGGACGGGGCCGGCGCAGCGGCGGGGGTTCCACCCGGCGCGGTCGGCGGCGGTACCGGAGGCTTCGGCTCCGGAACCGCGCGCAGGGTGAGCACCTGCTCCTCGGTGCGGCTCGTGATGTGCAGCTTCACCGTGAGCGGGATTTCCTCCCCGAACACGCCGAGGCGCGAGATCATCGGGTCGGCCTCAATGGCTTCGCCGGGTGGGACGGTGATCTTCTCCGGCTGCACGACGAAGTCGCCAAGCGTCGAGTTGAAATCGATGACCTGCACCTCCACCGGCGCGGCGCCGTGGTTGGTCAGACGCAGCCGCAGCTGGACCGGCGGCTGGTTGACGGCGCGGATCGGCGGTGCCTGCGTTGCCGGTCCGCCACCCTCGGCTTCCTCGCCTCCCTGGCCGCCACCGCCGTGGCGGCCCCCTCCGCCGTAGCCGCCATGCATGCCCCCCATGCCCATGCCGCCGCCGAAGCCGCCAAGTCGGCCGCCGTGCCGTTCGCGTCCGCTGCTGCTCTCGCCGGCCGCCTCGTCGCTCGACCATTTGGTGCCCGCGCGGGCCAGCATGACCTCGACCCCGAGCTGGCCGTCGAAAAATACGCCCCGGGCCTCCATGCGCGGAATCGGCACCGCGGCACTCGATCCCATGGCGCCGGGGGGCGCACGGTGGGGACGCTCGCCCTCACAGGCGGCGAGCGCGACTCCGAGCAAAGCCAACGGCAGGCTGCGCAGGCCAAGCTGGAGCCAGCGCGGGTGGGGCGGACGGGTGGCAGGCACGCCGAGTCTGACGCCCCGCGCCGCCAAAAGTTTCCCCATAATGCGGCGCACCGGTCCTCGCGGATCGCACCGATCGGCGCCGAGCCGGCGAGACATATCGGTGTTATCCGTGGAATCCGTGACCAAGGGCACCGAGACGCACCATCGCTAGAGGAAGCCCTGGCCCAGCACCGCGGTCAGGAGCACGACCGTCCACGGCGGCAGCTTCCATACCTGCAGCGCGGCGAAGGCGGCCAAGGCCAGCGCCAGGCTGCGCCCCCCGGTGACGCCAGAGGTCCACACCGGATGATACAACGCCGCGAGCAACACCCCGACCACGGAGGCGTTCGCGCCGCGCAGCGCGGCTTGCGCCCCCGGCTCGCGCCGCAGCGTCTGCCAGAAGGGCAGGGTGCCGGCGACGAGCAGGACGGAGGGCGTGAAAATCGCCGCGATCGCCCACAGACCGCCCGCCCAGCCGCCCGGGCCGACGCGCAGCAGCGCGCCGAGATAGGCGCAGAACGTGAAGAGCGGGCCCGGCAGTGCCTGCGCCGCGCCATAGCCGGCGAGGAACCGGTCGTGGCTGAGCCAGCCGGGCGCCACCACTTCGCGTTCGAGCAGCGGCAGGATCACGTGGCCCCCGCCGAACACCAGCGAGCCCACGCGGTAGAAGCGGTCGAAGATTGCGATCCAGGGATTCGGCGCCACTCCGGCCAGCAGCGGCAGGCCGACGAGAAGGAGGAAGAAGGCGCCGAGCCACCACACCGCCGCGCGCCGGTTCCCGGTCGGGGCGGCTGCCGCCGGCGGCGGGGCGGCGATCCGGTCGCGAAACCACCACCAGCCCAGGCCGGCGCCGAGGGCGATCACCGCGACTTGGCACCATGACGCGGGCAGGAGCAGGAGTGCCACCGCGGCGCCCAGCGCGAGCGTCGCGCGCGGCCGGTCCGGACACAGGTTGACCGCCATGGCCCACACCGCCTGCGCCACGACGGCCACCGCCGCGGTCTTCAGGCCTTGCAGCCAGCCCGCGTGGCCGAGCGTGCCCAGGGCCGAAACGCCGTAGGCAAACGCCAGCATGAGAACCGCCGACGGCAGCGTGAAGCCGACCCACGCGGCGAGTCCGCCGACGAGCCCGCGCTGCAGCCAGCCGACGCCAAAGCCCACCTGGCTGCTCGCCGGCCCGGGCAGGAACTGACAGAGCGCAACGAGATCGGCGAACTGCGCGTCGTCCAGCCAGCGCCGGCGCTCGACGTATTCCTTGCGAAAGTAGCCGAGGTGCGCCACCGGCCCGCCGAAGGACGTGCAGCCCAGCCGCAGGGCGGCGAGGAAGATCTCGACGGGCGACGGCGTCGCGGGCATCGGCCCCGAGGCAAGCAGGTCGGCCCCAGCCGCGCACGCCTTTCTTTGTGACGTTCGACGGCGAGCGCCGGCCGATTTGTTTTTATTCGGAAGCCATGAAACCACGAGATCAGGTTGCCTTCATGGATTCCTGGCTTCTGAACAATACCGGTCAGAAATCCGAAATCGGGGCTCCGGACCGGCGCCAAACCTGCCAGCGCTCCTTGCCGGCATAGAGGGGCAGTGAATCCGTCACCGGTTCGTCGGCGCCCCGTTCAAAGGCCGGTCCAAGCAGGGCGGCGAGTGCGGCCGGGGCGATCGGGTAGGGCGGCGGCTCGTCTTCGGGACCAAAAAAAAGAATCCGCAGAGCACCGCCCCGGGCTTGAGCAGCTCGGCCACGCGGCGGGCGTACGCCGCCCAGGTCTCCGGTGGAAGCGCGCACAGGAGGGTGCGCTCGTAGACCAGATCGAAGCCGGCCACGGCGAGCGGGTGGGTGAAAAAATCGCCCTCGGTCACCCGGTCCGCCAGCAGGCCAAGGACGGCGCGGGCGCGCTGGACCGCGGCCGCGCTGAAATCGAGGCCCAGCACGTCCCACCCCGCCGCCTCGAAGGCGTGGATTTCATAACCCGAGCCGCAGCCGGGCACCAGGGCCCGGCCTCCGCGCGGGTGCCGCCGAAGATAAGCCGCGAGCGCGCCGGGCACGCCACCGCAATCCCAGGGCATTTTGCCGGCCACATACCGCTGGTCCCAGAATGTCGGCTCGTTGGGGGTGGGGGCATTCACATCGGTCACCGTCGCGCAGGTTGGCGGAGAAGACAACTTGTCAACTATTAGTTGACAATGCCGCTGAGGACGCGGCGGTTTTTGGGGGAGGGTGTCTCGGCAATCTGGAAACCGTGCCGCCAGGAATTGGGAGCCGGTTTCTGGGTTCCTCGCGCCGGAAGCAGCGGCGCTCAGGTGTCGATCTTGAGCACCAGCACGCCGCCCTTTTGGGAACCGATCGCCAGCCACTCGTCGCCCGGACTCCACGCCAGTTTTGATGCCGGGGCGGTGAGCTTGACCGTGGCCACCAGCGGTTCGCGGCGGGTCGGGCTCCACAGGACCACCTCGCCGTCGCCGGCCGCCGTGGCGACCATCCCGTGCGAGCGTTGAAACGCGACAGCGCACACCCGGTCGTTGTGCGGCAGGGACAGCGGCTCGCGCCCCTCCGGGCCGGCGCCGGAGCAATCCCACACACAGGCGTCACGGGCGCCGCCGGTCGCGAGCCACCGGCTGTCCGCGCTGAACGAGAGCTCGCGGACCTTGGTCTCGTAGCCGCTCATGTGGAACTCCTCGTCCTCGGCGGGAATCCAGAGGTGCACGGCGTTGTCCTGCGCGCCGGCCACCAGCCACCGGCCGTCGGGCGACCAGACGAGCGCGTGGATGGCATTGGCGTAAGCGAACTCCTTCTGCGCCGCATAGCTGTCGGCGTCCCACAGGCACACGCCGCCGTACCAGGCGACGGCCACGGCGCCGCCAGCCGGGTGCCAGGCGAGCGCGGAGATCGTCTTGGGCGCCAGCGGAAACTCGTGGGCGACGCGGCCGTCGGGGCCGAGGAGCGCCAGCTTCCGGCCCGCGGCGCCGGCCAAGACCGGATCGCGGATGCCGGATACCGGAGAGTTTGGCATCGGGCGCCAGGCGACGTGCTCCACCCACTCGTGGCGGGCGATTTCCGCGCTGGCGGTTTCGACGCCGGAAGCGGTGTCCCAGAGACGCACACATCCATCCTGGCCCCCGCTGGCCAGCAAGGCAGAGGCCGGAGACCGGAGGCCAGAGGGCGGTTCCGCACTCGCTGGCTTCCGGCTTCCGGCCTCTGGATTCTGTCCCGCGGGCGCGAAGGCGACGGCGTTCGTGCCGCCCGCGTGCCCGGCCAGCCCGTGCCGTTTCGCGCCCGCCGCGCCGTCGAACACCGTGACCGGCCCGACCGCGGAGGCCGCGGCGAGCCAGCGGCCGTCGGGCGACCATCCGAGATCGATGGCGTAATCGTCCAGCTGCGCGGTCCAGGCCTTGGCGAGGTTCATCGGACAGTGGCGAGTAGTGTGTAGCGAGTAGTGAGCATGGGAAGCCGGGAATCCATGGATGGCTGCCGATCTCCTGGCTTCTGGATGAACCTGTTTGGGCGTCGCGCCTTCGACCGCTCACTCGTCGCTCGCCTTCACCGGGGGCGCGGCGCAGGCTCCGGCGCGTGCCGGAGCTGCCCGACATTGTTGTCTACTGCGAAGCCCTTGAGCGACGTTTGCCGGGGCGGGTGCTCGAGCGCATCCGGATCGTCGACCCGTTCGTGCTGCGGACCGCGGTGCCGCCGATCGACGCCCTAGCCGGGACGACGGTCGAGACGTTGCGCCGGCTGGGCAAGCGGCTGGCCCTCGGCTTCGCGGGCGACCGCTGGCTGGTGCTGCACCTGATGATCGCCGGCCGCCTGCATTGGACGGACGGTCCGGCGGCGCCGCCCGCCCGCAACGCGCTGGCGCATTTCCGTTTCACCCACGGCACGCTGACGCTCACCGAGGCCGGCACCAAGCACCGCGTCTCGCTCCACGCGGTTGAGGGCGCGGCCGGGTTGCAGGCGCATGATCCCGGCGGGATCGACGTCCTGGCGTGTTCGGCCGCGGACCTTGGCGCGGCGCTCACGCGGGAAAACCACACCCTGAAGCGCGCGCTGACCGATCCGCACCTGGTCGACGGGATCGGCAACGCCTACTCGGACGAGATCCTGCACGCCGCGCGCCTCTCGCCGGTCGCGCTGACGCGGAAGCTCACCGCGGCGGAGATCGGGCAACTGCACGCGGCGGCCCGCAACCAGCTCACCCTCTGGATCGACCGGCTGCGCCGCGAGGCGGGGGACCGGTTTCCGGGAAGGGTCACGGCGTTTCGGCCCGAAATGGCCGTCCACGGGAAATTCGGCCAGCCCTGCCCGGTGTGCGGCACGGCCGTGCAGCGGATCCGCCGCGCCGAGAACGAGGTGAATTACTGCCCGCGCTGCCAGACCGGCGGGAAGCTGCTTGCCGACCGGTCGCTTTCGCGGCTGCTGAAGGCAGACTGGCCGCGCACGATCGACGAGGCGGAAGCCCGGCGGCCGGCCACCCGGGCCGTCCGTTCCAATCGCTAGAGCGGATTCAGTAAATCTGTAGCCGAAACCTGTCATTGCGAGGAGCCCCGCAGAGCGGGGCGACGAAGCAATCCAGCTGGATCGCCACGGCGCGCTTCGCGCTCCTCGCGATGACCGAAAGCGGGAGAACGCGGCTACAGGGCAATTTAATCCGCTCTAGGCCGGCACCGCCGCGCTAATGGGGCGGCGGGGTGATGCCGGCGGGCTGCGACGCCGGCAGGCGCACCTCGATGCGGACCGCGCCCTCCGGCTTCTGGACGTCGAGGCGGGCCTGCTCGCCGCAGAGCAGCATGAGGCGCCGGCGCAGGTTGTTGAGCCCGATGCCGGTGGAGTCGCGGGCCTGCTCGCCCGGCCGGCGCGTGAGCCACGCGCCCGTGTTTTCGACCGAGACCAGCAGCTCACCGGCCTCCACCCGGGCGTTGACCCGCAGGCGCAGCGGCGGGGGCGACGTGCGGAGCCCGTACTTGATGGCGTTTTCGATCAGCGGCTGCACGAGCGCGGTGGGCGCCAGGGTCATCCGCGCCTCGTCCGTGCACTCAATCTTCCAGTCGAGGCGGTCGCGGCCGAGGTGCGCCCGCTCGACGTTAAGGTAGTTGCCCACGGCGTTGAGCTCGTCGCCGAGGGGCGCGTGGTGGGAGCCGTGCCGGAGGGAGTACCGCAGATAGTCGGCGACGGCGTGGGCAATGTCGCCGACCGCCGCCGGATGGTCCTCCGCCTCGGCGACGATCGTGTGCAGGGCGTTGAAGAGGAAGTGCGGATTGACCTGGGCCCGGAGCAGGAGCAACTCCGATTCCCGCGCGGCGGCCTCGGCGCGCGCCAGCCGCAGCTCGTGGTCGCGCGACTCCAGCTCGGCCCGGATGGTGAAATAGAGGGCGCTCCAGCCGGCGTAGAGCGTGAGGCGGACCACGATGGCTCCGCGCTGGACGATCATCGGCAGCGGGGCGAGGGCGAACAGGCTGCCGGCCCCGAGCGCGGCGAGCTCGTCCACCGCGGTGGCGAGGAGGCAATAGACCATGATGCTGCCGGCGTGGCGGGCCAGTTTGAAGTCCGCCGGCGGCCAGCGGCGGTAGAGCCGCCACAGCCCGAGGGTGAGGACGAAGCCGATCGCCTGCCGGACCAGGCCGGTGACGAGGGCGGCGCGCGGGTTGGGAAAGACGATGAGGGTGACGGCCGCCACCACCGGCACGAGCAGCAGCCAGCCGCCGATCTGCAGGCCCCAGAAAAGCCGGTGGTGCCCGCGCTCGACCGCGTCACCGGCCGGGGCCGGGGAAATTGTGCCGGGGACGGGGGAGTGCACGTTCAGCCGGAGACGAGACAGGAACGGAAGCCGTTGACCAGCTCCTCGCGGTTGAGATTACGCCCGATGAAGACAAACACGTTGGTGCGGGGCGCATTGCCCCACGGCTGGTCGAACTTGGCGTCGAACATCATGTGCACGCCTTGGAACACCAGCCGCTTGTCCGAGCCGCGGACCGCCAGCACGCCCTTGCAGCGGAAGATGTCGGGGCCCTTTTTCGCCAGCAGGCCGCCAATCCATTCGTTGAGGCGCTTCGCGTCGAGTTCGCCCGGCTGGCGGACGCCGACCGACGTGACGTCCTCCTCGTGGCGGTGCTGGTGGCGGAAATCCTGGTCGTGGACGTAGCGGATCAGCGACCCGTCGGGCGCATGCAGATGCGTCGGCACGTCGTGGGCGGTGAACAGCATGTGGCGGCCGGCGGTCGCGATGCGGACGGGGAAATCGCCGTGCGCGTCGGTCAGCTGCAGGCGCTGCCGGGTCGTGCCCGGCGCGATCGGCTCGCCGGGTTTGACCCGGTTCTCCCAGTCGGAAAACACCTGGACCGCGGTGTCGCGCGCCGCCTCGAGATCGGCGGGGTCGAGGCTCCGCACCGGCAGCAGCGCCACGTCGAGCTCGTCGGGATCGCCGTGGTGATGATGGGGTTCATGGTCGCCGTTGCCGTCGTGGCCGTCGTCGGAGCCGTGGTCGTGGTGGCCGATGCACAGCGCGTAGGTGCCGGGCGCGAGTTCGTAGACGCCGGCCCACTCGAACGGGTACTCCGTCTCAAGGAACTTGGCGTCGACCTGCAGCGCGCGATCGAGGCTGAAGCCACCGAGGCCGAGCACGCGGTCGAGCGGCAGGGCGCAGTTCTCGGTGCGATAGAGACGGGCGACGGCGTTGAGCCGGCGGATCCGCGCCTCGAGCTGGTCGAGGGCGGCGCCGGCCAGCAGGTCGGTCTTGTTCAGCAGGATGACGTCGGCGAACGCGATCTGCTGCTTGGCCTCCGGACCGTCGTCGAGGTGCGCGGCGACGTGCCGGGCGTCGACCACGGTGACGATGCCGTCGAGGCGGTAGGCCTCGCGCATCTCCGGATCGTTGAAAAAGGTCTGCGCGACCGGGCCGGGGTCGGCGAGGCCGGTGGTCTCGATGAGCACGCCGTCGAGGCGGTCCTTGCGCTTGAGGAGCCGGCCGAGAATGCGGAGGAGGTCGCCCCGCACGGTGCAGCAGAGGCACCCGTTGTTCATGGCGAAGATCTCCTCGTCCGCCCGGATGACCAGCTGGTCGTCGACGCCAACCTCGCCGAATTCGTTTTCGATCACGGCGAGCTTGCGGCCGTGCTGCTCGGAGAGGATGCGGTTGAGCAGGGTCGTCTTGCCCGCGCCGAGGAAGCCGGTGAGGACGGTGACGGGGATGCGGGCGTCGGCGGCCATGGGAGGAAGCTGGGAAACAAAAGTCGGAGCGACGGAAAAAGCGAGTGGCGGCGGCGGGTGGCGCTCAGGCGCGGGCGGCCTGGAGCTCGTGGCTGAGCACGCTGAGGGCGTACACGGCGGCGGTCTCGCAGCGCAGCACCAGCGGCCCGAGGGTGATGGGTTCGAAGCCGGTCGACTGGGACAGGCTCATCTCGGCCGGCGTGAAATCCCCTTCCGGACCGACCAGCCAGAGGACTTGGCGCGGGGGGCGGCTGTGGGCGGCCGCGAAGGCGGCGAGCACCGCCTTGAGCGGTTTGGCGCCCGGCTGCAGGCTCGCGATGAGCTTCAGGTCGTAGCCCCGGCTGGATTCCATGAAGGCGGCCGCGCGCTGCACCGGCAGGATTTCCGGCACGAAGGGATTGCCGCACTGCTTCGCGGCCTCGATGGCGGCAGTCTGCCATTTCTCGAGCTTGCGGTCCGAGCGATCCTCGCCGACATGGACGACGGTGCGCTCGCTCTCCAGCGGCACGATGCGCACGGCGCCGAGCTCGGTGGCCTTGCGCACGATGGCGTCCATGAACGGGCCTTTGGGCAGCGCCTGGCCGAGGGTGATCTCGTAGGGCAGGGGCTTGGCCAGCTGGCGGAAGCGCACCTTGAGCCGGGCCTCGCGGGGCGCCGGGTCGGCCAGCTCGCAGATCCACTCGTGGCCGCGGCCGTCGAAGGCGACCACGGTGTCGCCGGCCCGGGCGCGGTTGACCGCGAGGAGGTGATGGGTCTCCTCGGCCGTGAGGCGGATTTCGGAGGGTTCGCGCTCGGGCGGCTGGCAGAAGACGCGAAAATCGGACATGCGGCCGCCAGCTTCACGCGGCATCCGGCGGCTTGGCAAGGGGGGAGTGGCGGCGCCGGCAGAAAAAGGGCGCTCTGCTGTGGAGCAGAGCGCCCTTGCCGACTTATCAAACTACAAACTAGATGGAAGAATCGGGAGCCCGTGCTCCCAAACTCTCTTGCAGCGGGATAGACGCGGCGGGCGCGCGGCGCGTTCAAAACGGAACGGAAAAATCGCACGGTCCGGGCGGACGCCACACCCCGGGGCGGGTGCCCTGCCGGCCGTAGCCGGGTGTGCCCACTTCACGCAATACGTCTCTTTTGAAATGCACGGCCCGACGCCGACTTTAGATAGGTCTCAAATGCTTCGGCCCGCGGCGGCGAATCGAATGCGCAGTACCTTTTCAATCTCCACGGTCGGTGTTTCGAGGTGTGCGGCGAACGGCCGGCATTATGGTCGGCCACGCGCGCTTTCAGGTCCGCGGTGGTGCCGACATAGAACCGCCCTGGCGACAAGGCACTCTCCAGAATGTAAACGTAATGCATGGTTGGCCGCCTCCGCCATGGCTCCGGCGAGGCACCTCGCCGCAGCTTTCGCGTTGCGAAAGCGCAGGCGGGTGGTGCCCGGGGTGGGAATCGAACCCACAAGATCTTGCGATCGGCAGATTTTGAGTCTGCTGCGTCTGCCAGTTCCGCCACCCGGGCGGCCAAAACGCGGACGGTACGTCGCCCGCCCCCGAAGTAAACGCAAATTTCCCCGGCTCAGGCCGGAGGGTAGTGGGTCCGTTTGCTTTGTCATCGCGGAGCTTGCCGCCTTGGAGGGGCGGGCTTCACGCCCGCCAATCGGGCGATCGAAAAAGGACGGCGGGGATCAGCCGGCGCGCTTCGCGCTATGGCCGACAGGTAAACCCCGCCCCACCGAAACAGATTGCCTCGGCGGCGCGCATCAGCGCGGTGCCTCGCAATGACATACTGACCCACTAACGACCGGAGGCCGATCTTGCCCCGTAACTCGCAATCGTCCTGAATTGCCTCACGATTTGACCATGCGCCCGACCACCCCGTCCCGTTTCTGGCTCCTTGGACTGCTGCTGCTCGGCGCCGGCCTGACCGGCTGCGCCTCGTTGACGAACGCGACCTCGCGCACCTTCGACGTCCGCGCGTTCGGCGCGGCCGGCGACGGCAAGACGCTCGACACCGACGCCATCAATCAGACGATCGCCGCCGCGGCGGCGGCCGGCGGCGGCACGGTGGTGTTCCCGGCCGGGACGTACGCCAGCTATACGATCCACCTGCGGAGCCACGTGACGCTCTGCCTGGGCCAGGGGGCCACGCTCCTGGCGGCCGACCCGCCGGCCGCGGGCCAGCCCGGCGGCTACGACGCGCCCGAGCCCAATCCCGGCACCGACCAATACGAGGACTTCGGCCACAGCCACTGGCACAACAGTCTCATCGTCGGGGAAAACCTCCAGGACATCGCCATCGAGGGTCCGGGGCGGATCGTGGGCAAGGGCCTGAGCCGCGGCTTCGGCCCCAAGGACCCGATGCCGGGCGAGCCGCGCCCGCCGCGGCCGCGGATGGTGCGTCCCCCCGAGGAACTCGCCCCGAAGACGCCCTTCGGCTACCCGAATCCTTTCGACACGCTCGCCGCCGGCATCGGCAACAAGTCGATCGCGCTGAAGAACTGCCGCGACGTCACCCTCCGCGACTTCACCATCTTCCACGGCGGCCACTTCGGCATCCTCGCCACCGGGGTCGACAACTTCACGATCGACAACCTCCGGATCGACACGAACCGCGACGGCATGGACATCGACAGCTGCAAGAACGTCCGGGTCTCGAACTGCACGGTCAACTCGCCCAACGACGACGGCATCTGCCTCAAGGCCAGCTACGGCCTGGGTGAAGACCGCTCGACGGAGAACGTCACCATCACGGGCTGCCAGGTGAGCGGCTACGAGGAGGGCACGCTGCTGGACGGCACTTATCAGAAGAAGAGGTTCGGGGGCGGCACCGGCCGGATCAAGTTCGGCACCGAGGCCACCGGCGGCTTCCAGAACGTCACCATCACCAACTGCGTCTTCGACGACTGCCAGGGCCTGGCGATCGAGGAGGTCGACGGCGGGGCGCTGGAAAACGTCACCGTCTCCGACCTCGTCATGCGTCACATCGTGAGCGCGCCGATCTTCATCCGCCTCGGGGCGCGGCTGCGCGGCCCAAACCACCCGCCGATGAGCGTCCTGCGGCGCGTCAAAATCAGCCACGTGGTGGCGACCGATGTGTCGCCGCAGACCGGCATCCTGATCAGCGGCATCCCCGGCGCCCGCATCGAGGACGTGGCGCTCGACCACATCCTGATCGAGTATCAGGGCGGCGGCACGAAGGAGCAGGCGGCGCGCGAGGTGCCGGAGCAGGAGAAGGGGTATCCCGAGCCCGGTCGCTTCGGCGTCATCCCCTCGTGGGGGATGTTCGCCCGCCACGTGCAGGGGCTGGCGCTCGACCACGTCGAGCTGCGCACCGCCAAGGAAGACCTGCGGCCGGCGATGATCCTCGACGATGTGAGCGGTGCCGACTTCGACCACGTGCAGGCGACGCCGGCGGCCGGCCTGCCGACGGTGGTGCTGAAGAACGTGACCGGTTTTGCCGCGCACAACTGCCCCGGCCTGCCCGACACGCGCCGCGACCAGCCGGTGGCGGACGAAAAACTCTGAATTCGTGCCAGGCCCGCGCAGAGGCGGGCCTTCCAAGGTCGCCAGCCGTGGAGGGACGGCCTCCCGCCTTCGCAAGGTCTTCGGCGGGCCTCCGCGCCGTCCGGTTCCAATTGTGCCGCCGTGGTATTCCCGGGTCGGCGGCCGCTTGACCGCACGGCTCCGACTCGGCAGGCTCGGTCGGTCATGAAGGTGGCGACGTGGCTGGCGCCGGCGTTGTTGGCCGTCCTGTTCGGTGGCGGTTGCGCCGCAGCGCCTTCGGCCTCGAAACCGGCCACCGTGCGGGTGCTGTCGGTCTCGAAATCGAACGCCGCGGTGCCGGATTACCGGCAGGGCCGGCCGTGGCTCGAGTTGGAGAAACGGAACCGGGTCGCGCTCTGGCTGCTCACGCCGGAATACGATGGCAACTGGCGCGGGCTGGTGCCCCCGGCATTTCTTGTTGTGGTCAAGAGCGAGAGCCGCACGCCCATCGAATTCTCGATCGGCGACATCGCGGTCACCTCCGGCGACCGGCCCGTGCGCCTGATTTCCTACCCCATGTACCGAGCGATGATTATGGGCAACGGCCAGGACTTGCTGAAGGTGGCCGAATGGGCGGCGGGGCGGGCGGCGGAGCAACCGGTCTATTCGGCGGTGATGGGGGACGAGGAGGACGAGACCCGGACCGACGAGGCGATCAAGGCCCTTGCGAAGGCGATGAACGGAGCGATCGTCGATCGCTGGAAGCAAATGCTCGACGACGCGCGGCTGATGCTCGACCGCAAGGCCTACGCGCTGAAGTCTGGGGAGATCGTGAGCGGCGTCGTCCGCTTGTGGCCGGACGACGTGGCTGTTGGGCAACCATTGCAGTTCACGGTCGCGGTCGACGGCGAGCTCTATCGGTACCTCTTCGATGCGGGCCG
>Ga0335078_10007576_pt1 | contig 16103 bp, 13 predicted proteins | sample Lox_Sample_32_FD_206711 | JGI IMG/M metagenome (GOLD analysis project Ga0335078, IMG submission 206711) | Soil microbial communities from Loxahatchee National Wildlife Refuge, Florida, United States - Lox_Sample_3.2 | ecosystem: Environmental > Terrestrial > Soil > Wetlands | place: USA...
CGAACTGCAGGAACTCCTATGACCCTCAACAGAATTCAGCTGGTACCCTCGCTTTTGCTGGTTCTGGCTATGCTGTTCGCGCCCTCAAGATGTTTGCCCCAGCTGGTTCCTGGTTCTATGGACGTTCATTGGAACGAAGGTGCAGCGCAGTGTACGGGCAGTTCACAACCGCCTCTTCAGGTCCATTCGTACAACGCCCAGACTTTCATCTTGCGAGAGAATCTTTGCATCACGTTCGAAGCACCGTTCATGTATCTTCTGATCGGTTCGGACAAGGCACTCCTGATCGATACGGGCGACGTCGCAGATCCAAATAAGGCGCCACTGGCGAATACCGTGATGCGGCTGTTGCCTGGCGAGGGGGCAGCCAAGATGCGCTTGCTCGTCGCTCATACCCATCGCCATCGTGATCATCGTGCCGGCGATGGACAGTTCGCGCCCTTCTCCAATGCACAAGTCATTGGATTTGATATTGACGCCGTCCGCAGCTTCTATCACTTCGCGGATTGGCCGAATGGTCTCGCGCAGATTGATCTCGGTGGCCGGACGGTAGACGTGATTCCCACACCCGGCCACAATGAAACCGAGGTCTCATTTTACGACCGGAACACGGGGTTGTTCTTTTCAGGAGACTTTCTGTTGCCGGGCCGGTTACTCATCTTCGATGCGCCTGCCGATCTAGCTAGCGCACAAAGGGTGGCCGCCTTCCTCAGAGACCAACCGGTCAGCTTTGTCCTGGGTGGGCACATTGAAATGGATGCCAATGGAAAGCTGTTTCCGTGGGAATCACAGTTTCACCCCAATGAACATGTTCTGCAGATGACAAAGGATGACCTGCTCGCATTGCCCGCGGCCATTCGAAGCTTTAATGGGTTCTATTCCAAGAGCGGCAACTTCATCATGATGAACCCGATCCGCATACTCATCGCCGAAGCGCTCCTAGTACTGCTGGCAGCAGCTTTCCTTGCATGGATAATAATTCGCTATATTCGGCGCCACAAACGAGTCCGCAAATCGCTCGATGCCGTGGGCCTGCCCTGAGCGAACTCGAAGGGTTCGCGCCCTGGTTTTCGGCGCGAACCTGGGGCACCCGGCTGAGATCTCTCGAAGGTTAGGCCAGCCCCCAGGGAACACCCGGAATTACTTCAGCGGAATGCGATAAAGGTTCCTATGCACGCTGTCGCGCAGAGAAACATATTCTCCGGCATTCGGCCCCAAAACCGCTACACCGTCGATCACTCTCACGCCTTTGCCAATTGACTCGGGCTTGGCGCTTTCGATCCCCCCTTTAGGAAGGACAGGCAGGACCTTGCCCGGTGGAATAGGCAGCAACACAGTCTTGTAGCCATTGGTTTGTTGCAAGTAGACAGCGAACTGATTTCCCCGATCGGTCCAGAATGAATAGCAGAGCGTTGGGCAGACGGTCACGGGCTCGCCGCCCGCGAGGGGAACGATCTCGGTCCTGAAATCTAACGGCCCGGTTCTAACTAGCGGGGGAAAAACAACGGCCCACTTGCCATCCGGTGAAATGCCGTGTACCTCGTTGATGGACTGCTGGAGCAGCTTGCTGCGTCCGCTGCCGTCTTGCTTCATGCGATAGAGGAAATTCTTGCCGCCTTCCGCCGCGCGAAAATAGATAAAACCGTCGGCGCCGAACTGAGGAGCATCCTCATCCGATGGCGACATGAATTGTTGCGGCGAAGAGTGCAAGTCCAGATCGGCCTGCCACAGATGAGGGTGGTGATTCTTATCGAGCGCGCTGTAAACGATCCTTTTTCCGTCGGGCGAAGTTGAATAGCCCGTGATCAGAACCCCTGCCAGGACCCGCTCACCCTGTCCGGTGGCCAGGTCCACGCTGAAGACATGCTCGCCGGTCACCGCCTGGCCAACTGGGGCGCGCTCCGGGACCGTGTAAAAGACCTTCTTGCCGTCGCGCGAGAAGCTGGCAGATTCGGCGTAGCTCTCGGATGAAATTTGCCGCTCACCCTGGGCATCGTGCAGGATGACGACCCTTTGTGTCGTGCCCACGGACGTAATGAGGGAATCACCATCTGGAGCTATAGCGATTCCCTCTTCCTCGGTGGCTCCCGAGGTAACCTGCTGGAGTTCGCCTGCAGGATAGCGCTGCCGCCAAATGTGAAAGCGGCCGCCGGGGTTGGCGCTGAAGTACATCCACTCGCCGTCGGGAGACCAGGCAACATCCACGCACTCTGCCCCGGGTGGGCCGACACGCTGCCCGACAGAGCTGCCATCGAAGGGCAGCAGGCGGCAGGGGAGCCATCCCCCGTTGTCCATTTCGGTGAGCAGTACGGATTTGCGATCGGGAGAAAGAGCCGAGCGGTGCGCCATGCCGCGCTCGCGAGGCGGTACGTAGATGTCGCGGACGCCGGTGCGGTCCTCATTGGCCGTTTCGAGGGCCATGTGCAGGCCGCTTTTTGTTTCGGAGAACAAAATACTGTGCTCGCCGATCCAGCTCAAACCCTCCGCGTTGGCAAGCATCAGGCGCGGCTCACCGCCGAGCACTGGAACCATCCAGATTTCCCAGCTATTGCCGACCTCTGTGTAATAAATGCGCGAGCCATCGGGAGAAAAGCGCGGGCTCATCTTCGGAATAGCATCGTGGGTGAGCTGAACCGCTTCGCCATCGGGCAGTAACTTGGCGTAAATCTGGCCTTCGCCGAAAAACGGGTCGTTGCCGCGAATGAAGGCGAGTATATGGCCGTCGGGCGAGAGCGCGGGAGAGACGACGGAGTCCGAGAAATCGGTGATTTGTGTCCACTCCGCGGGGTTCATTCTTATGCTGGAGGATTGGCTGCGAAACAAATAGATGGCAAAAGCCGCGGCAATCAGGACTATCGAGGCTGCGTAGATCGCAGGGCGGCTCGGCGATTTCATCTTGGTTTTCGGCGCCACCGGCGCCTTACCTGTATGCGATTCGCGCTGCAGACGCTGAAGATCGGCCCGCAAGCTCAAGTGGCGCAAGTCCACCGCGATTTCATCAGCAGTGTAGTATCGGTCCTCCGGGTCCTTGGCGAGACATTTGAGAATGATGTCGTCAGCTTTTGCCGACAGCTTTTCGTTGATGCTGCTCGGCGGAGAAGCAGGACGATTCAGAATCTCATCAACCAGCCGCGCATGCAGCGACGAACTATACAGGCGCTGCCCGGTGGCAATCTCATAGAGCACGACCCCCAACGCATAAATGTCGGAACGCGCATCGAGATTTTCGCCGCGCAGTTGTTCCGGCGACATATAGGCGAGGGTGCCCGTAACCGCATTGGCTTCAGTCAATGTATTGGCGTCGGATTGATTGGCCTCGGCCACCAGCTTGGCCACGCCGAAATCCAGGACTTTCACCAGCCCCGATTGGGTAACGAAGATGTTGGCCGGCTTGATGTCGCGATGAATTACTCCCTTGGAGTGCGCGGCGCCGAGCGCCTCGGCGATGGGCATTCCCAATTTCGCCACGAGTTCAGTGCCCACCCCTCGCCGGCCCGCAATATACATCGCGAGCGTCTGCCCATCGAGATATTCCATTACGATAAATTCCCGGGCCTCGTACTCATCAATATCGTAAATCGTGCAAATATTGGGATGGTTCAGCGACGAAGCGGCCCGGGCCTCGCGGCGAAAGCGTTCCAAGGCGACAGAATCCGCTGCCAAATGTGCGGGTAGAAATTTCAGCGCGACCAGGCGGCCAAGTCGAGTGTCCTCGGCCTTGTATACCACTCCCATGCCGCCAAAGCCGATTTCTTCAAGAATGCGGTAGTGTCCAACCGCAACCCCCTTGAGATCAGGCCTCGGCGCAGCTGCTGCCGTGACCGGCCGAAAGCGATTGGGGTCGGCCGGGTCCGCAAATGCCGGCTGCTCGATGAAGCTGGCAGAGTCGCTGTGATGAGCCAGCAGCGATTCCACCTCGCGGCGCAGTTCCGCATCACCAGCGCACGATTCTTCGATCACGAAGCCGCGCCGGCTTTCCTCCGCCTCGAGAGCTTTGTTAAAAATGCTTTCGACTTTGCTCCATCGCTCAGGCTTCATCGGATTTATTTTCGCTCAGGGCGCGCATTAGCCACGCCTTGGCTAACCGCCAATCGCGCGCCACGGTTTCAGGTGAAACCTTCAAAACGTCCGCAGTTTCCTCAACGCTAAGACCGCCAAAAAAACGCAACACTACGACCTGGCTCTTGCGCTCGTCCACTTTCGCCAGCTGATTGAGAGCATCGTCTACAGCGACCAAATCCGCGGAGGGTTCCGGAGAGACTGCCAGAGCATCGTCCAATGAAATCGCTTTTGCTCCATCGCCGCGTTTGTGCGATCGCCGGGCACGGGCCTGGTCAGTGAGAATGCGCCGCATTTGTCGGGCACACACCGCGAAGAAATGCGCCCGGTTCCGCCAGTCGATCAGCTTCAGATCGGAGAGACGCAGATAAAGCTCATTGATCAGCGCCGTCGTCTGCAGCGTATGGCCGTCGCGTTCCCCTCCCATGCAACGCCTGGCGGCCAGATGTAGCTCGCGATAAACCTGAGGGGTCAGCTTGTCCAGAGCACCTTCGTCGCCCCGGCGCCATGCCTGAAGCAGCTGGGTGATTTCGTGTCCGAGAGCGTCGTCCATCCAAATCCCTGGGCCGGGGGAGTGGCCAATTGCGTAAATATTACACCACCCGACACTTTCAGCATCGCGTGCCCCAAGGAAGGTTCTTTCCCACTTACAGGTTTCCCCTGCGATTTTCGCTATACGGAGTGAAGGCAAACAAAGAGGCGCGGTGAGAACGACAACCGCGCCCCAAGATCAGAGGAGATACCGACATGAAATCGATATTCACGATGAGATACCCTCGTTTTGTGGGCCTGCTTGCTGTGGGAATGATGGCGTCGCTGGGAGTGGCGCATGCAGGTGGCTGGCGCGACCATGACGATCAACTGGCCCAAGTGGCTGAACTGGAACAGCAAATTCACGTGACCTTTCACGCGGCCGTCAGCGTGCACGATCCGATAAATGGCGATTCGCCGGAAGTGATTACCCAGCGAATCCGCGACGTTCTCTCGATCTGGACCAAAGACGCCCAGCTCACGATTGTCAGCACTGCTGCCTCGGCAGGAAATTATATCGGCAACGGAGATCCGGATGATCCCGCAAGTTGCCCTCTACCCTCAGGCGACACGTCTCCCACCGGTCAACAGGGTACGCTGTGCACGTTCTTCAAGTATGTTTCCGGCGGGCTGCAGCAAACCAATAAGTTTGTGTCGCTTTCCCCAGCGTACAAAACGAAGTATGTCCCCGTAAAGGATGATGACGGCCAATGGAAATCATCGGTGTATTTCGAATGCCATTACTTCGACGTGTCATTGAATCCGGCCACCGGCCAGCCGTTTTGGACAGCCAAGAGCCATGTAGACCTTGACGGTGAAGCCAAAAAGATCGCCGGACGGTGGTTATTGACGCGCGTCAGCTCATCCGCCGTTCCAGTTCCGGTTCCGTGAAGCAGAGCACCCGATGTACGCGCTCGCCAAGGGCGCAGCGCGTACATCCGGATTATGCCGCCACTTGGCTACACTACCCACACTCTGGAACTCACGCCGGGAATCCAACCCGTATCTCATGCTTGGACAAACAAGGTTAGGACCGAAGCGTCATCATGCTTTAGACCAGGCGAGCCGAACCAAATCTGAAACCTGGGGACGTCCCCCTATTTTCGTCCCCCTATTTTCTATTTTGTCCGTCTGTCCCCCTATTTCGTCCCTATTTCCCTACTGTTGCAAGGCCGGACGAGATCGGGGACCGTGCAGTTGCGCCCGATGGGCGCGTTTTCATTCGCATCGTGGACGACGGCGCGGCTGAAACCCGCGCCCTGACACCAACCTTGCGTGACCCTCTGGCCCGCTCCCAGGTCTCGCAAAGCGGCGAGACCTGGAGCACCCGGCCTGGCTTGAAGCCGGACCCTTCCCCGCTCTGGGGCCGGCTCTGCGCCGCCTCTGGGGTGACCTCAAGAACAGCTTTTTGCATCCGCGAGAAGACCCGGATCCTCACCCTAGGAGGGGCCGCGATCGAGTCGGAGCGACCATGGTCGTGATGGGGGAAACTTAGGACCCCACCACCCCACCGCCGAGATTCAAAACAAATCACTACGCGGCACCCGCAAGAATAGCCAGCGCAGCGCCGCCTCGTTTATCCTGAACGGCGCACTCATTCACAAGTCTCGCTCACAAACAGTCACTCACGAGGAACTCTCATGCGAGGACTCAACGGCAAGCGTGTGCTCATCACTGGCGGCGCCAGCGGGATCGGCGCGGCCACGGCGGCGCGGTTCTTGGAGGAAGGCTCGATGGTCTGCGTGCTTGACCGCGACGCCAAAGGGCGGGCCAAGATTGTGCGCCAGTTGCCGGGTCTGGTAGGCACGGTGGGCGCGGACGTCGCCAACTTTAAGCAAGTGCAGGCTGCCTTTGCCGAGGCCGTCCGGCTCCTGGGCGGCGTGGATGTGCTTATCAACAACGCCGGCATCAGCATCCGCCACGGTTTTCTCGATATCACTTCGGAAGAGTGGGACAAAGTGATCGCCGTCAATCTCACTGGAGTGTTTTACGTGGCCCAGGCTGCCGCGCGGCACATGTGGGAGCGCGGCGGTGGCGTGATCTTGCAGACGGCTTCAACGAACGGGATTATGGGCTATCCGTTTTACGCGGATTACAACGCCACCAAAGCCGGAGTGATTGAGTTGACTCGTTCCATGGCTCTGGAGTTGGCGCCCAAGATTCGCGTCTGCGCCGTGGCCCCGGGATACGTGCTTACTCCCATGCAGCGCGGCGAATACAGCGACGCAATGCTCGATGAAGTGAATCGCAAAATTCCGCTTCGCCGCCATGCCAAGCCGGAAGAGATTGCGGCCCTGTTCGCGTTTCTCGCTTCCGACGACGCGGCATTCATGACCGGCCACGTCTACACGGTGGACGGAGCGGAGACGGCGGGCGGTTTAGCCAGCCGATAGGAAAGATCGCGATCATCGCTGGAGTCTGTCTCTGGATCACGACTGCGGGGCGCGGCGAACGGCTTCGTCCTTGACGGAAAATCGTTTTTCTTCGATGATGCCAAACGGCAAATATAACCCTGGAGAAAGATCATGCGTTTCCGCATTATTGCCGTCTTCTTGCTTTGCGTCTCTATCCTTTCCTTTTCTCAACAAAACCTGAACCCGAATATCGAACGCCGCATTGACGCCCTCCTCAAGCAAATGACCATTGAGGAAAAGGCCGGCCAGCTTTCGCAGTTCAGCGGGCCGACGCCGGAGAACCTGGATTTGGTGAAGAAGGGCGAAGTAGGGTCGCTGTTGAACGACGTAGGGGCTGAGCAGGCCAATGCAGCGCAGCGCATCGCCGTGGAGCAGTCACGGCTGAAAATACCGCTGCTTTTGGGATTTGATGTCATCCACGGGTTCCGCACCATCTTTCCGCTCCCCATCGCCAGCGCGGGCAGCTTCGATCCTGACCTGGTGCAGCAGGCTGAGCGCGTTGCCGCCAAAGAGGCAACTGCCTCAGGCGTTAAATGGACGTTCGCTCCCATGGTAGATGTGGCGCGCGATCCACGCTGGGGGCGCATGGTGGAAGGCGCCGGCGAGGACCCCTATCTGGGCTCCATCATGGCAGCAGCGCGCGTGCACGGATTTCAAGGCAAGAGCATTGCCGATCCGGAAAGCCTTGTTGCCTGCACCAAGCATTTCGTTGCATACGGCGCGGTGGAAGGCGGGCGCGACTACAACACTGTGGACATCTCCGAACAAACTCTGCGCGAAGTTTATCTGCCGCCCTTTCACGCGGCGGTGGAGGCGGGCACGGGAACTTTGATGTCCGCCTTCGTATCGCTGAATGGTGTGGTAGCTGTGGCCAACCACTATACCTTGACTGACATTCTGCGAACGGAATGGCATTTCCCGGGCTTTGTGGTCAGCGATTACGGTTCGGTGACGGAGTTGATCCCGCACGGCATGGCGGCGGATGGTTCGCAGGCGGCCCTTCTGGCGCTGACCGCGGGCGTGGATATGGACATGGCGGATGGCGACTACCTGAAGTCAATTCCCGAACTGGTGAAATCGGGGAAGTTGCCCATGAGCGTAGTGGATGAAGCCGTGCGGCGGGTGTTGCGGGTCAAGTTCGAAGCCGGATTGTTCGAGCATCCTTACTTTGACCCCAAGCGCGAACAGACCGAGCTCTATACTCCCGCGAACCTCGAGGTGTCGCGCAAGCTGGCCCAGGAATCCATTGTGCTGCTGAGGAATGAGAAAAATCTCTTGCCGCTGGACAAGAACACCAAGACCATCGCTGTGATCGGGCCGCTGGCCAATGACCGCGCCGACCAACTTGGCTCGTGGGTGGGCGATGCGCGCGTGGAAGGAACCGTGTCGCCGCTGGAAGGAATCAAGGCGGCGGCGCCCAACGCGCAGTTGCTCTATGCCAAGGGAGTAGACATTGAGCCTTACCAGAAATTTGAGTGGGGAGGACTAAGCCCGGCGCCTGCGCCCACGAGTGCGACGGGAGTGAAGGAGATAGCTGAGCCTGCCGGTCCTCCCTCTATCGAGAGCGCGGTGAGTGCGGCGAAGAAAGCCGATGTAGTCATCATGTTTCTCGGAGAATTGGCGAACATGACCGGTGAAGCCAGTTCGCGCGCCAGCCTGGATTTGCCGGGCAAGCAGCGCGAGTTGCTTGAGGCTGTGATGGCCGCCGGCAAGCCAGTAGTGCTGGTGCTGGAGAGCGGCCGGCCGCTCGATATCCGTTTTGCCAACGATCGCGTGCCGGCGATTATGCAGGCCTGGTATCTGGGTTCGCAGGCGGGAAATGCGATTGCCGATGTTTTGTTTGGCGATGCTTCTCCCAGCGGACGCCTGCCTCTCAGCTGGCCGCGGTCGGTGGGGCAGATTCCTGTCTATTATGACCACAGAAACACCGGCCGGCCGACTTCTCCCGACCGGTGGCACACGGGATATCTCGACGAGAGCAAAGAACCGCTGTATCCCTTCGGCTACGGGCTTACATACACCACATTCAAATTCAGTAATCTGCGGGTGCTTACGCCATCGGTTTCTGCAACAGGCACGATACGGGTATCGGCCGATGTGCAGAACACGGGCTCGCGTAGTGGCACCGAAGTTGTGCAGTTTTATGTGCATGACCGTGTTGCGCCAACCACCAGGCCGGTGCGTGAACTCAAAGGATTCTCGCGCGTGACCTTGGCGCCGGGAGAATCCAAAACTGTGGAGTTCTCGGTGAAGGCGAACGATGTGGGATCGTATGACCCCAAGATGAATTGGGTGGTGCCCCCCGGGACCTACGATGTCTGGGTTGCCGACAATGCCAGTGACACGGGCGTACAGGGGACGTTTGAAGTTGCGGGCAAATAATTTGTTTTGGATCACGCCCGCGACTTTCGGGGTGAAAGGCAGTTCTCAGATGTCAGTTTGGCAGTTGTAGTGCAGCGGCTAGAGCCCTCGTTTATTCCTTCTTCGAGTCCGGGTTTTCGGCGCCTGCTGCGGGTTTGGCTTTTTCGTCCGCGCTGGGGCTCTCTGGTTTCTCCTGCTCTGGTTTTTCCATGTAGTGCACGATGACGGAGATGCGGCGGTTCGAGGGATCGAGCGGATCTTGTGGGTTGCGCAATTTCTGATCGGCAAATCCGCGGACCTGGGAAACCTGATCGGCGCGAATGCCATTTTTCTGCATGATGCGGCGCGCGGCGTTGGCGCGGTCGGCGGAGAGTTCCCAGTTGCTGTACTCGCCCTTTCCTGTGTAAGGTTTCGAGTCGGTGTGGCCTTCGATAGAGATCTTGTTCGGCACTTTTCCCAGTTCCTGCGCCAGGGTGATCAGCAACTCCCGGCCGTTGGCATTCGGCTCAACACTCCCCAGCTCAAAGAATGTGCCGGTTGAAGTTTCCAGCAATTCGATGCGCAGACCCTCAGCGGTTACGGTGATGTCAATCTGCTTCTTGATCTGATCGAAATTGGGCATCTTCGCGAATGCCTGCTCCAGCTTTTCTTTCAATTCTTTGACATTTTGCTGAGACACGGTGAGGTTCTCTCCGGCGCCGCTTTGGCTGGTTCCAGTCTTCCCCACGGTCCCGGAAGGATCTTTGAAATATCCGGCGATGGCTTCGCGCACCGGCTTGCTGGTGTTCAGCAGCCAGAGCACGATGAACAGCGCCATCATGGCGGTAACAAAATCGGCATAGGCCACTTTCCATGCGCCGCCATGATGGCCGCCGTGGCCGCCTTTTTTCTTGACGATGATGATGGGGCGGGATTTGTCCATGCCTGCCTTGACCTATGCAGATGCCGCTGCCGCCGCGTCGGCCGGAGCTTCGGTGCGGGCGCGGCAGACTGCTTCCAGTTCTTTGAAGGAAGGACGCACGTGTCCGGGAATGGCGCGGCGCGCCACTTCCACCGCCATGATGGGTGCGGTGCCCTTGAGAAAGGAGATGATGACCAGTCGCATCACATGAAGAAAGGCATTTTCCTCGTCGGCGCTCTTGGCCATGTTCGAGGCGATCGGCCCCACCAGGCCGTAGCACAGCAAGATGCCAAGAAACGTCCCTACCAGGGCAGCGGCAACCTTGTGCCCGATTTCCTCGGGAGGGCCGCCCAAAGCGCCCATGGTGATGACCACTCCGAGCACCGCGGCCACAATCCCCAGGCCGGGCAACGAGTCGGCCATGGTGCTGAGAGAGGCGATAGGCGTGGTGGATGAGAGGTGGTGGACCTCCATGTCGAGTTCGAGGAGTTGATCGAGGTCGAACGGTTCCGAGCCGCTTACCGCCATTCGCAAGGTGTCGCAGACGTAGTCGCGGACGTGGTGGTCCTTGAGGAACTCGGGGTACTTGGAAAACACCGGGCTCTTATCAGGCTCTTCTACATCGTTCTCCAGTGCCATCAAGCCTTCCTTGCGTGCCTTGTTGAACAACTCGTACATCATCTTGAGCGAGTCAAGGTAGCGCTGTTTGCTAAACTTCGATCCGCCAAACGCCCCGGTGATGCCGCCGGCAATCTGCTTGAGGATGTGCAGAGGATTGGCGACGAGCACCGTCCCGCAGGCAGCGCCCCCAATGATCAGAAGCTCAGCCGGCTGCAACAGCACCTTGATGTTGCCGTGCTCCATCAGGTAGCCGCCCACCACTGAGCCGAAAACCACGAGAATGCCGATAATCGTGAACATGGCTAGCTCTTGGCAGCGCCTCCGCCTTCGGCGCCGGCCGCCATACGTTTTGCGGCAAGGTGTTCCAGGGAGTGCAGCGCGCGCGCGAGGAGAAGTTCGATGGTGTCTTCCGCCTGAGCGGCAGCGTGCCCGATGGAAACGGTGACCGAGAGATGGTCGCCCCACCACTGAATGCCGGCGTAGTGGGCCACCCTGCCGATGCGGTCGACGGCTTTGGTCAAGCCGCCCGCCGAGCAGTTCACCAGGATGGCCACAAATTCGTCTTCCTCCCAACGTCCGAGAAAGTCATTGGGACGAAGGCTGTTCTGCATGGTTTGGGCGACTACGCGCAGGATGGCGTCGGCAGCCTCACGGCCGTAGGTGGCGCGGAACTGCTCCAGCTTGTCCACCCGGATGCGCATGATGCCGAACGGCAAGTGATACTCGAGAAACCCGGCGAGGTTTTCACGCAGGTGGAACTGGGTGAAACTGTGGTTGGGAACTCCGGTGATCTTGTCCAGGCAGCCGTGAACACCAAGGCCATGCTGCCGGCGCTCGCGCTCGGAAGCGTAGCGCTGCTCATCGAAACTCACGGCCAGGCCGGCCACGGCGCCGTGAGTGTCGCGGATGGGGATCACGGAAATCCGCAGCGGAATGCGGTGGCCATCGCGGTGGCGCACCTGGATGCGGGCTTCCCGGGGTTTCCCGTCGTACAGACTCTGGTGAAAAGGGCAGGTAGTGGCGCTGCACAGGACGCAGGTGGCGTCGTTGCACTCTACGAGTACGGTATCGCGGCAGGAGTGGCCTACGACTTCATGGCGGCGATAGCCGCTGATGCGCTCGGCGCCGTCATTCCAAAAGATAATCTTGCGGTCGCGATTCTCCAGGCAGATGCCGATGTGCAGGCTCTCCAGAACGGTGCGAAAGATCTCCTGGTCCGGTATCTCCCCCATGGGCGCGGCACTCCTGACATTGGTTCATCGGCAGGCGGGGGAGAAGCTTCAGGGTAGTCGTTGGCCGTTAGTCGTTAGTCATCGGCCGTTAGTCGTTGGCCAGAACCTCATCTGCGCGGGACTCGCGGCCAATGACTAAATGACCAACGACTAATGACCAAACGGAGGCCAGCCCGCGCCAGCGCCGGATCAAATCCCGGCGGCAAGCGCGGATGGCCTTGCTGCAAGTCTGCCGATCCTGAAGTGCATCAGGAAGCAGCTACGGTGCCGGGCCAGGCGGGGCTCAGGACGGTACGAATCGTATGCATGAGCTCGCTGTTGTCGGCGGGCTTTTGAAAATATGCGATGGCCCCGGCGCGCATGATTTTGTCACGCGTAGCCTGGGGGTCACGCGCGGTCAGCACGATTACCGGGATGCAGGAAAGTGCCGCATTCTGCTGCAGCCGGTCGAGCACCACGAAGCCGTCTCCCGCCGGCAGGCCGACATCCAGGATGATGAGATCGGGCCGCTCTTTTTGCGCCATGGAAATGGCAGAAAAACCGTCAGTCGCATAAGCGGTGTCGAAGTGATTGGCGCGCAGACGGAGGTTCAGGGCCCGGCGCAAGTCGGGATCGTCGTCTACGATAAGAATTTTCGGTTTGTCCATCACTGCTCCTTCTATTTCAGTTATGGCCGTCGGCCGGCAAGTTAAGGTTGTCGAACGTGGCTTTTCGTTCCATGGCCGCCACGGACATCTCGGTGATCCTATCGGCGGTTTCCTGCACCAGCTTTACGAGTGAGTCGCCGCTTTCGGGCGAGGGAAGTACAACAGGTCTGACAGAAATGCTCACATTGGCCGCAGCCTGGAGCTCGGGGTGCTTCTCCAGTTGCTGGCGGATGCGCTGAACCAGAATAGCGGCTCCGGCCTGGTCAGCAGAGACGACGATCTGGAAAATTTCCCCGGAACCAGAGTTGCCCAGAGGCGGCAAGACGACATCTTTGTCGGGCAGAACGCACTGGCGCAGGATTTGCAGGCAAGTCTCGCGCATGTCCCGCCAGTTGCCGATGGCCGGGTCCATGCGCGGCGCCAGATCAATCGTGACCAATGAGACTGCCTCGCGCATCCTGCCTTGGCTGGTGATGATTGGCGTGAGCAACTTTGTGAGGGAAAAAAGTGGCAAAGTGAACGTGAACACGCTGCCGTGTCCGAGTTGGCTCTCCACCCAGATGCGGCCACCGTGAAGATGAACCAGTTCACGGGCAATGTAGAGGCCAAGCCCCAGACCTTTGCGGCTGTCGTCTACGGTGGCGGGGTCCTGGTACATGCGCTCGAAGACCAGCGGTTTGGCTTCGGTGCTGATGCCCCGGCCCGTGTCGGTGACGGAGATGTAGGCAAACTCCGGATCGTGCTGAACCAGGCAGACGCGAACCATCACCGAACCATCCGGAGGGGTGAACTTGATGGCGTTGTGGACCAGGTTGATGAGTACCTGCAATACCCGCTCGGGATCGGCATAGACCAGGGGCAGGCGGGCATCCACCGCCATTTCCAGCCCGATTCGCTTCTCTTTTGCTGTGGCCTGCAGCATGGATACGGCGTTGCGCACTACTTCGCCGATCACAATGCAGCGCGGCTCGATGTGGGTCCTGCCCGATTCGGCGCGAGTGGCGTCGAGCAGGTCGTTGATCATGCTGTGCAACTGGTTGGCGCTGCGCAGAATGGTTTGCAGATGATCCCTCTGTTCGCTGGAAACCGGCCCCGAGAGGCCATCGAGAAGAATCGTGGTGAACTGATGAATGCTGGTGAGCGGCGTGCGCAGTTCGTGGGAAACGTGGGAAAGGAACTGATCTTTGAACTGCAGTTGCTGCTTGCGGCTCATGTCGAGTGAAGTGAGCAGCGCCTGCCGTTCCATGGCATAACGCATAGCGCGTCCCAGTTGCTTGCTGTCAAACGCGCCTTTCACCAGATAGTCCTGTACACCCTGGTGGACGGCCTTGAGCGCCAAGTCTTCGTCGTCCTGGCCGGAAAGCACTACCACCGGAACCCCGGGGGCTTTGCTTAGGACGCGGCGGAAGGTTTCCGCGCCCCGGCTGTCAGGCAGATTCAGGTCCAGCAGTACGACCGAGGGTGGTTCCTGAACCAAAGATTCCAGGCCGTCGGAGAGGCGGTTCACACAGGCCACCTCCAGACCGGGTCTGGCTTCAACCAGGCGCAGGCGCACTAAATCGGCATCACCGGGATTGTCTTCGATAAGTAGTACGTGATTGTCGTGCTTGCTCATTGCTCCTCCTGATGTGGCAGGTGGGCGCAACCCAGCCAGAAATTACCGATGTGCATAATGGCGGAAATATAGTCCTGCAGGTTTCCGGGTTTGCATACGTAGCTGTTCGCCCCCAGCTCGTAACTGCGCCCGATGTCGCGACTGGCCTGCGAGGTGCTGAAGATGATGACGGGAGTTTTTCGCAGCTGTGGACTGGACTTGACCTCCGACAATACTGCACGCCCGTCCTTGCGCGGCAGATTGAGGTCAAGAATGACCAGGTCGGGAGGGCGGGCGTCTTTGTATTTTCCGGTTCGGCACAGAAGCGCCATGGCTTCCGCGCCGTCGGGGACAGAACTGATGTGCAACGAGAAAGGTGTGCGTGAGAGCGCATTATGGGTCAGGTCAATGTCAGCAGGGTTGTCGTCCACCAGCAGCACTTCGCGCATTTCCTTCACAAATCTCCGTTGTAATTCGCCGGCGCAGGGCGAGAGTTATCCTGCCGCCGCGGCGGCGAGTGGTTGAGGTATGGCGGCATCAGCCTGGGGCTCGGCGGCTGCCGCTGGAAGCGTGAACTTGAAAATTGTGCCTTGTCCTGCCTGCGACTCCACCCAGATGCGGCCGCCGTGGCGCTCCAGAATCTTCTTGCAGATGGCCAGGCCGATGCCGTTTCCCGGGTACTCCTCGCGGGTGTGCAGCCGCTGGAAGACCACGAAGATGTTGGCGGCGTGTTCGGGAGCGATGCCAATGCCATTATCGGCGACAGAGAATTGCCATTCGCCGCCCACGCGGTCGGCGGCAACGTCAATCACCGGGGTTTCGGGGCCGCGGAACTTGATGGCGTTGCCAATCAAATTCTGGAACACCTGCTGCATCTGCCCGGCGTTGGCGATGATGGTTGGCAGGCCGCCATAATTCACGATCGCATGGCTGTCGCGAAGTGCCCCTTCCAGGTTTTGCAGGGCCCGTTCCACGATCTCACCGGAACTGGCCGGGGCGGTTGGCATGCCATCCCGGCCGGCGCGGGAAAACGCTAGCAGGTCCTGAATGAGAGTCTGCATGCGCGTGGCGCCATCTACCGCGTAGTGGATGTACTTTTCGGCCTCCTCATCCAGCTTTCCACGGTACTTTTCCGCCAGCAACTGAGTGTAGGCAGCCACCATTCGCAGCGGCTCTTGCAAGTCATGGGAGGCGACGTAGGCGAACTGTTCGAGATCGCGGTTGGAGCGAGCCAGTTCTTCCGCCTTCTTGGCCAGTTCGCTTTGTACCAGTTTGCGCTCCTCGCTCACTTCCCTCTCGTGCAAAGCGCGGCGGATGGAAACCGGTAACCGGGCCAAAGAATCCTTCAGCACATAGTCGGTGGCGCCCCGCTTGATGCATTCCACCGCGGTCACATCGCCCAGCGCGCCCGAGACCAGGATCAACGGGATGTCCTCCAGATGCTCCTGACGGAGGATTTCCAGTGCGTCCATGCCCCGCCACTGTCCCAGGTTGTAGTCCGCGAGAACAACATCCGGGCGATTCGGCCTGAGCTTGGCGCGAAATTGCTCGGGGGTCTGGGCGGTTTCACTGCTGACGTCGAAGCCGCCGCGTTTCAGTTCGCGCACAACCAGTTCGGCGTCGGCGGAGTTGTCCTCCACCAGCAGGGCACGCAGTCTGGGGCGCGTTGCCGGGGCTGGCTTGCTTCCGTTTTGTGGGCCGGCATTGCCGCTTTTCATGGCCTATTTGGCGGGTGCTAACGTG
>Ga0335078_10007577_pt1 | contig 16098 bp, 10 predicted proteins | sample Lox_Sample_32_FD_206711 | JGI IMG/M metagenome (GOLD analysis project Ga0335078, IMG submission 206711) | Soil microbial communities from Loxahatchee National Wildlife Refuge, Florida, United States - Lox_Sample_3.2 | ecosystem: Environmental > Terrestrial > Soil > Wetlands | place: USA...
CGTGCTGGGCGGCACGACGACGGTCGCCAGCGGCGGCAAGCTCGAAATCGGCTCGGGCTACACGCTCGGCGCGACGACGACGATCGTCGGGGTGGCCGGCGGCACCGTCTCACGCGGCATCACGGTGACGGTGCTGTCGTCCGGCACGACGAGCGGGCTGACGGTCGCCAGCGGCGGCACCGAGGTGGTCCGCGCCGGCGGCACGGCGAGCGCGACGACCGTTGCCAGCGGCGGCGCGCTCGAACTGTTCGGCGGCGCGGCGCTCGGCGGCACCACCACGATCGCCAGCGGCGGCACGCTCGAGATCGCCTCCGGCTACACGCTGGGCACGACGACGACAATCGTCGGGGTGGCGGGCGGCACGGTGTCGAACGGCGTCAACGTCGTGGTGATGTCGTCCGGCACGACGAGCGGGCTGACGATCGCCAGCGGCGGCAGCGAGACCGTTTCGTCGGGCGGGACGGCAAACAACACGACGGTCGAGAACGGCGGCACGCTGCACGTCGCCGCCGGCGCGATCCTTACCGGGACGACGACGATCTACGACGACGGCGCCAACGACACGGTCACCGCCTTTGCCGGCGACGCGCTGGTCAATTTCGGCGGGTCGGGCCAGACCTTCCAGGATGCCTCAGCCAACTACGCCGACACGATCGTCGGGTTCGACCAGGGGACGGGCGATCGCATCCATCTGACCGGGACCGACACCGTCACCTTCGCGCTCGCCAACTCGACGCAGGTCAACGGCGGCGCCGATACGCTGATCACGCTGAACGACGGTTCGACCATCCTCCTGAAGGGCGTCACCCAGATCGACGGCACCTATTTCAGCTAACCGGGCCCGCTGCGGCGCCGGCGCGATGGCTGCATCGCAGCGCCGCGATCCCCGCAACGGGAACGCCGGAAGCTCCCGGTCTGCGCGCATTGAGGAGATGCCGCGCCTCCTCCAACCGATTGGCGTTCAGATAGGCCTTTAGCAGCGTGAACTCGATCAAATCGTGCTGCGCGCGGCTGCCGCCGATGCGCTCGCTGTCGCCGGCGAGCGGCGCGAGCGCCTCGATCGCCGCGGCGAAATCCCCGCGTTCGAACGCCGCGAAGCCGCACGACAGCGTCGGCAGATAAGAGCCGGACGGATAACGCCCCGCGCGCGACAGGGCCTCCATCTGGCGCGTTCGGGCGTCGAGCGCGGCGTCATCGCCGATGACGGCCTGCGCCAGGATGACATGCAGGTCCGCAAGGCCGCTCCCCGGTCGCGGCAATGCGCCGATCGCGTAGTCGTACAACGCGCGCCACGCCGCAGCGTCACGCGGATGGCCGGCAAGTTCGGAACGCCACAAAAACGCGGTTCCGTCCGACATTCTCTGCTGCGGCCCGCCGCTATGCCGGTCGAGCGCGATGGCGTCCCGATACAGCCGAGAGGCCTCCGCCCAATTACCGAGCTGGAGTTCGCAGAGCGAGAGATGCCAGCTCAAATGACCGTGGAAAAAGCCGTCCCGCGGATAGGTGGACAGCCATGGGGACAGGTAAGCGCGGGCCGTGTCGGGCTCGCCGCTTTCGTAGCAGATATGCGCGAACCCATGCGCGCCATGCGCATTGTTCGGGTTGGCTGCCACCGATTGTTCGATCTTCGGCCGGGCGGCCGCGATCTGCCCATCCTCGGACAACGCCATGGCGTGATAGGCGAGAAACCACGGATCGGCCCCGTAATGCGGAGCCAGGCTGTCCATCAGCACCGCGATCTGGTGCTTCTGTCCGATGCGGCCGGAGCCGCCGATGACGCCGTTGGGGTTCGCGACAGTCGCGACCACCAACGCGTCGCGCGGCCATGCCGTCAGATGCGCATGCGCGGCGTCGATCGCGGCATCGGTTTGGCCCCCGAACACAAGGTCGAGGAACGCGATGTGACTGGCCTCTCGTTCGGTCAGAACGGCGGGCGCGTTCTTGGCGGTCCCCAGGGCTTCCCGCGCCGCCGAGACATCGCCTTGGCGCATCAGCACTTGCGCCTTGCCGGCGTGGGCCAGGGCAAAACCGGGGTCGGCGGCGACGGCGCGATCGTAGGCCTCAGCCGCGCCCGGGTAGAGAGTGAGCGCCAGGTCGCAGCCTTGAACGTAGGCGTCGCCCGCGGCGGCGGACGCGGCGGATAGGGCAAGGCCGTATCGATCTGCCAGCATGCGAAAACCTCAGCGCCGATGCTCCCGCAATTCTTACGCCTCCCGCGGCGTCCGCGAAACCGCTCGTCGCCCGGGCGCGGGCATAAGCCGGCGGGCCTTTTCACCCGACGCAGCGGGCCGTCGGCGGGATCGACTTCCGTATTCGCGCGCAGCTCTTCGGTCACAGCCATGGCAAGTGCCTTTCGTTGCTCGACGTATCCAGTCGGATATTGCGCTCTCACGCTATATGTGAGTGGATATAGCGACTCTGGCGCGGCTTTTGTCTCCTGACAAGCGCCGGTGCGGGCAAAACCGGGAGGACAGCGATGGACACGATCGAACTCGATCCGAGACTGCGCCATGCGGCGACATTCCTCGGCGGTTCTCCAAAAATGCTGATCGACGGCAAGATGGCGAGCGCCGCCTCCGGCAAGACCTTCGAGGTGTTCAACCCGGCAACGGGTGCGGTGATCGCCAACGTGCCGGAAGCCGACAAAGCCGATGTCGACTTAGCGGTCGCCGCCGCGCGGCGCGCCTTTGACAATGGTATCTGGGCCAAAGTCAGCCCAGCGGAAAAAGGGCCGCATTCTGTGGCGCATCGCCGATCTCATCGAGCGCGACCTCGAAGAGTTGGCCGAGCTTGAGTCGATCGACAACGGCAAGCCGTACGCCGTGGCACGTGTCGCCGATCTGCCGCTCGCGATCGACATGTTCCGATATATGGCGGGGTGGGCGACCAAGATCAGCGGCCGGACGATCCCGTGGTCGCTGCCAGGGCAATTCCTTTCCTACACGGTGAAGGAGCCGGTCGGCGTCGTCGGTCAGATCATCCCGTGGAACTTCCCGCTGCTGATGGCGGCGTGGAAAATCGCCCCGGCGCTGGCGGCGGGCTGCACGATCGTCTTGAAAGCCGCCGAGCAGACGCCGATGACGGCGTTGCGCCTCGCCGAGCTGATACAGGAGGTCGGCGTCCCGCCGGGCGTCGCACCGCGTGATGGGGCATGCGGTCAAGTGGAGCATCGTCGGCACCAACCCGGTGACCGCGGCCGAGCCGCCGCGGGTCCAGCGTACCGAAATCGAAATCCTCGCCCCGGACCAGATCAGGGCGGTACTCGACGCGCTGCGCGGCCGGCCGCTGTATCCGATCGCGGTGATCGGCCTGTCAACCGGCATGCGGCGCGGCGAGATCGTCGCGGTCAGGTGGAGCGATATCGACCTCGACGGCGGCAAGATCAGGGTCGAACGATCGCTCGAAGAGACGAAAGCCGGGCTGGCTTTCAAGGAACCGAAGACCAAAGCCGGGCGCCGCACGGTCGGCATACCGCCCTCAATCGTCGCCGAACTGCGCGCCCATCGCCGCCAGCAGCAGGAGCAACGGCTTGCGCTCGGCCTTGGCGGCGCCGCGCCGGACGATCTTGTTTTTCCGCGGGCGGATGGCGAAGCTTGGCCGCCTGATCGGCTGTCGTCGAATTGGGCGAAGACGGTTCGGAGCATGAAGCTGCCGACGGTCACGTTCCACGCGCTACGGCATACGCACGTGTCGCAGCTGATCGCTGCCGGCCTCGATGTCGTAACCGTCAGCCGGCGCATCGGGCATTCGAACCCGACGGTCACGCTGAACGTGTACGCGCACCTGTTCGGCAACACCGACGATCGCGCGGCCCAGGCGGTAGAAACCGCGCTCGCCGGTGCGCTCGGTGCGTAAACGGGTTTTTATGGGAGACTATTGATAACTCTTCCTAAGGCGGCAACCGCCGTCATCGCGGTATTCCGGTCGCACTGTTCTTGTAAACGCAGCGCTCTACCAGGATGAATTAGATTGCGATACGACTGCGCTAACCGAGCCTGCGTTACGGTGTTGCCGCTGATCATGCCGAAATGGGCCGCCATGTCGATGTAGTTTTGGAGATCCCACCGGTTTGGGTCACTCCCGCTCGGCTTTGGCGTTAGCGCTTGTGCTGCTGCCTGCAAATCCGATGCGGACTGGCGCGTTATTGACCAAAGCAGCAGAGCTTCTATAGCCGCGCCAGCCAAGACTGTAGCCGCTTTCCAGCCGCCGTCATGCAATGCCTGGTCCGCCGCGGCTACATCGGCGCGGATGCTTTCACGCAGCGGAGCATCGGTGATGAACGACAGCGCGGTAGTGGTGGCAGGGATCACTTGATCCCGAAGCCCTTCGAGGCACTTTCGCAGTTTGGCTACAGCGGCGCCAAGGCGTACCCCCGTGTGCATTTCTATGCGGCCGTGCGCTCGCCACATTTGTTCTATCGACCGCATAGTTTCGACACTTGACACGTACTCGTTGTACTCGTGACCGCTGATAGCGATCAATTCGTCTGGAACCTCATCGATCAAGCGCAATATTGCGGCGACTGTCCCAAGATGGGGATCGTTGATGTGTAACTCTTTGCCTTCTTTCGCTGCTGGGAAGGCCGTATCGATCAGGTCCTTAATCTGAGTAGGCACTACCCTGCTGGGCATTCTCGTCGTCCTGCTTTGGGCGGCTGAGCAGAGATCGCCATTACCGCCCTGCGTGCTAGCAGCGCCCCACTGTGATCGACCACGAAAGGCTCCTTGAGCCTTCCGGTGGCAATCCGGTGGCAAAATCCGAATCTCAGCTGCGAACTGAGGCTGCTAGTACAATTGGGAAACAGCGAAAATCTGCAAATAAAACAAAGCGATGGCGGAGAGGGAGGGATTCGAACCCTCGGTCCCCCGTAAGAGGGACAACGGTTTTCGAGACCGCCCCGATCGACCGCTCCGGCACCTCTCCCACTGAGCGGGGCCAGGGACTTACCACGGAGCCGCGCGCAACATCAACGGCGGCCGTGGGGTCCCCTGGCGACGGCGAGCGGCGCCGCCCTCTCAGGCAAGCGCCGGCACGCCCTCGGTCACCGTCTCGAGCTGACCGACGGTCTCGCGTCCGAACGCGAGCGGGATGAAGGCGCCGATCGCGACGATGACGAAAATCGTCCCGAAGAAGATCGCCGCCGAGCCGGTATGCGGCTCCATCAGAAACGGCGCCAGTCCGCCGGCGAACAGCCGCCCGAACGACTCGCCGAAGATGTGCCCGCGCCCGCGCAACGCTGTCGGAAACTGCTCGGAGAGATAGACGCGCGTGGCGGTGAACGCCGACAGCACCGTGAAGCCGATGATCAGGCCGCCAGCGACCATCACCACGCTCGCATAATCCCCCGCATTGTGCGCCAACAGCATCAGCACCAGGCCGGGCAGCGACCCGAGCAGGGCATAGGCGATCGTCCAGCGCCGCCCGATGATCTCCATCAGGAAGCCGGTGAACCCCTTCCCGAAGAAGCTCGCGGCATAGACGATCGAGGTCAGCCCCAGGCTCGCGCTCACCGCGAAGCCCTGGTCGTTGAGCGCCTTCGGCAGCAGCACCGAAATCAGGAAGTAGGCCGTCCCGGCGCACACGCCGGACAGGATGCCGACGGTGGTCCAGCGCAGCTGACCCTTGGCGAACAACGCCCAATAGGGCGGGAGCTGCTCGCGGGCCGCCTGGCGGTGATCGCCGAGCGCCTCGAGCGTCAGCGGGGCGACGCGGTTGCCGGCGCGCCGGATGATCCCGTTGACGATGTCGACTGCGGTCTGCGCGCGGCCCCGGCGCAGGTACCAGCGCGGGCTTTCCGGCAGCACGAAATAGATCAGCACCGGCACGACGGTGATCGCCAGCCCGCCCGGCAACGCCAGAAAGCGGAAGGCGTACTCGTTGCCGGCGAGCAGGCCGCCGATGAACGGCACCACTGTGAACGAAGCGGCGAGCGACATTTCGTAGATCGCGCCATAGGTGCGCCGATGCTGCGCCGGCATCAATTCGGCGGCGATCGGAAAGGCGGCCGAAACCGCGCCGCCCGCGCCGACGCCGGTCAACAGCCGCACGATGATGAGCTGGTCGGCGTTCTGCACCAGCGGGATCAGCAGGGTAAAGAACGTCGTGGCGATCACGCCGATCAGCATGATCGTCTTGCGGCTCCAGTGGTCGGAGACGGCCGACGACAAAAAGCCGCCGAGACACAGCATGAAGGTCGGACCGACGGCGAGCCAGCGGATGTCGGTGTCGGTCAGCTGCAGCGGCTTTTTAGCCAGAACCAGCAGCGAACCGGTCATCACCAGATCGTAGCCCTCGATAAAACCGACCAGGCCGAGCACGGCGATGATCAGCACGTGGTAGGAGCTGAACGGAATGGTGTCGAGCTTGCGTCCGAGCACAAAGCCGGCGGCCGAGCGTGCGTCTTCCATGCGACCTCCCTGATCGGTCGAACCGGGCGGACCATGCAGAACACGCAAAACGGGCGAGGCCGGCGCAAACCTTTGCGGGCCGATCGAGGGGTTTATGTTGACGGACGTTCGCTGTTCGGTGCCTCGCCACGTTCTTGCCGGCCGCACCAGCTGCCACCGGATCGACTGGTTGCTCCTGTTCAAGCGGCGAGGTCTTTGCCTCGCCTCGTCGTCCCTGGCGGGATCTGAATACATCCTAGCCCGCGCCCAAACCGATGTCATGGTCGATCTACCGCTCATCCCTCGCTTTGCACATCGCAGCGGATGCACCGAGTGCGCGGCGCGCCACCACTTCTCGGATAATGCCTGTTGGGCTATGGTGCCGGCGGCGGCCGGCGGGTGCCCCTTTTGGCAAATAACGGTTAATGAAACTGGGTTAGGAATTGACCGGAAGACCGGGTCTCTCCCTGCCGCCGGGCTTGACGTGCATGATCGACGCGATCGTTGGGCCGCAGCCGCGGCCAGGTCGGAACACGGCGGGCGGTTTCTGTTGCCGGCGCGATCGGTGAGGGCATGGATCAGGTTGAACGGATGGGGACGGCAAAGCCGGGCGAGGACAACAACGGGACCGGGCCGTTCGACGTTCGCCTGATCGCCTTTTACCTGCCGCAATTTCACCCGGTGCCGGAGAACGATCGCTGGTGGGGCCCAGGCTTCACCGACTGGCGCAACGTGGTGCGCGCGACGCCGCTGTTCGACGGGCATTACCAGCCGCGCCTGCCCGGCGCGCTCGGCTTTTACGATCTGCGCGTCGACGACGTGCGGCGCAAGCAGGTCGAGCTCGCGCGCGGGCACGGCATTCACGGCTTTTGCTACTACTATTACTGGTTCAACGGCCGGCGCATCCTCGAGCGCCCGCTTGAGCGATACGTTGCCGACCCGACGATCGACTTCCCGTTTTGCATCTGCTGGGCCAATGAGAATTGGAGTCGGCGCTGGGACGGCGGCAACCGCGAGGTGCTGCTCGTCCAGGAGCACGATCTCGACTCCGACATAAAATTCATCCGCGACGTGATCCCGCTGCTCAGGGATCCGCGCTACATCCGCGTCAACGGCGCGCCGCTGTTGGTGCTGTACCGCGCCGACCTGCTGAAGATGCCGGCGGCGACCGCGGCCGCCTGGCGCGAGGAGTGCGAAAAGGCCGGGCTTCCGGGCATTCATCTTTGCGCCGCGCAGACCTTCGACATTTCCGATCCGCGCCCGTTCGGCTTCGACTCGGCGTGCGAGTTTCCGCCGCACCGGCACGCGGTCGGGCAGATCACCCAGGACGTTCGCGGCGTCCCCGAGGACTTCAACGGCTGGATCTGCGACTACGAGCTGGTTGCGCGGCATTCGCTGACCGCGCCGCCGCCCGACTACCCGCTCTATCGCGGCCTCTTCCCGAGCTGGGACAACAGCGCGCGCAAGCGGCACCAGGCGCTGATCTTTCACCACGCCGACCCGGCGCGCTACGAATTCTGGCTGCGCGGGCTTGTCGAATACACGCGGCAGAACATGGTGGGCGACCAGCGCATCATCTTCATCAATGCGTGGAACGAATGGGCCGAGGGCGCGCATCTCGAACCCGACCTGAAATACGGCTCGGCCTATCTCGAGGCGACGCTGCGCGCGTTGAGCGGCCACACCGACCCGGAGCAGCTGTTCACCCTGCTGCGGGACGAAATCCGCTCGATCGGCAACCCCGATCTGCGCGAGCGGATCGACGGCTACGCGCGCGAAATCCGCGCCCAGATGCAGCATCTCGGGCGCACGGTCGACTTTTTCACGCGCGAGCGGGAGATGGTCGAGCGGCTGCGCCAGGAGCGCGAGGCGACGGTGTTCCACCGCCAGGGGCTCGACGAGTTGTTCGGCCGGAACGACGCGCTCGACATCGAGGGCTGGTTCGAGCGGATCAACGGTCGTGACATGCGCAGCGACGTCATCGTCGACATCCGCGCCACCGTGCATCTCGAAGGCTGGATGATCTGCCCCGGCATCGTCCCCGACGCCGAGACCACCGCGCGCTTCATCTTGCTCCAGAACCTCGCCAGCGGCACCACTTACGCCGCGCAGGTCCTGCAATACTGGCCGCGCCAGGATGTCGGGCAGGCCCGGCCGCAGATCGATGGCGCCTATACCGCCCATTCCGGCTTCGGGTCGCTGTTCGCGCTGTCGCGCCTGCCGCCTGGCGTCTACCAGTTGGGTTTCGGCCTCAAGAACAGCACCAAATCAGGCTATGCGTGGTCGGACTACCGCGTCCAGCTGCTGAGCAGCGAGCGCCGCCGCGACGGCACGCGCGGACCCGGCCGCGGCAACGGCACACGCGAACCCGGCCGGCGCAACGGCACGCGCGAACCCGGCCGCCGCCGGCGGTCGGTGGAGCGCCAGGACGCGTGATCGCGCGGATGGAACCCCGACGTCGCCAGCGCCGCCCCTCGCGATCGGTCGCGGACGGTGCGGGGCTCGCGCTTGCGTCGAGCGACAACGCCCCGCCCGAGTCCGCCGCCGCGCCGGCGCTTGTGATCTCCCCGCCGGTCGGCTTTGCCGAGCAGGCCGGCCGCCGCGGCCGCTTCAACACCGTCGGCGCCATTGACGGGCTGATCGGCGGATCGATCTTCGGCTGGGCCTACGACCGCGATTACGGCCGCAGGCGCGTCAAGATCACGCTCTACGTCAACGGCCGGCTGGTCGCCGAAACCACCGCCAACGGGCTGCGTCGCGAACTCGCCGGCGTCGGCAACCACGATGGGTTCAGCGGCTTTGTCTGTCGCATTCCGCCGCATCACTTCCTGCCGGACGCGGCGGTGCGCGTCTTCGCCGACGGCTTCGAACTGACCTCCGCGCCGTTCGTTCTCGGGCCGAAGCAGATCGACGGCATCTTCGAGCCGATCCAAGGCACGACCCTGCGCGGCTGGGCGCGCGAGCGCACGCGCGAGCCGAGCCGGGCCGTCCTCGACCTGGTGATCGACGGCGAGCCGGTTCGCTCGATCGCCGCCGACCGGCCGCGCGAGGAACTCAAGGCCCACGGTGTCGACGACGGCTGCTTCGGCTTCGTCGAGCCGCTTCCCCCCTTCTGTCTGGACGGCGCCGAGCACGAGATCGAATTTCGCCACCGCGCCTCGGGCATCGTTCTCGCACCCGGCGCGCGCCGCTTCCGCGCCCATTACAGCGGCGTTCTGGAACGGCTCGACGAGCTTGGCGGCGGCGGTTGGGTGTACTGCCGCGAGACCGCGGATCGGCCGGTCGCGCTCGACATCGTCGTGAATGACGAGCGGTTGCGCGTGGTCGCCGACCTGCCGCGCGACGATGTCCGCGCCGCGCACGGGGTCGAGGCCCGCGGCTTCGAGTTCCGCATCCCGCCGAGCGTGGCGCGCCGCCGCGAGATCGCGGTCGAGGTGCTCGTCGCCGGGACCGGCAACCCGGCGATGCCGGGCCCGTTCCGCGTCACGCCGCTGACCCGCGTCATCGAGCAGCTCGAGGATTTGTCCGCCGCGGTCGGCGCGGACGCGGACCCTGCCGGCGAGCGGCCCTATTCGCCGATCCGCGACGCGATCGTACCGGCGCTGGTCGCCGCGCTGCGCTCGTACGACCGTCCCGGCGCGCCGCTCGACGTCGCGCTGCGGTTTGACCCGGTCGCGTTCAGGGCACCCTCGCCCCAGGCGGCCGACATCGTCGATGTCGTGATCCCGGTCTATGCCGGGCACCGGGAGACCGTCGCTTGCATCGAGTCGGTGATCCGCGCCGACGGCAAGACCCGGCGCGAGATCGTCGTGGTCGACGATTGCGGACCCGAGCCCGCGCTGCGCACCGCGCTGCGCAAGCTCGAGCGGGCGGGCCGGATCACGCTGGTTGTCAACCCGCGGAACCTCGGCTTCCCGGCCTCTGCCAACGCCGGGATGGCGCTGCATCCCGACCGCGACGTCATCCTGCTCAACGCCGACACGCTGGTGCCGCGCGGTTGGATCGACCGCCTGCGCAGCGCCGCATACCGCTCCGCGAATACCGGTTCGGTGACGCCGCTGTCGAACCGCGCGACGATCTGCTCGTATCCCGAGAGCAACAAAGACAACGACCTGCCGGACGACATCGCCTGGCAGGGCCTCGCCGAGCTATGCGCCGGCGTCAACCGCGACCTGGCGATAGAGATCCCGACCGCAGTCGGGTTCTGCACCTATCTGAAACGCGCGATGCTGCGCGAGGTGGGGCCGTTCGACGCCGAGCGCTGGCAGCGCGGCTATGGCGAGGAGAACGAGATGTGCATCCTCGCCGCCGCGCATGGCTGGAAGCACCTCCTCGCCGCCGACGTCTTCGTCGTCCATCACGGCGCGGTATCGTTCGGCGTCGACGACCGGCGCAGGCTGCTGGAAAGCAATCTCGGCACGCTCAACCGCCTCTACCCGGACTACATCCCCAGGGTCATGGAGTTTCTGCGCGAGGACCCGGTCGCGCCGGCGCGCCGGACGATCGATTGGGCGCGGCTCAAGCGGCTGAGCACCCGGTATATGCTGTTCGTTTCGCATCGCTACGGCGGCGGGATCGCGGTGCACGTCGAGGATATGGCGCGACGGCTCGCCGCGCAGGATTGCCATGTGCTGATCCTCGAGGCGAACAGCGACCGCCGCGGGGTCGTGACGATCCGCAACCTCGCGCTCGGCACGACGAGCGTCTATACGCTGCCGCGCGAGGCCGAACTGCTGGTCGCCGACCTGCGCGACTGCGGCATCTGGCACATCCACTTCCATCAGATCATGGGCGGCGGGCGCTGGACCGCGCTGCCGGCCGAGCTTGGCTGCTCCTACGACGTGACGGTCCACGACTATTCGCTGTTCTGCCCGCGGATCGATCTGATCGACGAGCGCCGCCAGTACTGCGGCGAGCCCGCGGTCAGCGTGTGCGAGCGCTGCATCGCGCTCAACGAACCCCACAAGCAGCTCCAGGACGCGTTTCGCGAGCTCGGCGGGATGGCGCAATGGCTGTCCCTGCACCGCAAGCTGCTCGCCGGCGCTCGCCGCGTTTTCGCGCCGAGCCGCGACACCGCGGAGCGCATGAAGAAGCACATGACGGGCGTGGAATTTGCGGTGCGCCCGCATCCCGAACCAGCCCGCTCGGTGCCGATCGGCCGGCCCGCCAGCAAGAGCGCCGCACGGATCGCGGTTATCGGCGCGATCGGGGTCAACAAGGGCTACGATCTGCTGATCGCCTGCGCACGCGATGCGCTGAAGCAGGACCTGCCCTTGGTGTTCTACCTGTTCGGCTACAGCGAGGACGACGCGCCGCTGCGCCAACTGGCAAACCTTCGCCTCGTCGGCGAATACGCCCGCGCCGACCTGCCGCACCTTGTCGCGCAGAACCCCTGCGACATCGCATTGCTGCCGAGTATTTGGCCGGAGACGTACTGCTATGCGCTGTCGGACACCTATGCGATGGGGCTCTATCCGTTAGCGCTGCGCTTCGGCGCCCTCGCCGAGCGGATCGCAAAATGCGATGTGGGGACGCTGCTCCCGCTCGCCAGCACGCCGGCCGAGATCAACGCCGCGATCCTCGCGGAAGTCGCCCGCTCGGACGACTGGCCGGCAGCGGTCCGGCTCGGCGAAGAGGGCGGCGATGTCCTCGCCGATTACTACGGCCTCCGCACGCCGTCCGCCGCGCTCGCTCGCCCCGCGGCGCGTCGAAACAGGTCGAAACAGATTGGCAGCGGACTCCGCCAAATTTAGCCTGTAGGATGCGCTCGCACGCTCATCGAATGCGCCTAAAAATTTAGAAGGGCGCAGCGCCGGCGATCGTCTGGGGGACAGGCACGGGTTCAAAAATCGTTTGTTAACTAGGTTTGTTGCGGACGCTCGCCATTGGCTTGGTGTATGCAATGCGGGCCGAATGCGGGTAAAGTTTGATGCAAATGCGCTGCGGGCTCGGCGGGCCGCCGGACCGTAAACGCAGCGTCGAGGAGCGTTGATGGCCACTGTCCACGGGTCGCAGTTTACGATCTCTGCGGCCACGCCCATAACCGCGTTCCACACGACGGGTGCCGGCGCGATCTATACGACCGGCAGCTCGAGCGGGGCGAGCGGCGGGCTGGCGGTGCTCAGCCCCAGCGGCCACGAGCTCGACCTTGTCTACGGCGCCTTCGCCGCCACCGACAACGGCAGCGGCGATACGCTGACGGCCTATGGCAGCAACGAGACGATCACCGGCTCGGCCTCCGGAACGACGCTCAACCTGGTCGGCAACAACGACACCGCGATGGGCGGCGGCGGCCCCGACACGATCTCGGTCAGCGGCGATTTCGATTGGGTCTACGGCGGCAGCGGCAACTCGGTGATCGACGTGACCGGCGTCTACGACACGGTCACCGCCGGCAGCGGCAACGATCACATCAACGTGACGACGAGCTTCGATTCGGTCAATGGCGGCAGCGGCAACGACACGATCGACGTCGCCGGCTACGCCGACACGATCAGCGCCGGCAGCGGCGCGACCGAGTTGGTGAACGTGACCGGCGCCTTCGACCTGGTCAACCTCGGGACCGGCACCGACTCCGCCACCGTGACGGGCGCTTTCGACACCGTGAGCTCCGGCCTCGCCTCCGGGGCGAACCAGGGCCTCATCAACCTAAGCGGCACCGCGATGACGCTGAGCGATGGACCGAACAAGTACGCCGACACGGTCGTCGGCTTCGACCACGCGGCCGGCGACACGATCCATCTGACGACCGACACCGTGGCCAACGCGGTGGCCAATTCGGCTCAGGTCAACGGCGGCGCCGACACGCTGGTCACGCTTTCCGACGGCTCGACGATCCTGCTGAAGGGCGTCACCCACATCGACAGCACGTTCTTCAGCTAATCCCGCGGCGCTTGCCGTTGGTGCTCGCGCGACAGCGAGCTCGCTAGATCTGCGACAGCGTCCGACCGCGCATCCGCAGCATGTCATCGAGGCGGAACTCGGCCGGAAGCTGCTTGGAGCCCTTCTGCAGCGCGACGAACCAGTCGCGCACGACGATGTTCCAAAACAGGTCGGGGTGGCCGCCATAGGCGATCAGCAATTCGAAGATCAGGTTGCTGAGCGCCGGCTGGTCGCCGAAAATCTCGCCGTTTTGGTAGCGGGCATCGTTCAGGTGCGCCCATTGCCAGTCTTCGATGATGTAAAGCCCGCCCTCGCGCAGCCGGGGAAAGATGATCTCGAAGCTGCGCCGGCTGAGATCGTAATGGTGCGAGGCGTCGTCGATCGCGATGTCGATCGGCTCGCCGGCGAACTCGCTGTCGATGATCGCTTGGACCGCGGCCGCATCGGCCTGCGACGTACCGAAATGAAGCTTCACGCGATCGGCCAGTCCGTGCCGGCCGACGATCTCGTCGATCGCCGGATTGCGGTGGGCGAGCGGGTCTATGACGTTCTCCGACGCCGGTTCCTTGTTCAGGATGTCGAGCGCGACGACACGCTTCGCGTCGGTCGCCATCCCGTAAAACAGCGGGCTGCCGCCCTGCCAGATGCCCAGCTCAAGCAGATTGTCGGTGCGGTGCGGCGCGAGGAAGTCGAGATATTGCCGCAGCAGCCGCGAATCCTTGAGGATGACGACCCGGTCCGGGGTGGTCCGCTCCTTGAACGATTTGAGATCGCCGTGAAACGCCAGCCCATCGACGATGAAGCTGGTCTCGGATTGCCATTCGACCGGTTTGGTCAACTGCATCGCGCCCGCCTAGCTCTTGCTGGCGATCAGGCGGACGAGGTCGCCGACATTGTTGAGGCTGTCCATCTCCCTGGTGCGGAACTTGATGCCGAAGCGCTCCTCGACGGCGATGATGATCTCGATCTGCTTGAACGAGTCCCAGTCCTCGACGTCCCTGGCGCTCAGCGCGGGGCTCAGCACCAGATCGTCGCGCAGGAACACGTCGTGGAAGATGGCGGTCAGAGCCTGGTAGATTTCAAGCTCGCTCATGGCCGCTCCTCGCTCGCCGCGATGAAGGTCTCGCGCGGGACGAAGCCGCCGAGATCGAGAGCATAGCGCGCCGCGTCTCCGGGGCCGCCGATCGCGCTGAAGCCGAGCCTGGCATAGTGGTCCGTGACCATGCCGTTTTTCGCGGTCGGGACGTATTCGCCGATCAGCCGCCTCGCGCCCAGCTCCTTCGCCAGCGCCACCGCCAAGTTAAGCGTCGTGGGCTCGACCTGGCGGCCCAGCACCCGGCAGCTCATCAGCCAGGTGTCGATCAGCGCCGCCTCATCGTCGAGCAGGCGAGCGATGACGATCGCGATGACGCCGTTGTCGCCGAACCGGTCGACAAGGCGCAGCTGGACGCCGAATGCCCGGGGGTCGCCCATGACGCCGAGCACATCCGCCTCGCTATAGCGCCGGGTCGTCAGGTTGAACTGGTTGGTCTTGTTGATGAGCTGGACCGTGCGGTTGAGCCCGACGCGGTCGAAGCGGCGCCAAAACAGCCGCATCTCGAGCCCGCGCAGATACGAATCAAGATCGGTCGCGCTCGCCTTGAGCAGATCGCGCTTGCGGTTGCTCTGGTAGTGGCCCGAGCGCGCGCGGTCCTCGTCGGTGATCGCCACCGCCTCGAAATAGCCCGCGTCGGCAAGGGTCTGTGCGTAAGTTGTCGGATCGTCCGACACCTCGGGCACCGCGACCATCGGCAATTCGCGCCGCACCAGCTCGCGCTCGAACGGGTTGTCGTCGACAAACACCAGCGTGTCGAGGCCGATATTGAGCTCCGCCGCGACCGCCCGCAGGTTTGCCGGCTTGTCCTGCCAGTTGGCGACAAAGCTCGCGATGTCGTCGCGCTTCAGCACCATGTCGGGATGGCGCTCGAACGGTTCGAGTGCGTTCTTCTCGTCGTTCTTCGAGACCACCGCGAGGATCACCCCGCGCCGCGACAGCTCGCGCGCGTAGTGCTGAAAATGAACGAACGCCTCGCCCAGCGGGCTGCCCTGGCCGAGCACCAGCCCTTCGATCCCGTCGTCGCCGATGACGCCGCCCCAGAGCGTGTTGTCGAGATCGAGCACGAGCGCCTTGCCGGAACGCCCGCGATGCGCCGCGACGAGACGCATGACGAGTTCGCCGTACATCGGCGCGGCCGCGGGGCTGACCTCCTGTTTCGCGCGGTGCCACAGCTCGGGGCTGTGCCAGGCGGCGATCCCGTCGCGCGCGGCGCGCGCATCGAGCGCCATCACGTCGACCCCCTCGGCGTCGGCCATGCGTCGCAGTTCGGCGTTGAGCGCCGCGACATACCCGGCGCGCGAGCCGGCGAGGCGATGTTCGTTGCTGCCGACGAGCGGCGGGTGCACCGGCAACGCCAGCTGATGGATGACCGGACAGCGAAACGCCTCGCGCGCCAGGCGCCAGCACCGTCGGATGCGCTCACCGGTTTCCACGAGCGCGGCTTCGGCTTCCGCCGCGTTCGACCCGGCGCCGACGCCGCCGGCGAGAGGATGGGCGTCGAGCGCCAGCACGACCGCATTCGGCTTGAAGCGGTGCAGCGCAGAGCCGGGATCGGCCAGCTCCTGCCAATACTGCCCGTAGTCGTTCTCGTAGGTTTCGACCCATAGACCGCGCCGCATCCCGGCGACGCGGATCGCCGGATGGAGATGCGCCAGCGTGCTCGATCCGAGCAGCGCCAGGCGCACCGGCTTGTCGGCAAGCGATTGCGGCGGCCCCGCCAGCTGGCGGCGCAGC
>Ga0335078_10007578_pt1 | contig 16098 bp, 13 predicted proteins | sample Lox_Sample_32_FD_206711 | JGI IMG/M metagenome (GOLD analysis project Ga0335078, IMG submission 206711) | Soil microbial communities from Loxahatchee National Wildlife Refuge, Florida, United States - Lox_Sample_3.2 | ecosystem: Environmental > Terrestrial > Soil > Wetlands | place: USA...
CTGCTCGATCCAGCGCGTCAGCAGGGCTGCCGGCGGCGATCCGTTGAAGCCACCCACGTCAGCGCCGACATAAGCGATTCCACTCACTCCCAGATTCAGCACCTGCTGCGTGGCCAGCCGTAGATGATTCCAGGTCGCCGAGTTGTCGCCGGTCCAGGTAAAGCCGTAGCGTTGCCCGCCTGCATAAGTCGCGCGTGTGAGCACAAACGGGCGCTCATTCGGACGCAGCTTCAGCAAGCCTTCGTACGTGGCGCGCGCGTTCTCGAGTCCTACAATGTTATGAATTTCCGCGTGCGTCGCCGGGCGCGTCGCAAATCCGGGCTCTTCGATGCGGTGCACTGTATTCAGCGGCATCGTCTTACCCGGGCCGTCGAACACAGAGGGCTCATTCATATCGTTCCAGAATCCAGCAACGCCGTCATTTACAAAGTCCTGATAGAGCCCGCCCCACCATTCGCGCGACTGCGCCCGCGTGAAATCGGGAAAGACCGCCGGTCCGGGCCATACAATGCCTACGAACTCGCTGCCATCCGGATTCTTCACGAAATGATCGCCGGCGTGTCCCGTGTCGTACGGCGTATAGCCCTGATTGACGACATGCGCGATGTGCAGGTCGGTAATCGTGACCAGGTGAAAATGCTGTTTGCGCAAGTCGGCAACCAGTCCGGGGAAATCCGGGAACGTCTTCGCATTCACCGTGAAGGGACGATTCCGGTCCTGATAGTCGATATCGAGATAAATCACATCGGACGGAATCTTGTCGGTGCGCAGGCGGTTCGCGATCTCCCGCACCTGCGATTCCGGAGTATAGCTGTAACGCGACTGCTGGAATCCCAGCGCCCACAACGGCGGCAGTGGAGGCTTTCCTGTCAGGTACGCATACCCTTCAACCACCTGCGTTGGAGACGGTCCGTAGATGAAGTAATAATTCAGTGGCCCGCCTTCGGCGCCGAACGAGTAGGCCTCGCGGGTCGATTTGCCGAAATCGAACCACGTGCGCCAGGTGTTATCGAGAAAAATTCCATAGCTGCGCGTTCCGTTGATGGCAAGAAAGAATGGGACGCTCTTGTAGATCGGGTCGACGGCTTCCTGCGGTCCGATATCGGTGTTCCATAGCGTAAACGCCTGATCCTTGCGATCGAACGTTCCGGTCTTGTCACCGAGCCCGAAGTAGTGCTCACTGTCCGGCATTTCCTTGGAAACGGAAAATCCACCGCGCGAAAGGGTCGTTGGACGCCCTACTGCATCCTCCGATAGCACCTTGCCGGAAAGATCGCAAATCACGATGCGCAGCGGGTTTTTTTCCACCCGGACCTCAAGCGCCGCTGTCCGGAAACCGACCGAGGCATCATCCTGCTCCGGTTTCACGTCGACCGACTTGCTGCGCGCATCGCTCAGGACCGCCCAGGATGCGTCCTCTGGCAACTCCCCCGAAGGCGCGACGCGCACGCGGATGATGTCGTCGCGCAATGCTGTAATGCGCGCGATTGCCGTCCCGGACTGGATCTGCAGGCCGTCGTGTTGCACCTCAGCGCTGGAGACAGATTCAAGTGAAACAACCGCCTGCGGTTCGGATTTCTGCGCACCTGCCGCGGTAAATCCGCATAACGTCAACCCGGCGAAAACGGTTATCAATCGTTGGGAACAAAAATGCATCAACTCGACCTCTTGCTGCCGGTTTTTTGCGAAGCAACATCATACCAACGCAGCTGCTTTCGTCCATACATCGGCAGTTTTGGTTCTGGAATTAGAGTCGAGGGGTGCCCCAGGTCTCGCCGTCTTTGCGAGACCTGGGAGGCGACAATGTCTATTCAATTCCCGCTTTTGTCTTGAAGTGCCAAACGCTGCTATAACAGCCAGAACCTCAGGAGGTCTCCATGCACACGATCACCCAGACCGTTCCAGTCTCGAAGCCCATGCTATGGACAGGCCGCGTGATGAGCGCTTTGCCGATTTTGCTGGTCCTGTTCGGCAGCGTCGTGAAGTTGATGAAGTCGCCGGGGGTGGCACAGGGCTTCGAGAGAGCAGGAATTCCGGTTCGGCTTATGGTACCCGTCGGCATCATCGAACTGATCTGCGCCGTAGTTTTATGCGATTCCGCGTACGGCGGTGCTCGGAGCCATTCTGATGACGGGTGTTCTGGGCGCCGCCACGTTTGCGAACCTGCGTTTTGGCGATCCGACCTATCCGATGCCGACGATTCTCGGGATGATGGTCTGGGGAGGCCTGTATCTGCGGGATGCCCGGTTACGCGCGTTGATGCCGCTGCGCCAGCCGCGAGCTTAGAAACGGGCTGGGTGCCCCACTCAAGCCTGGCTTCGGCTTGAGTGGGAACAATTATCCTCGCAGTATAGGCCGCGTCAGGCAGGTCGGGCCCCCGCTCCCGTTGATGCAGAGTTCGCTTCCGGTCAACGTGCGGACATCGAATCCCGCAGCCCGCAGACGATGGTTGGTGCGCCGGTTCTCTTCAATGGCAAGCAGCCGCTTGTTACCGAGAGCAAGCACATTGCAGGCCAGCGTCTCGCGCTCTGAATAGTCGATCTCAATCAACTGAAATCCGCGCGAGCGCAGCAGTTCGACCGTCTCCACCGCGAGCCATGGCAGATCGACGATTGCTGTCCCTTCATCCAGCAAGCTGATCAGAGACATCAAATGCAGGCATGCCGACGGACCCGGCCCATACGGCAGCGGCGCCGACAGCACCTCGACTCCTTTCGGCGCCAACATGGCACGCACCTGCTGAATGCCAGCCGCGTTTGTGCGATATCCGTGGCCGATCAGCAGCGTCCGCGAGTCCAGCCAGATCATGTCTCCGGCTTCGGCGGTGGCCGGCGCAGTCATCTCACCAAAAATCGGGACGCCGCTGTCCCTCGCGAAACAGGCCTGGTGCCGGCTCTCGACCACACGATTCTCTTTGCCAGGACGCAACACGATGAGGCCGAAATCCGTCGCGACAGACGCGTCGTGCGCGTAGACCGCATCGAGCGACAGAGCGGAACTCGGGGGCAATTCGATTACCTCTGCGCCGATGATCTGCAACTCTCGGCAGAGAACGTCGTGCGACGTCTGCGCTACGACAAAATTGGGGGCATGATGAAACCCCAGGTCCCGCCACGCGTCAACCTTTTCGGCCTGGTCCCATCCCGCGCTGCGCGGCGAGCACACCAACACGCGCTGCAGTGGACCGACCATGGAGTGTCCGTTGATCGCAACAGTTTGTTGAATTGTGGCCAGGAACTCCTCCTCAGAGCGTGGATGCCCACCGATTGTATTCGAGGAGGCTACCGCGAGGAAATTCGAGGGGAAGTTCTATTGCGCGCACCGCGCTACACGGGTTGTGTAGGGGCGGAGGCATTCCTCCGCCCGGCAGCGCGCTGCGACGCCGGAGGATCGTAAACTCATCCAGCGTCCTTGAATCGCTTCAACGCGCCTCGGCCAGTTCCTCTTCCACGGCGGCGAACGCCAGGTGCGCATGCGCCGGCGGGAACAAGTGGAGCATGGAGTCTTTGCTGTGGTGGCTGCGTTTGCGCAGCCACTCATTCAGGTGCTTGCGGGACACCGGCGTCAGTTTCGAGAAAAACAGTCCAGCGCGTCCCTGGTCGCTGGCCCACATCACGTCGGCATGACCGCAGAACTGGACGTGGCTTCCGGGCAGCACGCAGCGGAACGCGACATTGGAGCTTACGGGCACGGCATCGAGCGCCTGCACAGCAAGGCCGTGCTCTCCGATATCGATACTGATGGCTGGGACTGTGCCGCTTGCCAGATCGAGATACACGAGAGTCTTCAGTTGGTGACGCTCCGACGTTCTCCGGCTTTTCTTCGCGGCCTTGGTTCCGATCTTGATCGCATCCTTCACTAACTCTTCATCGAAGGGCTTGTAAAGGATGCGGCTCACGCCCGATTGAAACGCTTTCCCCTCACCGAGCCAGGAGTGGGTGGAAACGCCAAGCAGCGACGGCCTTTGCGATGTGGGCAGCAACGCCGCCATGCGGGCAACGTCCTCGGCGCCGGCCATGTCGAAATCGACAATCAAGGTTGTGCTGTGGCCGCTCATCACTGATTCCATCGCGTCCTTCAAAGACCGGCAGGTCTTCAATTCCATGCCAAGCTGATCGAGCGAGGTTTGCAGTGTCGCGAGAGACTCCTTGTCTTGACAAAGCACGGCTGCCGACTGGCGCATGAGGTAAAGCTAAGGGCGATGCCGTGCGCCGTAAATGTCACAGCGGTAATCCGCGGGCGAGTTACCGAAGCGCTCTGTAAGTTGCTTGAAATCTTCGGCTTGACTGATGGCATGGGACCAAAGCGAGGAGCAACTACCGCACTGCTATAATCAAAAATTACGCTCATGCCGACCAAGCGACTGATACGATCGACGACGGTTTTATCCATCCGCCGCAACGGAAGCGTGGTTCTCGCCGGCGATGGTCAGGTTACGTTGGGTGAGTCAGTCATAAAGCACACGGCCAAAAAGATCCGGCGGCTTTATAACGACAAGATTGTTGCCGGATTCGCTGGGTCTACGGCGGACGCGTTCACGCTCTTCAGCCGCTTCGAGGCCAAGCTGGAGCAATATCACGGAAACCTTGGGCGAGCTGCGGTAGAACTGGCCCGGGACTGGCGCACCGATAAGTTTTTGCGCCATCTGGAAGCCTTGCTCCTGGTCAGCGACAAGGAACAGACATTCCTGCTTAGCGGACAGGGGGACGTGATCGAGCCTGACACCGGAATTGCCGCCATTGGGAGCGGCGGTCCTTACGCGCAGGCCGCGGCGCAAGCTCTGGCCGAGCATACCCAGCTTTCGGCCCGGCAAATCGCCGAAGAAGCCATGAAGATTGCCGGCAAAATGTGCATCTATACCAATGATCGGGTGACGATCGAAGAACTGTAGGGCGGACCTTAGCCTTCGGACCTCGGGGAGTTTCCGCTACGGTCCGAAGTCTGAGGTCAGAATTTGATATGGCTATCTACCTACCCTCTACCGCTGAGGAAGAACAGCTGGCGCTGGATGAGCTGACGCCGCGCGAGATTGTTGTCGAGCTCGACAAATACGTGATCGGCCAGAAGGACGCCAAGCGCGCCGTGGCGATCGCGCTGCGCAACCGCACCCGCCGCCAGAAGCTGCCGCCCGATCTCGCCGAAGAAATCATTCCCAAAAACATCATCATGATCGGCCCAACCGGCGTGGGGAAGACCGAAATTGCGCGTCGCCTGGCCAAGCTGGCGAATTCGCCGTTTCTCAAAGTTGAAGCCTCGAAATTCACCGAAGTTGGCTATGTAGGCCGCGATGTGGAATCGATGGTGCGCGACCTGGTCGAGATCGCGATCGACAATGTTCGCGAAGAGAAACTGGAAGACGTCGCCGACAAGGCCGAACTCAACGCGGAGGAGCGACTGCTCGACATCCTCCTGCCGCCATCTTCTCCACCTCGCACAGATGGTTCGACCGCTGGTGGAGTGGTGATTGACGGCAGCACTGGACTATCAGAGTCGTCCAATCGGACGCGTGAAAAGCTGCGTCAACAGCTGCGCGAAGGCAAGCTCGACGAGCGGATGGTCGAGATCGACGTGCGGGAGCGGAACTATCCGTCGTTCGAGATTCTGACCAACCAGGGCGTGGAGGAGATGGACGTCAACATCAAAGACATGTTGCCGAACATCTTCGGCCAACGCACCAAGAAGCGCAAGATGAAGGTCAACGAGGCCTTCGAATACCTGATCCAGGAAGAGGAACAGCGGCTCATCGATATGGATCAGGTCACGCGCACCGCCATCGATCGCGTGGAGAACTCCGGCATCGTGTTTCTCGACGAGATCGACAAGATTGCCGGACGCGAAGGCGGCCATGGACCGGATGTTTCGCGCGAAGGCGTGCAGCGGGACATTCTGCCCATCGTCGAAGGCACGACGGTCAACACCCGATACGGCATGGTGCGTACGGATCACATTCTGTTCATCGCGGCCGGTGCATTCCATGTTTCCAAGCCGAGCGATCTGATCCCCGAACTGCAAGGCCGCTTTCCCATTCGCGTGGAACTGCAATCGCTCACCATGGAAGATTTCGTGCGCATTCTCACCGAGCCGAAGTCGTCACTGGTGAAGCAATACACCGCGCTGCTCGAAACCGAAGGCGTGAAGCTGGAGTTCACACCTGAGGCACTCAGCGAAATTGCACATTTTGCATTTCGGGTTAATGAAAGCACGGAAAACATCGGCGCGCGGCGCCTGCATACGATCATGGAGCGCGTGCTCGATGAACTCAGCTTCGATGCTCCGGAGAAGAAAGGCCAGCAGGTCACCGTCGACGGCGAGTACGTACGCAAGATGCTGACCGACATCGTGAAGGATCAGGATCTGAGCCGGTACATTCTGTAGGCCAATCAGGAATCTGGAGTCGGTTGATGATCTTCCGGGATGGCGCGATTCTACTTGCAACTCTTTTAGCTGTTGCGACCGCGGCTGCCCAAGCCCCAGGCGCAACCCCGGTTTTCAAGCTGTTTCTTCCTGCAAGTGTAGCTTCCGAACAAGTTGACGTCGATTACGCTCTATATGGGGACTTCGGCGCATACTCGAACTTCAGCAAAGCCAAGCCAGACTCTCAATTCGTTGGGATTCCACTGGCGGTGCAAGGAACGATTGCACAAGAGATCAAGATGATTGCTTGGGCGCCGGGCTGCAAGGTTGCAACTTTCGACGTAAAGATCGAAGGACTTGATCTGCAAGAATCCTATTTCTGCAATCCTCTTCCTTTTGTTCTACTAGCTGGGCAGGTAGACAAGCCTGTCCTGTTGCGTCAGCAAGGGCTGGCAGAAGTTAGGATTGAGTACCTCGCCGCATGGGCTTGCGAGTTCTTCGGTTTCGCCGACTGCATGGTGCCACAGTTTTCGATCGGAACAGCCAAGCTTGATCCAACAGGGCATTTCGAGACTAACCTTCCTGACTTCGAATCCGACCCGGACTGCAAGCGCTCGTCAGTGTTCGGCGGCTTTCAGTTTGCTGTGCGGGAGAGTGACACCTGGGATAGAGATCTAGTTCCGCAATTAGAGCATCTTCGGACGCTCGAAGGCGAGTTGAAGCCCGCATCTGCTTACCCGAATCCGACTATGTTTGTTGTACGAAAGCCAAACTGAGCGGTTCTGGTCAAGTTTCGGAACCCACGCTGCTCGGGGAGACGGCGCTCCTCATTCTGTTAGTCTGTTTTCTTCCTCATGAAACTTACTGGCAGGATGCTGATCGTTTGTGCGCCGCTGCTGTTCACGGCCTGCGCAACGATTGGCCCTCCCTTGCCGCCGTCGCTGGATCTGCCCAAGCCTCCAACGGATCTGAAGGCTGCCCGCAAGGGAAATCGAGTCACGCTCACCTGGACGATCCCCACCATCACAACCGATCGCCAAACCATTCGTAGCCTTGGTCCCACGCGGATCTGCCGGGGCTTAGTAGAACTGAAAGATTGCGGCATTCCGATCGGAAAGACAGCGAGTCATCTCAATCCTCCGAAGTCGACGACGCGACCGGAAGGAACCTTCGTCGACACTCTTTCCGCCGAAATGTTGAGCGACAACCCCACGGCGTTCGTTTTCTATGCCGTCGAAGCCCCGAACAGCGAAGGACGAGCGGCGGGAATTTCGAATCAGGCGCGGGTTCCGCTGGCTCGCACACTCGCTCCCCCGCGGGACTTTCAGGCGCGCGTAACCAGTCAGGGTGTTGTGCTGAATTGGAAGGCTGAAGTTCCCCCTGAGAACTCGAATGGAGGCGCACATTATGTGGTGCGGGTAATCCGGCGGCCCATCGATGGACAACAGCAGACGGTCGTGGGCGAACAGCCTATCGCCGGTGATCAAACCCTGACCGACTCGGCTTTTGAATGGGAGAAGTCATACCGCTATCACGCCGAAACGGTCACGATCCTTGATTCAGGAAACAAGGACCAGGGCGCGAAACCGCCAATTCAGGTCGAAGGCGACGACACCCCTGAAATCACCGTCTTCGCCGACGACGTGTTTCCGCCTTCGGTACCGGCTGGCCTGCAGGCGGTTTTCTCCGGTCCAGGTCAGAAACCGTTTATCGATTTGGTCTGGGCGCCGGTAACCGACGCCGACCTCGCCGGATATAACGTGTACCGCCACGAAGAGGGCGCCTCGCCGGCAAAGATCAATGCAGAACTGCTGAAGACGCCGTCTTATCGCGACAGCGACGTATCCTCCGGAAAGAAGTATTTCTATTCGGTCTCATCCGTGGATCTTCGCGGAAACGAGAGCGCCCCCTCGGAAGAAGCGAGCGAAAGCGTGCCATGAGTTTTGTGTGACACGCGACGAATCCTGAGCAATGTGATTAGATAGATGCCGATGAGATACTGCCGATTTCAATTCAACGGACAAGCCCAGTACGGTCTGGTGGAGTCGGTCGCCGGACGTGACGCTATCGTGCGCATTCTGCTCACTCCTCCCGAAGAAGCGGATGGCGACATGGAAGGATTGCGTACGCGCCGCATCGAAGCCATCCCTCTGGAACAGGCTGCACTGCTCGCGCCCGTGCGGCCCTCGAAGATCGTCTGCATTGGCCGCAACTATCGCGAACACGCCGCCGAACTGGGACACGACGTTCCAACAGAGCCGCTGCTTTTTCTGAAGGCAACGTCAGCGCTGCTTGCACCCGGCGGTGTCGTGCGCCGTCCGAAGATTTCCGAGCGCGTCGATCACGAGGGCGAGTTGGGCGTCGTAATCGGGAGGACGTGCTATCAGCTGGCCGCGGATGCGGATGTTCGACAATACATCCTGGGCTACACCTGTGTGAACGATGTGACGGCGCGCGATCTGCAAAATAAAGACGGGCAATGGAGCCGTGCGAAAGGCTTCGACACATTTTGCCCCGTGGGGCCAATTGTGACGGACGAGATTGACCCCTGGGCAGGCATTGGTGTGGAGACCCGCGTCAATGGCGCAGTTCGACAGCAGGGCAACACGCGCGATTTCATTTTTGCTCTGGATGTCGTGATCCGGCACATTGCTCAGGCAATGACATTATTCCCTGGCGACCTGATCCCGACGGGGACGCCATCCGGCGTGGGCCCGCTCGTCGCTGGAGATAATGTCGAAGTCAGCGTGGAAGGGATCGGGACTCTGCGAAATTCGGTTATCGACGAGTAAAGGCGAGTCGTTCACGATGGAGGTAGAAGATGAGCAAGTGGAGTAGCTCACTATGTTTCGTGCTTGTCCTAACGTTTGGCTACTCTGCAGTCCCTCTCAAGGCCGCAGGTGCCGCCAAACCGAAGATCACAATCCTCTACGACGCTTTCGGCGGCGACTCCAACCTGCGAAAAGACTGGGGCTACGCTGCTTTCATCGAATATGCCGGCAAACGGATTCTTTTCGACACCGGAAATAATCCAGACATCCTGGCCCAAAACGCAAAAGTGAAAGGCGTCGATCTCACGAAGCTGGATTTCGTAGTGATGTCGCACCGGCATGGCGACCACATGGGAGGGCTCAGTTACGTTCTGAAAGTAAATCCACACGTGAAGATATACGCTCCCAGAGAAGGATTTGGCGTTTATGGTGCGGACCTTCCCGGTACGTTTTATCGAAGAGATCCGTCTCTTCCCGCTGACTCCCGCTATTTCGGTGGCGCCCCGCCCGATGTGCTGCGATTTGGATCGGCCTGGCCCGGAGCCGATTTCCAGTTGATCGACAAGAACACTGAAATCGCACCGAATGTTCACCTGGTCACGCTGATCTCAGACAGGCCCGGAACGATGGAACTCCGCGAGCTATCGCTTGTCTTTAACACTCAGGATGGGATCGTTATTGTTGTTGGTTGTTCCCATCCTGGAATCGAGAAGATTGTCGAAAGCGCTCGCGCCATCAACCCAAGTGTTCGACTCATTACCGGAGGCTTCCATTTAGTGGTTGCCAACGATCAGGATATTGAGAAGACCGTGACTGCGCTGCACGACACTTTCAAGGTCGAATACATTGCGCCTGGGCATTGCACCGGCGAGCCAGCCTTTGCTGCGCTAAAGAAGGCATTTGGAGATCATTATCTGTACGCGGGGCTAGGCACAACTTTGACGGCCCCGTAGGGAAGCGTTGAACGATTACTGCAGCCGCGGCTTGTAGAGAAGATCGTAGGCCAGTTCTTTGTCGGGAAACATCGCGAGTGCGGCGCGTTTGGCTCCCGCCGCCAGTTCTGAGGCTTCTTCGATCGTCAGGTTGGGATCTTGGCCGATCACCGACATCACCATGCTGATCATTAGCTGCAGGCGGCGGATTTTTCTGGCTTCCTCCTCCCGTTCGCGGTGGGCATCCTCCGCCAGCGGATAGCGCGCTTCATTCCTGGCCTGCTGCGATAACGACATGGTGTCCCCTTAATTTCCTGATTTCGCCCACTGCCTTTTTGATGACGCGACACGATGCGGCGTTGCGCCATTCGGTTACGCCATTCTGCCTCAGCGCCGAAAGAAAGCAACTCCCCGGAGGTGCTGTATCGAATACTCCCGGTTTGTGGCCTCATTTTGGCTTCACAACCCTGCGCGTCAAACCGGCATCTGGAGGACTTCAGCGGCGAAACAACACGTTGCTGGAAGTGTAAAATCTCTGGGTACGTTTCGCGCGCCGTTTCTGGTCCAATTGGAGACTTCATGCCTGAACCAATCAATCCTCCAAGCTCCGCAAATCGTCCGAATCCCCACGAGAAACTGGTTAAGGTGTTCGATTCCGAGTTGGAATCGGAAGCGATGGTAGTCAAAGGACTGCTCGACTCAGCCGGCATCGACAACGATCTCACCGCGGCCTCAATGATCCAAGACATGTTCCCAGGACTCGGAGGAATGATCATTCTGGTGCGCGAAGAGGATGCAGAGGCGGCACAAAGAGTGATTGCGGACCATCAACCCTTGGCGGAGGACGACGACACAGCCGAGATCGGAATCAGCGAAGAGCCGCCACAGAAGCCGTAACTTGCCGGCCGTCCAGATAAAAACTTACCGCGCCATCCAAGTCGGTGCGATAGACTTTGGCGCCGGCTGCGGCCAATCGGCCGAGAACTTCCGTTTTCGGCAGCCCAAAAGAATTGCCCGACCCGACAGAAATAACTGCGAAGTTCACCCCGATCGAGTCAACCAATTCCGGAGAACTGGCGTTCCCGCTGCCGTGGTGGCCAACTTTCAAAACAAGCGCACGCGGATGTTCGGCAGCAATTATTTTTTCGACTTTCTTCTCAGCGTCACCCTCTAGAAGAACGGCGGTCGCACCGTAGCTGACGTGCAGCACCATGGAATCGTTGTTGACGGGTTTATCGCCAACCGGCCAGTCGCGCGGAGGAAACAGAACCCGGACTGACGCTCCGCCGAATTCATACTCATCTCCTTCCCAGCGCCGCACAATCTTGATACCGAGCGCTTGCGCAGTGGAGACGATATTCTCCAGAGCGTGGCTGGGAGGCAGCAGGCCGACCCATAATTCCTTCGGGCGGAAATTCTTCAGGACGGAAATCATGCCGCCGATGTGGTCGGAATGGCCGTGCGTAATGGCGACGGCGTCGAGCCGCGTGATGCCGCGCGACCACAGATAAGGTGAGACAACATCCTCTCCGAAATCCAGCTGCGACAACCCAGGGCCAGTGGGACCTCCTGCATCAATCAACAGAGTTCGGCCTTGCGGGGTCACCAGCAACGTCGAGTCGCCCTCGCCCACATCGATCGAGGTCATTTCCAACATCCCGGGACGGGCTTGGAGAGTCGGAGCGAGCCAGGCCAGCCCAAACGATGCCAGCAAAATTGCCGCGAGCCCCCCGAAGACCATGACGCGCCGACGTCTGGCAGCCCACATTGCGAGCACGAGCGCACCGCTCGCCAGCACAACCATTGTTGTAGAAGGGATTGCCACCCGCAGGTCAGCAATCCGCAGCGTGCCCAGGCCGCGAACGGTCCCAGTAATTCCATGCAGAGCGGCCGAAGTTAGAAGGACTGGAATTCGGGCCAGCCACGTAGAAAGAAAACCCAGGCTGATCGCAGCCAGCGCGGCGGGCATGAGCACCTGCATCACCGGCACGACCAGCAGGTTCGCCGGAAGCCCAACCGTAGTGGCGCGATGGAAGTAATACGCCATCGGCAGAGCCAATCCCATCTGCATAATGGCAGACACAAAGACCAGTTCCGAGGTTGCAAGAACGACGCCCGCCGCCCAGCGAGTGAGCCGGTTCGCCCATTTCTCGCCAGTGAAGCGCGCCAGCCGCGCGGAAATCATTTGCAAATCCAATCGAAACTGCGTCACTCGAGGAGGGAGCAGAGCCGCGTATGCGCTCGAATCCCAACCAACCAGGCCTTGCTTGTAGAGCACGGTTGTGCGCTCGAGAATCGGAATTCCGATCGCGGCCACAATCAGCACGCACACGAAGGTCATCTGGAAACTGGCTGTGAAAAGTTGTCGCGGATCGAAAAGCAGTAACCCCAGCGCCGCCGCACCGATCGCATTGACCATCGCGCGGTCGCGATACAGCAGGCGCGTCCCAAGGTACACAGCACACATCAAGGTCGCGCGCCAGACCGGCGCCCCAACTTCGGTGACGAATGCATAGAGAACGCAGAACCCAATCGTGGCAATCGTGCACGGTATCTCGCCCAGCCGTAGCCGGCGCATCGTCCAGAAGACCACGAAGGCCAGAATGCTGACGTTCATCCCGGAAACGACCAGAACGTGGAAGGTTCCGGATCGCTGGAAGTCGGCACGAGTGTCCCGCTCGATGAACGCCTCCTCACCGATCACCATCGCGTCAATCAGCGCTGCATCGTGCGCCGGCCAAAGATCGTGCACCTTCGCCACGATCCCGCGATGAGCTCGGCTTCGCCAGGATTGCAGCGTGCTTCCGACAAACCCAGGAAGCCGCTGAACGTCATCGGCCCTTGTCGAGCCGAGCGCGGCAATGCCGCGATCCTGGAGATAGCCGCGATAGTCGAACGCGCCGGGATTGCGAAAATTGCGAGGAAGCTTCAGCTTCGTCAGAAAGCGAATGCGTTCTCCGTAATGGAAGACCGGCATCGTCGCTGCAGCATCAGAACTTGCGCTTTCACCTCGGGGCGCATAAATGTTCAGGCGAATGCCGGAATGAACCGGAATGTTTTGATCATCTGAAGTGTTGATGTCTTCGGCCTGAACCTCGAGAGTCTGACGAACCTCGTTGGGATCCTCTTGCACCCGTCCGTCCCGAGTGACATGAGCGGTCACTTCGACGCGTTGTCCGTCGGCATACGACTGAATTCCGTTATCGCAGGTTGGAACGATGGCACGCAGCTGTATGTGCAACGCTCCAAGAAAAAACAGAGCACCCAGGGCGAGCAACCATCCAAGGCCTGATCGGCGCTGCGCACAATACGCGGCGGCAGCAATGAAGAAGAATGCAGCGAATGCCCACCACAGGACCGGCCGCCAGGCATACGTCCCGGCAATGATCCCCAAGGAATAGACGACCGCGGCCCACATGAGCGGCTGACGAGGCGCTTTCCATTGAGATGACGGGGGAGCCGCGGACACGGATGGAGACATGATGTGATTGCCGCCCAGGGTCCAGCTCGCCCGCACGCCGACTCAGCGCACCAGATGCAACACTGTTTCCAGATGAAACGTCTGCGGAAACAAATCCACCAGGTGCAACTGATCCAGGCGGTACCCGGCGTGGCCGAGCACCACCAGATCGCGGGCCAGCGTGGCCGCATCGCACGAGACATAGATGAGGCGTGGCGCAGCCAGCTTCGCCAGCGATCGCGCCACGCGCTCTCCCAGGCCACTTCGAGGAGGGTCCACCACCGCCAATTCGGGCGTTTGCAAATGGGGGAAGCCTGCGCCCGTTCCGGTCCGCCTCTTTTCTTCTTGGCGTGCCAGGTACTGCTCGGCCGCAGCCTGGGCCACCTCTACGTTCGAGGGCCGATTGTAGAAAAGATCGGCTGAGGAAGTCTGTGACGACTCAACAGAAACGATGTGATGAAAGTCACCAGCTAGCGCTGTGGAAAACAGTCCCACTCCGGAATACAGGTCGAGCGCGCGCTCCCCGGACTGGCCTGCCGTCACGATGCCGACCAGTTCGTCGATCAAGTGGCGATTAGTCTGGAAGAATGATCCGGCGCTGACTTTATATGAGGCGTTCTGAGTGCGATACACCAGGTGATCCTCGCCGACGGTGACCCACTTTTCCTGATTCGGAACTCCGCCGCGTGCCGCTCCAAGCCTGAACGCTACCACTCCAGCGATCTCTGGCATGGAAGCCCGCATTTCCTCAGCCCATTCCCGCACGGCAGCCCGTCGGGCGTCGGCTGAAGCCGAGACTTCCAGCAAAAGCTGGCTGTCATCCGCATTGGAAAAAAACTCGATCTCGCGGATTCCCGGCGGCACCTTCCCCGCGCGCCCGCCTTGCCAAAGCGCTGTAATACCGCGATTGATCAACGGCGAACTGATTGGGCAAGTCTCGACAGGCAGCAACTCGTGCGAACCCATCTTGAAATATCCGGCGGCGAATGCAGGATTGGTCTGTAGCTGCAACCGCGAGCGATTGCGGTAGTTCCATGGCGGCGAAGGATGCACTTGAATTTCGAGAGCCAGATCCAGCTTCGCCATGCGACGTAGCGTTTCACGGAGAATTTCTTTCTTGATCTCCAGCTGATGTTCATAGCTGGCGTGCTGATAATGACAGCCGCCGCATTCTGCGAAATAAGGACATCCCGGCTCAACTCGATGGGCCGAAGGCTCGATGATTCTTTCTGGTTGCGCGCGCGCGAATCCCGGTTTCTGTTCGCTGACGCTGGCGTCTACTTTCTCGCCCGCAAGTACGAACGGAATGAAGACTGCCTTGCCGCGGCCACTGGCATCCGCTGGCAAGCGCGCCAGGCCGTCGCCGCCGTAAATCATTTTTTCGATGGTGAGCAGCAAGAAGTGATTCTAAATGGCGGTGATTCTAGCCGGCTAACCTAGACCGCCCGTCCCGCAGCCGCGCCCGAGGCCCAGGCCCATTGAAAGTTGAATCCGCCGAGATGGCCAGTCACATCGACCACCTCGCCGATGAAATAGAGGCCAGGCACCTTGCGGCATTCCATGGTCTTTGCGGAGAGTTCATCGGTGTCGACGCCCCCGCACGTCACTTCGGCCTTTTCGAATCCTTCCGTGCCGGAGGGGGTAATCGTCCACGCATGCAGTTCGCGCTCAAAAGTGGCGAGTTCAGCGTTATGGAATGATTTTGGCGCTTGCAGTTCCAGCCATCGATCGGACAGGCGGGTGGGCAGGATTCTCCTTAACTCAGCCCGCAGCGTTTGCATCGTTCGCGGGACCTTTGAATCGACGAAGATCGATGTGACCTCAGCCTCCGGCGCCAGATCAATCTGAACGGACTGCCCCGGCTGCCAATAGGACGAAATCTGCAGGATTGCAGGTCCGCTCAGACCACGATGTGTAATCAGCATCTTCTCCCGGAATTGCGGGCCATCGCAGGACGCGACGACCTCCGCCGAAACGCCGGTCAGGTCGCAATATCGCGAACGATCCTCGCGGTTAAAAACGAACGGCACCAGTCCCGGCCACGGCTCTCGAATGTTGACCCCGAACTGCCGCGCCAGATCGTATCCGAATGGCGTCGCGCCGATCTTCGGAATCGAGAGTCCGCCGGTAGCAACGACGAGCGCAGACGCGCGGAATTCTTCAGCGTCGGTACGCAGGACAAACTCCCCCGCGTGGCTCACCTCGCTGATTTTTGCGTTGAGAAAAATGCTGACTCCGGCCCAGCGGCACTCCTCCTCCAGCATCGTGAGAATGTCGCGTGCAGAGCGGTCACAAAATAACTGTCCCAACGTCTTCTCGTGATATGGGATGCCATGCTTCTCGACCAGAGCGACGAAATCCTCCGGCGTGTATCGCGCCAGCGCCGACTTCGCGAAATGCGGATTCGCCGACAGGAAATTTTCGGGCCGGCAATGCATATTGGTGAAATTGCAGCGTCCGCCGCCCGAGATCAGAATCTTTTTGCCCAGCCTTTCTGAGCGCTCGAGCACCGCAACGCGACGTCCGCGCTGGCCGGCCTCGATGGCGCACATCAGTCCAGCTGCGCCTCCGCCCACAATGA
>Ga0335078_10007580_pt1 | contig 16096 bp, 13 predicted proteins | sample Lox_Sample_32_FD_206711 | JGI IMG/M metagenome (GOLD analysis project Ga0335078, IMG submission 206711) | Soil microbial communities from Loxahatchee National Wildlife Refuge, Florida, United States - Lox_Sample_3.2 | ecosystem: Environmental > Terrestrial > Soil > Wetlands | place: USA...
GGCTGGTTTTGCCGGGTCTGGTTCGGTACGATTCCGAGCGCCTTGCGGCAACCTTACGGGGGCAGTAGGAAAAAGAGATGTTCGATACTGAGCTGGAGAACTTCAAAACCCGCATTGATTTGCGTTGTTATGCTGCCGGTCAAGGCTACCAGTTGGACCGCAAGGAAAGCAGTCTTGCTTCCGCCGTGATGCGTCACCCGACAACCGACGACAAGGTGGTGATCAAGCGCGGGAGTGATAACCACTGGATTTGGTTTTCGGTGCGGGCGGACGAGGGTGGGTCAATCATAGATTTTGCACAACACATTCTTGGTTTGAGCCTCGGCGCGGTGCGCAAAGAGCTAAGACCATGGATGGGTCAACCGCCTGTTCCCGTTCCCGCCTTCCCTGCCCTTCCCAAAACTACTTCCAAGGATCGCCTTCGCGTCGAAACCGAATACGCGAAGATGCGTGACGCCTTGCGCCATCCGTACCTCGAAAACGAACGTGCCCTGCCCGCTTCGCTGCTCGCGTCCGAGCGCTTCAGCGGTCGGGTTCGTGTGGATTCCAAGGGGAACGCGGCGTTCCCTCACTTCGATGGTGATGGCGTTTGTGGCTATGAAATCAAAAACAGTGGCTTCACTGGCTTCGCTGCCGGGGGTACCAAAGGCCTTTGGTTGTCACATGAAAAACTAGAAGACAACCGCTTGGTCATAAGCGAATCCGCGATTGATAGCCTCTCGTTTGCGGTGCTGTTTCCTGATCCTGATGATCGCACCCGGTATGCTTCCATCGGGGGCAAGCCCAACCCGATACAGCCGGAACTCATCCGGGCGGCTGTCGCACGTATGCCCGTCGGCTCTGAAATAGTCTCGGCCATGGATGCGGATGCGGAGGGCGGCAAGCTGGCCGATGTTGTGCGCCGGGCTGTCGAGTTGTCGGGCCGGGACGATCTGCGCTTCACCCTTCAGGAACCCTTCGGGTTCAAGGATTTCAATGATCAGCTCCGGGCGAAGCCGAAACCCTCTTTTCCCTACTGCCCTGCGGAACCTTCCGTGGCCTGATGAGGGCTACGGCTGTGTCCGTGGAAGATACTGAGTGTGTCATGGGGAACGAAAAGGCGGCTGAGAACAGCGCTTTCGAGAAACACTACCGGATCGGGGACCTCGCTCGCCTGTGGGGTTTAGGCCGGGAGACCGTGCGCAAGCTCGTCAAGGACGATCCCGCAGTCATCAAGATTCGGATGGGACGGAAGAAGGCGCACACGATTTACAGCGTCCCCGAATCCACCGCGCGGCGGATACACACGCGCCTGTTCAACGCCGCTTAGGCTCGCCCGCCCGGAATTGCCACTAATTTTGGCTTCGTCTTGTCGTCAAACGCATCCTTCAAAATCTTGGTGAGCCGGGCCTGACGCTCGGGGACCCACCTTGCGTAATGTTCCCTGACCGTATTCTCGTCATCGCCGAGAAGGTCGGCCACATCCGCCACGGGCACGCCGCGCTGTAGCAGAATGCGGGCGAACGTATGCCTGAACCTGTGTGGCGTCGGCGTTTCATCGAATGGCCCGGCAAGCTCAAAGACCTTTTCCAGCCTGCGCCGCCATGTATTCGTCACGGTTTCCAGACGCCGCGATTGGCCGCCAATGAACAGCATCGGGCCGTGCGTCTTTGAGCGTTGCACGAGCCTGTTGCGCAGCCAGTCGGGAATGTAGGCGAACACGTCGCCACCGTTCTTCTTGGCCCGAAGGAAAACCTCGTTCCCCTGTAGCCGCGTCATGTCGAACAGCGCAACGTCGGATATGCGAAGGCCCGTGTAGGTCAACGTCCAGATAAAATCCTTCGCGTCCTCGCCGGTCCATACCCCCTGCCCCAGCTCGTTCGTCCAGTTGACGGCTCCGAGCGCGTCGCAGGCAGCAATGATCCGTTCAAGCTCCTTGTCGGTGAAGGGGATTTTATTCGCAACCCGGTTGGCACCAAGCGGCGGCTTCAGATCGCTGCTGACAGGGTTCTCCGGGAGCCATTTGCGGTTCATGCAGAAGCGGAAGAATGAGCGCAGCGTTCCGAGACGCTTGGACTTGGCGCGCACGCCGAGTTTCAGGCCGCCATAGAACCTGTCCACGTCGGCGGAGGTTAGCTGGTCAAGCATGACGTAGCCGCACGACGTGGCGAACGCCAAAAGCTGTTTGGTGAAGGTCCTGTACTTGCGGAGCGTGGCTGGTGCGATTTTGTCGCCCTCGCGGAGCGTAAGAAAGACCTTGGTGGCCTCGTCAATCGTGATGCGCCCGGAAACCGGAGGGGGTGCTTTCGGTAGGCGCTTCCGCTTCCCATCCCATGAGTCGGCTGCTTCCCAGACTGCGGCCACGGCCTTGGCTTCGTCCCAATCGGTCTTCCCGGTCTGTCGCCGGTTGAAGCGTCCAGCAATCGTGCCCGAGGCATGGATGAGGCACGCGCATTTTTTCCAGCCGCGCCGCCCTTCCTCGAATTGTCCCGTGCGTGCGTCCTCGGGATATCCGGCCTCGCATTCCTTGCGGTGTCGGCGGTACAGTTTGAGCGCCATAAAGTCCCACGCTCATTGTAACACGCTTGCACGCTATTGCACGCTGGTTTTTAGGATTTTTCGTATCCTCTAGAAAACAGGATGGCGGAGAGGGTGGGATTCGAACCCACGTGCCCGCTTTTGGCAGGCAAGACGCTTTCGAGGCGCCCCCGTTATGACCACTTCGGTACCTCTCCGGGAAATCGGGTCATGGTGTGATCGGGCCATTGAGTGATTGAAGAAGGTCTCCCTATGTGGCTCGACGCTTCGATTTTTGTTTCCTCTTTCCCTCAAAGAACTGTTGAATAACCGCCGCGCATTCGCCGGCCATGGCTCCGCTGACCACGTCGACCTTGTGATTGAGCTTGCGGTGATTCAGCACCCTGAGTGCGGTGCCGCACGCCCCGGCTTTGGGGTCGCGCGCTCCGTAGACCAGCCGCTCGATTCGAGCTTGCACCATGGCTCCCACACACATCGCGCAAGGCTCAATTGTAACATAAAGGGTGCAGCCGGGCAGGCGGTAATTGCCAAGCTTGCGTGCCGCCCGGCGCAAGGCGAGGATCTCGGCGTGGGCGGTGGGATCCGTCAGGCGAAGCGGGCGGTTATGAGCGCGCGCGACGACGCGTCCTTCGCGCACCACCACCGCGCCCACCGGAACTTCGTCTTCCCGCGCCGCTCGCCGAGCCTCGGCCAGAGAGGCGCGCATGAATCTCTCCGCCTCCCTGGTCAACTTCGGCACGACCCTTCGCCGGACACCAGACTTCGCGCTCACGCTGACATCGTAGCACGCCGGCCGCGCATGATTCGGTAGTGGCGTTATTGGGGAAAGAATGGAATCCGCAGATTACGCAGATTTCCCCGATTAAGAAAAAGGGCGACCAGACGGTGCCTCGGCGCTGTCACCGGTGAAAGCCAGCACGCACCCGCTGATTTGTGTGCGGAGGAGGGGGTTTATCTCTGAATCGGCGTAATCTGCGTAATCTGTGGATCCCCCTCTTTTTTTCTCCGATGACACCACTACCCATGATTCATTTGCATTCCCCACGCCGATTGGTGTATGACGGTCTGGGCAGGCGACACAAACGGGAGGGAGGCGGCAGGGAGGATCATGATGGACTCGATGACCAGGAGGAAGTTTCTGCGCGACGGTGCTCTGGGAGCGGCCGCACTGGCGGCGGCGTCTCGATCCACCTCCAGGCTGGCGGCAGACCCCTTGGGGCTTCCCATCGGCCTCCAGCTCTACACGGTGCGGGACGAGGTGGCCAAAGACCTTCCCGGGGCGCTGAAGAAGGTTGCCCAGGTGGGGTACAGAGAAGTTGAAACCGGCGGCATCGTCGACCAGGCCAAGGCACTTGAGTTTCGCCAGGCGGTCCAGGACGCCGGCCTCGCCTGTCCGAGCCTGCATTTCGACTACGACGCACTGCGGCGGGAGCTGCCGAACAAGATGGAGATCGCCAGGACCGTCGGCGCCACCTACATGATCTGCAGCAACCTGCCGGACGCCGATCGCGCGCTCGACGGGTACCGCAAGGCGGCTGACGTCTTCAATCACGCGGGCGAGCAGTGCCTCCAGGCCGGTTTGCACGTCGGATATCACTGCCACAACTTCGACTTCGCGTCGATTGACGGCGTCGCCGGCTTCGACGAACTCCTGCGCCTCACCGACCCCAAGAGCGTGGGAATGCAGATGGACTGCTTCTGGGTCACGCGCGCCGGTCGCGACCCCGTGCACTATCTCAACACCTATCCCGGACGCTTTCCTACCTTGCACATCAAGGACCTCAAGCCTGGTTATGCTCCCGGCACCGCGACCCACGACGGCCCGACGGCGGGCAACAAGGGAGGCACCTTTACGGAAGTCGGCCGCGGCGTGATCGACTGGAAGCGCATCTTTGCCGCCGCGCCTCGCGGAGGACTGAAGCACTACTTCGTGGAGCAGGATTTCTCCGACGACCCGGCTTTCGAGACCATCAAGATCAGCTACGATTACCTGCACGCGCTCACGGTTTAGTGCGCTGTAACAGCCAATTTTTGACAATGGCCGGCGTTTAACGATGCCCCTACCCCTCCGGAGAATTGACGATTGCAGATTGACGATTAGAAGAGACGCTCATTGATGATGGTGGATGGCCCTTTGGGGGGCGTGCGGCTGGCCCTCTCATCTCTTTCAATCTGCAATCGTCAATCTGCAATCGTCAATTCTAACGGTTCCAGACCTGCGCCCAAGGCGGTGGTGGGAACACCGCCGCTACAGGTCATACGCTCGCGGCCACGGCGTGATCGAGCGGCAGCAATTCGCCCTTCTCCAGGTGCCGCACCACCGAAGCGTGACTCGCCGCGTGCGGATCGTGCGTCACCATAACCACGGTCTTGTGGAACTCCCGGTTCAACCGTGCCAGCAAGTCGAGCGCTTCGGCCGCGGAGGCGGCGTCCAGGTTTCCCGTAGGTTCGTCGGCCAGCACGAGCTTGGGATCGGTGACAATGGCGCGGGCGATGGCGACGCGCTGCTCCTGCCCGCCGGAAAGCTGGCGCGGGTAGTGATCGAGCCGGTCGCCGAGCCCCACCAGCTTCAGGGCAGTGGCGGCGTGGTCGCGGCGCTCTTGCTTCTTCAGGTGAGTGAGCTTCAGCGGCAGCTCGACGTTCTCCATCGCCGTCAGCACCGGGATCAAGTTGAACGACTGGAAGACAAAGCCTACGTTCTCGTTGCGCCAATGGGCGATTTGCCGGTCGCTGAGGGCCCGCAGGTTCTGGCCCAGCACTGAGATTTCGCCCTCGGTGGGCGCGTCCATGGCCGCGATCAGGTGCAACAGGGTCGACTTGCCCGAGCCCGAGGGTCCCATCAGGGCCACAAACTCGCCTGCGTGGATCTGGATGCTCACGTTTTTCAAAGCCACCACGTGGAACTCGTCGCGGATGTATTCCTTGGTCAGCCCTCTAGTCTGGATGATTGTTTCCATAATCGAAACTCGAAATTCGAAACTCGAAATCGGAAATTCGAAAATCGTTTTTTTGTCTTCTTCTGACTTCTGTCTCCTGACTCCTGTCTCCTGTCTCCTGTCTTCTGTCTTCCTAGCCCTTGGCGCGCACGCGGTCGCCGTCCTTGAGTCCGGGCGGCGGGTTGACGATCAGGTCTTCGCCGCCGATCAGTCCCTGGTCGATCTCGACGCCGCGACTGCTCGTCGGGCCGGTCTTCACCGGGCGCCTCACGGCTTTGTTCTCCAGGACCACGAACACTCCGTTGTCCTTCACCGCCGACGCCGGGACGACAATGAGGGGCCTGGCAGCGCCGGCCGACGCCGCGGCGCTCTGCTCGTCGGCCAGGAAAGAGACGCTGGCGTTCATCTCCGGGCGCAGGTAGTCGTCCGGATGCAGCACCTTCACCTTCACCTGCACCGTCGCTTTCTGGCGGTCGGCCTTGGGAGAGATTTCCGCGATCACGCCGTCGTACTTGCGGTCGGGATAGGCGTCGGTGGTGACCACGCCTTTCTGTCCCATATGCAGCCGCGCAAAATCGTTCTGGTTGATATCGAGCTCCACCTGGAGATCGTTGAGGTCCGCCAAGGTCACCACGTAACCTTTGGCGCCCTTGTCGCCCACGAAGCCGTTGGTGACGAACTCGCCCTTTTCCACCGCCCGTTCCAAAATGGTGCCGTTGACGGGCGCGCGGATGATGGTGTTATCGAGCTGGTTCTGGGCGTACGCCACCGCTCCCTTGGCCTGCTCCACCTGGCCGCGCAGCGAGTCGATCTCCTCCTGGCGCGGTCCCAGGCGGACCAGCTCAAACGTCCGGTCGAGCGAAACCACTCGCGCCGCCGCGTCGTCGTACTTCGACTGCGCGTCGTCCAATTGCTGGTGCGACATGACGCCTTGCCCTGCCAACTCCTTGGTGCGGTCGAGGGTGACCTTGGCGTCGTCGAGGTCGGCCTTGGCCTGATTCAGGTTGGCCTTGGCCACTGCGATCTCCTCGGGACGCGAGCCATGCTGATCCTCGAGCAGGCGGGCCTGGAGACTGACCAGGTTCCCCTGGGCCTGCTCAAGCTGCGCCCGATACTCATCGTCTTCCAGCCGCACTAAAACCTGACCTGCCTGGACGTGATCGCCCTTCTCCACCCCAATCCAATCCACCCGGCCCACCACTTTGGAGGCGACCTCGATCTCGTGATGGGCGACAATGTACCCCGTCGCGTTGAGCACTACTGCCTGCCCGGCGGCGCCCGCCCCGGCGGACGCGGCCTGCACGCGCACGGTTTCCACTTCGGTTGCGGCGCTCAGCTTGTTGTAGGCCAGCCGAGCCGTCCCCAATAGCAGGAACAGAGCGACACCGGCGATGATCCAGCGCGTAGCCCACTTGGAAGGTCGAGGGCCGCGCTTGCCGCTGCGGTCGATTTGCAGGCTTTTCAGATCGGTTTCCATATCGAAACTCGAAATTAGAAACTCGAAATTACTCGAAATCCAATTAATTTAGAAACTCGAAATTAGAGCGTCGAGTTTCGAATTTCGTATTTCGAGTTTCGAGCTCACACTTCCCGCAGTGCCGTCAGGATCTCCTTACGCGCCGCCGACCACGAGGGAAACAGTCCGCCCACCGCTCCCATGAGGACCGCGAACATCACCCCGTAAGCCATGATGGCTGGGGTGACGGCCAAGTTAAAGTCGGTCTCGGCGAAGGTCTGGAAGTTGCCTACCCCCGTGGTGAGACCGTTCAAAGGCAACACCAGCAGGCAGCCGACGACGCCACCCACAATCGCCAGTAATACCGATTCGGTAAAAAAGCTCAACAGGATGCTGCCACGGGAGAATCCGAGAACGCGCAGGGTCCCGATTTCCTTTCCTCGCCGCGCCACCGCCGCGTACATGGTATTCATGGCCGCGAAGCTGCTGCCGACGGCCATAATGACGGCCACCAACGTTCCCATCGCCAGCAGGAAAACGCTCGAGGTGGCCGACTGCGCGTCGTAGTATGCTGTCTCCAGCTCGGCATCCATGTTGAGTTGCTGGTCGTTCGAGATATCCTTCACCAGCGCATCGGCAGCGACCGGGTCCGTGGCCCGCACCAGCGCCGAGCTTAACACCTCGGTGCGGTGCTGGTCCGAGCTGAGTTGGTTGAGGTCGGCAAAGATTTCGCTGTTGGTGGCGCTCTGGCCGGACGACATCACTCCCACTACATCCCAATCGCCGGTGCCGAAAGAGAGCTTCTTCCCCAACTGCGCTCCGGGAAAGCGCTTGGCGATGGACGAGCCCACCACCACCTCGCGGTGGCCGGTCGAGAACCAGCGCCCGGCCTCCAGCTTCAGACCTTTGCGCATTTCGATGCCGATGGGTTCCAGCCCACGCACCGTGACGTTGATGCCGTCGGGCGCGTCCACACTCACCAGGTTGATCACTGTCACCATCTCGAGCGAAGCCAACGGCTGCCCCGAGTTGTCCTGGGCGATCCCCGCTTTCGCCTTCAGGACCTGATAGCCCTCGCGGGTGAAATTGCTCACCAGTTCCGAGTTCGCTCCCTTGCGCAGCACCAGGACGTCGAGCGGATCGCCGGTAGACTTCAGCGAGGTCCGTAAACCGTGCAGCAGCGCCATCACCGCCAGCAGCACCGCAACGGTGAGCGCGAGCCCCAGCGCCGTCATGATCGTCGTCGTCTTTCGGACGATGAGATTACGAAAGTTGTAGGCAAGTGGGATGGACATATAGAAAATAGGAGTCAGGAGTCGGGAGTCAGAATGAAGACCTCCAAACAACCCTCATCTCCGGAGTTAGGAATCGGGAGCCCCGATGGCTTTCGCATAGGCATTCAAAGCCTGCTCACTTCTTCCAATGATCCCATCAGCGTCTCTGTTTTTCCGTAACCCAGATCCTCCGCCAGAATCAGATAATAACGCTCTCCTCCAGGGAGCCTTCGGCGGCGTTCATGAACCGGACCTTGTCGGCCGGACCTCGCTTCCGGAAACCTACCGCGATATTGGCCGGGATGGAAACTGCAGCTCGCCGCATCTGCTACATAAGGCATAGGTTTCCTGCTTTGGAAGACCCGCTGTGAACCGATACACAGCGAGGACAAACTCATGAGCCTTGCGCCAAACTACCAAGTCACGAAAGGTCCTAGCCGGCATTCCCTATTCGGGCATTCTGGCTCTTGGCCCGTTCTCACGGGTTCCTCCTCTTCCTGCCAATCTGACTCTGAGGTGCAGTGGAGGGAGGTTCCATTCAGACTCCTGACTCGTCTTTTTTTCATTCCTCGCAATCTGACTTCGAGTTGCAGATGCACGGGTTCTTATTCTGACTCCTGACTCCTGGCTCCTGACTCCTTCTTTTTCACTCATCACTTCTCAACGCATCCACAATCGAAATGCGCGAGGCGTTGTAGGCCGGGACGAAGGCGCTCACGAACCCGATCATCGCCGCTACGGCCAGGCACAGCAGGGCGACCGGAGGCGCGATCGTCAGCGTCTCGAGTTGGGCGTTGAAAGTGGGCATATTCCTCACCGCGACGGTCATAAACGACGCAAGCCCCAGTCCGAGCAGGGCCCCGATCACCGAAATCGTCACCGCTTCGCCGAGGATAATGCCCAGAATGTTGCCGGGCGTGTATCCTAGCGTCTTCAGCACGCCGACTTCGCGCACCCGCTCCCGCACGGACATGGCGATGGTGTTCGCCGAAACCAGGAGAATGGTGAACGTGAGCGCCGCGCAGACGGTCAGGAGAATGGCCTTGATGTTGCCGAGAAAGGCGAGAAAGCTGAGGCCGAAGGCGGTTTGCGTTTCCGTCTTGGTCTGAACCGGCGAGTTGCGGAATTCCTCGTCCACCGCCGCCTCGATCCGCGGGACGTCGTCCGTACTGGCGGCGAGAGTGGTGAAGGTGCCCGCATTTCCGCGCCGCCCCAGGGGCAGGCTCTGCTCCAGATATTCGCGATCAAAATAAAGCGACCGGTTCATGAAAGCGTCCTTGGCCTCGAAAATGCCGCGCAGCGTGAACTCCATATTCACCGGGAAAATATCGCCCTTGATGGTGATGCGATCGCCCAGCTTCCAATGCTGCTTATCCGCCAGCTCGCGGCCCACAATGCAGGCGCTGCGTTCCTGCTGAAAGGCCTTTTCCTGGTCCGGGTCGATCTTCACGTCGGGGTAAACGGTGAAGAACTTGTCCGGTTCCACCGCCATGCGCGCGAACATGTGCTCCGGCCGGCTGTCAATGTACACTCCGCCGAACCATTGCTCGATCTCCACCTCGCGGACGCCCGGAATCGCCTTGATTTTCTGCGCGTAAAACTGAGGCAAGGGCAGCGCCAACGACACCCGGTTGCGCGTAGTGATCCGCAACGCTTGATCGGCCGACGGGGTACTGAAATAGAAAGCGTGGTAGATCGCCATCATAAGGCCCATCAGGCACAGCGATACACCGACGCTCAGGATGGTAAGCAGCGTGCGGCGCCGGTTACGCCAGGAGTTCTTGAGGATCAGCGGTATATGTCGAAACATGGTCTACCCAACTTATGCTCTACTCCCGACCTGAAGTCCGGCCCCACCACCAGACAACCACAACAGACAAAACGCCAGCGGTTGGTTGGTGAGGGAAGGCCCAAGCCCATCCTCGCGACTCTCTCGCGCCGACCTCAGTTTGTCTCGCCCACACCAAAGTTATACGAGAGTGTGCGGACCGAAATTACATTTCTCGCATCCTCTCGAGGATTCCCAATTATAACATGGAGGGGAAGTTGGGTCGCTGTTGCCGCCCTTGGTCCTCAGACCCTGGCTGCCGCCGGTAGGAACAGACGCCGCAGCAACCAGTCGGCGGCGAACAGAAGGCCTGGAATGGCGACGACAGCCACCACCACGTAGTTGTGCACCCGCACCATAGGCACAAAGACGGCGAGGGCCGCGAGCGATACCAGGGCGCCGGCAAGTTCCCACTTCCACGCCACCAGCATCGCCACCATCACCGCCGTCAAAAGTACAATCCCCGCCCAGTCCCGAAAGCGCGTTGGGGGACCGGAATGCGGATGAGGAAAGAACTCTCCTACGACGAACATGACGTATGTTCCAGCCACCAAAAGGGCGGCAACCCGCGCCGTCCAGCGCGTGAGGGACATGATGATTTGGGCCATGTTCCGCTACCTCCGTGCTCTGATTGATTATACATCCGAGGGGCCAGAGAAGTCCTCGCGGTTCGGGTCTTTGAAAGGCCGGCACTGGGCCGGGCGGCTTGTTCGGAGCGGCTCGGCCTCTGCTTATCCAGCTTGGGCTGAACTGACTCCGCCCACAAAACTCGGACGCTCCGTTATAATACTTACATGCCGGTAGCGACGAAGCGAGCGTACGATTCCCCGTCCGCAGAGGACGGTTACCGCGTGCTCGTGGACGGACTGTGGCCCCGAGGCGTGACGAAAGAGAAGTTGAGGCTGGCGGAGTGGGTCCGCGAGATTGCCCCCTCGGCCCAGCTTCGAAAGTGGTACGGCCACCAACCGGAAAGATGGGAGGAGTTCCGAAAACGTTACCGCAAGGAACTGACCGAGCCCGGCCGTCAGGCGCTTTTGCAGCAATTGATCGCTCGCGCCCGGCGCGAGAAAGTGACGCTGGTGTTCGGTGCCCGCGACGCCGAGCGTTGCAACGCCGCCGTGATCGCCGCGATGATTCGGGAGCAACTGTCGCCAGCCCGCCATTCTTGAGTCTCATCAAATCAGAAAGCCGAATGTACTGGGAGGACTGGCTGGTGACTAGTCGCGAGCCGCGAGAGAAAGAATGTATGAATGCTGTGTCACGAACAAGGGGAGAGTTTCTGATTTGCTCAAAATGACAGACCAAGCAGGTCAGAATTCAAGAGAGGGACTGGATGGTGAGCCGTGGGGGAATCGAACCCTCAACCTACTGATTAAGAGTCAGTTGCTCTACCAGTTGAGCTAACGGCCCATCCATTACCTACGAGAAATCTCTTTTTCCGAACGTCGTCGTTGTCAACGTGTTGGCTTCCGCTTCTCCAGCCGGCCGCCTAAGCACACGTCGAACAGTGTAGCACAGATCTCCTCGAGATGTTCAAGGCCTGTGTCAGTTCAGAGGATGGCAAGGTGAAACGGGTGGCAAGATTTTTCTATCACGGCAGATCGGCGAAGGGCATTACCAGCGGGGATTCCGCCAGGAAAGGAAGGCGGGTGATCTGGGCGACGGCGCTGGTGATGCGGTGCTCGCGGGTGGGTTCGAGGGTCATGACAAACGGCATGCGCTGCGGGGGATGTTCCGGCTCCTGGAGCACCGAGTGGATGTTGATGCGATGGCGCGCCAGGATGCCGCAGACCCGCGCCAGGATGCCGTAGCGGTCGCGCACCACCAGGCGCAGGTAAGCGCCCACCACTTCGTCGCCCGCGGGCGCGATGCGCGCCGGGCGCCAGTCGATATAGCCTAGCGGAGTTGTCATCCCGCCTCCCCCCGCCACCGAGCGCGCGATCTCCACCACATCGGAGACGACGGCCACTCCCGTAGGCTCTCCGCCAGCCCCTCGTCCGGTGATCAGGGTGTTGCCCCCCTTGTCGCCCACCAGCAGCACGCCGTTGGTAGAGCCCAGGACGGCGGCCAGGGGGGCCGCGCGCGGGATCATCATGGGCCGGACGAAGACTTGGAGGCGCCCCGCTGCCCGGCGCCGCGCCGCGGCGATGAGGCGGATGGTATGGCCAAGGCGATGAGCGTAAGCGAAGTCCACCTGGTCGATGCGGGCAATGCCCTCGACCGGGATGCTCTCCACCAGCACCGGCTGGCCGAAAGAGATCATGGCCAGGATGGCGATCTTGAAGCGCGCGTCGTAGCCCTGGACGTCGAACGTGGGATCGGGCTCGGCGTAGCCCTTGGCCTGCGCCTCGGCGAGCGCCTCGGCAAACGTGCAGCCGCGCTGCTCCATTTCGGTGAGGATGTAGTTGGTGGTCCCGTTAAGGATGCCGTACACGGCGGCGAAGTGCTCGCCCGCCAGACCCTCGCGAATGGCGTGCAGGACGGGAGTGCCACCGGCGACGCAGGCTTCGATCCCGAGGTTGACGCCCGCCGCATGGCTGCGCTCCACCAGGTCCATGCCGTGCTCGGCGACAAGTTGCTTGTTGGCGGTTACCAGATGCTTGCCGGCCTCGAGCGCTGCGTGAGCGATGGCGCGCTCGGTGGCCAGTTGCCCCACCAACGAGATCACAATGTCCACGTCGGGATCGTGGACTACCTGCTTCCAATCGGTGGTGACCTCCACCGGCGGGCGCAGCCAGGAGAGGTCGCGCTGCTGAATGGTGCGCGCACAGAGGGTCTTCAACTCCAGCTTGCACCCCAGCCGGCGCGCGAGCTCGCCCTGGTGCTCCAGCAGAACCGGTGCCCACCGTGCCGAGCCCGATGAGGCCGATCCGGATGGTCCGCTTGGCACGTGCGTTGGGGGAAGGTGACCGCGCTTCAGGGCCAGCGGCCTCGTTTTCTTTAGGGGCTTTTCTCATGAGATCCTGCGCACCGTCTTACCGAACGCGTCGTCCACGCTCCGCGATCAAAGCTGAAACTCCATGCGTGTGCGGCGCGTGGCGAATTCCTCATAAGGACCCACCCGCAGCGTCTGGATGTACCCGAGGCTATTGGTGTAGGCAAGGACTGCGGTAAGGATGTTCCCCTGCTTGCCCTCGAAGACCAGGTACGGGTCGGGCAGGTAAAAGTCCTTCTGCGGCCCGGCGGTGACGTAGCGGCCGACGAACTTACCGTTGAGGTAGAGCAGCGCGTCGCGGTCAGCCTCAAAGGTCAGCTTCCAGGGAATCCACCAACCCTCGGCGGGCGGCGCCAGATTGAATGCGGCCCGGACCCACGTGAACGCCGGCATCAATTCCTTTGACGGCTCCTTCGACGCGCCGAAAGCGCTGGCGTTCAGGCTGCCTCGAGTCCAGCCGCCTTCCGAGTAGTTGGGATCGAGCGAATGGCTCGGCCCGTGACCGGGCGACGCAGCGCCGGAGATCGCTCCCGGGAAGCGCTGGATCTGCCACGCCTCAATAGCGGTCGCCGATTGGGCGCCGGCGCCGTAGCGCACCGACTCGATTCCCTTGAGGTTGCCCATGGATTGGCCGCCGTTGTCGCTGCCAAAAAGCTCGTAGGAGATCTCGAGGGTATTGTCGCCGGTTTTCGCCAGGTCAGCCAGCGGAAACTCCGCCTGCCGGCTGTTGTTCGCGGCCAGCGCGACAGGCGTGCCGTTCACAAACACGCGCTTCGCATCCTCATCGAACGTGGCGATCAGCATCTTGGGCTGCCCGCGGTATGCGAACTCGGCGCGATACTTGACGTAGCCGTAGGGAATGGGTCCAAGGTCTTCGAGCGGACACAGGGCGCGGTTAAGCCATTTCCCGGCGCTCGGGTCGAACTTCTCCACCCAGGTTTCGACGTCGTTCAGCATAAGGGGTTGCGCGGGCGCGGGCGGAGTGGAGACGTGCAGCCGGGCGGAGCGCCGCGGGCGCTCGTAGCGGATGCCGGTAATGGCACCATCGACGGTAAACTTGGAGGGCGTCGGCGGCAGCAGCACGGTGAGATCGTGCTCGCCGGGCCTAAAGTCCAGGTCGACCCAGTTCGTGTTCTTGGTGACCCCGCTCGCGGCCAGCATGGCGATATCGCCGAGAAACAAGGCCGACATCTTCTCCGGGGGCCCTGCCTTTCGCCTCTCTGCCCTCTCTTGTTCCTCCCAGGTCAGAACTTGCTGATCGGCCTTGACTGGGAACTCCGCCGTCCAGCACTTCAGGGCTTGCTCGCGCGGCAGTACCACCAGAAGCAGGTGGTTGTTGATGAGGAGCATCTTCGGCGCGCTCTCCACGCGCACGCCGAAAACCATGGCCTCGTATTCCTGGTCCCAGTAGCGGTACTCCGCCTCTCCTTCGATTTGCGGCTCATCGCGCGTGGCCAGGGAGATTTCCGCCACCCGTCCCGGCTCGTCATAGACCGCGAGGTACTGCCACTCGGTAAGGCTGCCGGCCGCGACCACTTCCGCCGTCGAGTACTTGAGCTGACTGCCGGGGATCGGAATCTGCACCGCAAGCATCTTCATTTCGCGCGGGCCGATCACCAGTTCGCCCTCGCGCGGCACGCTGATGATGCGGTGGGTAGGGCTGCCGGGATCGGGGAAGGTCATCTTGTAGCGTTGCTCGGCGTTGGCGTTCTCGCGCACAAACACCACCCCGCTCCCGCCGTTCCAACGCTCGGTGACGCTCACGCTGGGATTGGTGGACTGAACCACCGCCAGGTTGCTGCCTTGCGGTAGTTGGGCGCGCGTCAGTACCGACCCGAAGAGGTGAAGCGAAGCGCCGATTCCTCGCGCCGCGTAGTATTTCTCCCAGAGGCCGCCCGGCTCGCGGATGGGCGCGGCATAGTCGTAGGTGGTGGTGAGGTTCTTCGCCGCCCAGTCGAAGTTGGTGCCGCCGAATCCCATGTAGTAGCTGAAGTAGGTCGCTCCCTGCTCGATCGCCGTCTTGGTGACCAGGTTGAGTTGCGCGCCGTTAACTCCGTCCTGATCCACCGAGAGCTTGCCGCCGAACTCGCTGAACCATCCCCCCTGCAGTTCCGTGACTCCCACCGGCGACGTAGGCTCTTCCTGCCGCAACTTCTGGAGCCCCGGCACCACTTCCTTCACCACGTTCCAGCGCGGGTAGAAGTTGCAGGTGTCCATCACCCGCGCCATGTCGGGATCGGAATTCTGGCGCGCCGGCTTGGTCCAGCAGGTGATCAGCGGCACGGTGATGCCAGAGTTCCAGGCGGTTTCGGCGAGGGCGCGGACGTAGGCGAGTTTCTGCGGCGCGGGAAGTTCCCAGTAGTCGTACTCATTCTCGATCTGCATCATGATGATGGGCCCGTCCAGCGTCACCTGATGGCGCTGAATGATAGGCAGCGCCAGGCTGTACCAATGCTGCGATGTGGCGATGCTCTGCGGGTCGTCGCTGCGCAGCGGAAAGCGCCTCGCCACGATCCAATGGGGGAAGCCGCCCGCGTCCCACTCCGCGCAGACGTAGGGTCCGGGCCGCGCGATCATCCAGAAACCCATTTCCTTGACGAGCTTCACAAAGTCCTCGAACTCCGTCAGGTCGGCGTGGCCTTCTTCCGGCTCGTGATAGTTCCAGAAGATGTAGGTCTCGATGGTGTTGAACCCGGCGGCCTGGAACCGCGCCAGGCGGTCGCGCCACAGCGCCCGCGGGCAGCGCGGATAATGGAACGCGCCGCTCATAATGAAGGTGTCCTGACTATTGATGGTGAAGCAGTTGGCGTCGTAGCGAATGAGGTGTGGGTTGTCGAATTGCATCTGACCCGTTGGCGGCAGCAGGATGTCGACCGCCATGGGATCGGGTCGGCCCGCAAGGCTCAGGCCGGACGCCCGGCTTGCCTGAGGCCCCAGCCACGCTGTGATCGGCACCCCCAGCGCGGATTCCAGGAACTTCCGGCGAGATGAGTTCATGCTCTTTCTCCAAGGAGAGAAGACCTAGTCCTCAGATTACACCGATTCGGAAACCCACGAAAGCCGGGAACACTTGCCGGGCCGGCACGGAACTCCCCAGGCGTCCGGCCAACCCTGGCCCCGGTCGCGGAAAGCAATCGGCGCGTCGGGGGA
>Ga0335078_10007581_pt1 | contig 16096 bp, 6 predicted proteins | sample Lox_Sample_32_FD_206711 | JGI IMG/M metagenome (GOLD analysis project Ga0335078, IMG submission 206711) | Soil microbial communities from Loxahatchee National Wildlife Refuge, Florida, United States - Lox_Sample_3.2 | ecosystem: Environmental > Terrestrial > Soil > Wetlands | place: USA: Florida...
ACCACCGCTCGGGAGGCTCACAGCCTGACGCTCGACCAAACGCGGCGGCATTACCCGGTCCACCTGCGCGCCGTCGTCACCTACTTCGATCCTTACATCGACGCGCGGCACTGGGCCTTGTTCGTCTACGATTCGAGCGGCGGCATCTTCGTCTCGGTGCCGGCCGGACACTCTCCTCCGCTCACCCCCGGCACCCTCATCGACATCGAGGGCGTGAGCGGGCCGGGAGACTTCGCGCCCGTGGTCGAGCAGCCGCGCATCCGCGTGATCGGCCAATCGCGGGTGCCCGCCGAAGCGCCGCGCGTCAGCCTGGCGCACCTGCGGGCCGGCGCGGATGACGGCCAGTGGGTCGAAGTCGAGGGCGTCGTGCACGCGGTGGTGCGCTCCGGCAGGAACGTGATCGTGGACTTGGCGCTGGGCGACGGCGTGATTCGCGCCACTACGGTGGCCGAACCGGGGGCGGACTACGAGCGTCTGGTCGACGCGCGTGTCCGGATGCGTGCCACCGTGGCGCCCATCTTCAACAACAACCGCCAGATCACCGGCGCCCGCATCTTCTTTCCAACTCTTCGCGAGGTGACGGTCGAGGAACCGGCGCCCGCCGATCCCTACGCGCTGCCGGTGCGCCCGATCAACGATCTGCTGACCTTCAGCCCCAACATCGGGTTTCCGCGCCGCGTGCACGTTCGCGGGCGAGTCGCCTTGCAATGGCCCGGCAGGCTGCTCTGCCTGGCCGATGCCAACCAGGGATTGTGTGTGGCGACCGCCCAAACCACTCCTGTGAAACCAGGCGAGATGGTGGACGTCACCGGCTTCGCCGCCATCGGGCAGTACAAGCCGACTCTGACCGACGCGACCTTCCGAGCGGCGGGAGCCGGCCCGCCAGTGGTCCCCGATCCGGTGACGGGCGAGCAGGCTTTTCAGGGCGCCCACGATTCCCAACTGGTCAGCATTGAGGGTCGGTTGATCGGGCGCGACCTGGCGGCGGCGAACCCGACGCTGGTGCTGTCGTCGGAGAACTTCGTCTTCACGGCCGTTCTGCCGGACGAGGGGAAGGGCGGCCAGGCGAACGCCTGGCAGAAAGGCAGCAAGCTGGGGCTGACCGGGATTTGCTCCGTGGAGGTGGATGCGGAGGAGGCCGCCCGGCGGGCGGGCGCCACGTTGCCCAGGGCATTTCGCATCCTGCTGCGCTCGCCCGCGGATGTGGCGGTGATCGAGCGTCCGTCCTGGTGGAGCGCGACCCACGCGGCGGAGGTGCTGGCACTGGTGCTGCTGGTCGCCTTCGGCGTCCTGGGTTGGGTAGTGGTGCTGCGGCATCGCGTCAGGCAGCAGACCGAAGTCATCCGGGGACAACTGGCCCAAACCGCCGCGCTGAAAGAGGCGGCCGAGGCGGCTAACCGCGCCAAGAGCGAGTTCCTGGCCAACATGAGCCACGAAATCCGCACCCCGATGAATGGGGTGGCGGGCATGATCGACATGGCGCTCGACGCCCATCCCTCGCCCGAGCAGGAGGAATGCCTGCTGATGGCCCGCCGCTCGGCGGACTCCCTTCTCACGGTCATCAACGACATTCTCGACTTTTCCAAAATCGAAGCCGGCAAACTCGAGTTGGACTGCGTCGATTTCGACCTGCGCGACTTCCTGGAGGAGAGCGTCAGAGCATTCGCTCCGCGGGCTTCAGCAAAGGGTCTGGATCTGATCGCGGAAACCCGTCCCGGCGTCCCGCGCTGGGTGCACGCCGACGCCGCGCGTCTCCGGCAGGTGGTTACCAACCTGCTCGGCAACGCCCTGAAGTTCACCGAGAGGGGAGAGGTGTGCCTGCGCCTGGAGAACGACGGCCCAAGCGCCGAAGGGAACCGGCTGCACTTTACGGTGAGCGATACCGGAATCGGCATCCCGCTCGAGAAGCAGCGGCTCATCTTCGAGTCGTTCTCCCAGGGAGACACCTCCACCACGCGGCGGTACGGCGGCACCGGCCTGGGCCTCACCATCTCCGCGCGGCTGGTTCAGATGATGGGCGGAAGGATCTGGGTGGAGAGCGAGCCGGGCCGGGGTTCGGACGTCCATTTCACGGCCGAGGTCGCCTCCGCGCCAGCCCGAGTCGGCGCCTTCGATGAAGAGACCGGCCCCCTCCAGGGGATTTCCGTGCTGGTCGCGGATGCCAGCCTTGCCAGCCGCCGCGCTCTGGCGGACACTTTGTCGCGTTGGGGCATGAAGGTGACCCTGGCGGCCGACGGCTCGAGCGCGGCCCGGGCCTCGGCGGAATCCGAGCGGCGCGGGGAGCCCTTCCGGATTGTGCTGGCTGACACCCGCCTGCCGGAGATCGCCAGCCTGTGGCCGGCGTGGAAGGAGCGCGCGGTCGTGCTGTTGACGCCGTACGGATTGGCGACCGAGGTCTCCGCGCCCGGGGCTTCGTCCCTGAGCAAGCCGCTTCGCGAGGCCGAATTGAGAGGCGCCTTGCTCGACGCGCTTCGAGACCCATCGGAACGCCTCGCGCCGGCATCGCCCCCGCGAACGGCCGCTCGTCCGCCGGCCGACCCAGCCCAGTTGCGGCTCCGGATCCTGCTGGCGGAAGACAACGCCGTCAATCAGCACCTGGCGCGGAGGCTTCTCGAGAAGCGCGGGCACACGGTGGCGGTCGCCGGGGACGGCCGCGAGGCGCTCGACGCGCTCGATCGCGAACCGTTCGACGTAGTGCTGATGGACGTCCAAATGCCGGTGATGGACGGCTTCGAGGCAACCGCCGCGCTCCGCGCCCGGGAAAGCGGGACCGGCCGCCACCTTCCCGTCATCGCCCTGACGGCGCACGCGATGAAGGGCGACCACGAGCGCTGCCTGAAGGCCGGCATGGATGGCTACGTCACCAAGCCCGTGAAGGCGGAACGCCTTTTCGCGGCCATCGAGGCGGCCCTGGCGCCTGCGGGGCACGTCTAGGGCAAGCCTGGGCGGTCCAACGGCGCGGGTACCAGGCAGCCTCGCCACTCGCCTTCCGTGGAAACGCTTTCCACGAGCGCCAAAGTGTGGTAGCTTAGCCATCAATGAAACAACTCGATCGCCGTATGTTCCTCCTTGGGTCCACCGCCGCCGGCGTGCTGGCGGCTCAGACCAAGCGCGCAGGCCCCCCGCCTGATCCCAACCGCCGCGTATACGAACTGAACCGCAACTGGCTGTTCGGCGGCAAGGCGCACCCGGGCGTCTCCGACCCCGGTTTCGACGATTCCGCGTGGCAGAAGATCACCCTGCCTCACGCCAACGTGCGCCTGCCCTGGAACAGTTTCGACGAAGCGGAGTTTCAGTTCGTCTCCGCCTACCGCCGTCACTTTCGGGCCATGCCCGAATGGAAGGGCAAGCGCGTCTTCCTGGATTTCGGCGGCGCCATGACCGCCTCTACCGTCACGGTCAACCGGCACAAGTTCGAAGAGTACAAGGGCGGCTACACGCCGTTCAGCTTCGATCTGACCCCGCATTTGAAATTCGACGGCGACAACGTGATCGCCGTGGAGCTGGATTCGAGGGAGCGCGCCGACATCCCGCCCTTCGGGTTCCGCATCGACTACCTGACCTTCGGCGGCATTTACCGCGACGTCCAACTGCGCGTCGTGCCGGCGACGTTTATCGACAACGTCTACGCCAAACCGGTGCGGCCCCTGGCCGCGGACCGCGCGGTCTCCGTGCGCTGCTACTTGCAGGGTCCGGCGAGCGGCGCCACGCTTACCGCGGAGTTGCTCGACGGCAACAAGGTGCTCAAGAGCGCCAGCGCCAAGGTCGCGGGCCAGGCCGAATACACCGACCTCACTCTCGACTCGCTCCCGGAAATCGAGCTCTGGAGTTTGAAGGATCCGAAGCTCTACAGCGTGGTGGTTCGCCTCACCAACGCCGACGGCTCGAAGGACCAGTACCACACCCGCATCGGCTTCCGCGAGGCGCGCTACACGCCGGCCGGCTTCATGCTGAACGGCGAGCACGTCAAGCTGCGCGGCCTGAACCGGCACCAGACGTTTCCTTACGTGGGCGGGGCCATGCCCGCGCGCGTGCAGCGGCGCGACGCCTGGATCCTGCGGCGCGAACTGCGCTGCAACATCGTGCGGACGTCGCACTACCCCCAATCGCCGGCGTTCCTGGACGCTTGCGACGAACTGGGCCTGCTGGTCCTCGAGGAGATTCCGGGCTGGCAGCACATCGGCGACAAGGCCTGGCAGGACCTGGCGGTCCGCAACGTCGGGGAAATGATCCGGCGCGATTGGAACCATCCCTCGATCGTCCTCTGGGGCGTGCGCATCAACGAGTCCCAGGACAACCACGATTTCTACGTTCGCACCAACGCCCTGGCGCATTCGCTCGACGACGCGCGGCAGACCGGCGGCATCCGCTACCTGCGCAACTCGGAGCTGCTCGAGGATGTGTTCACCATGAACGACTTCGGTTTCCCGCTGAAGGAGCCGAACCACCCGCTGTACATGAACACCGAGTTCAACGGCCACATGTTCTCCACCAAGCGGTTCGACAACGTCTCGCGCGTGGCCGAGCACGTGATCCGGCACGCGCGGGTTCACAACCAGCTCGCCTCGGACGACCGCTACGCCGGCGGCACCGGATGGTGCGCCTTCGACTACAACACGCACAAGGATTTCGGCTCGGGCGATCACATCTGCTACCACGGCGTCTCGGACATCTTCCGGATTCCCAAACCCGCGGCCTATTTCTACGCCTCGCAGTGCGAGCCCGAGCAGCAGGTGGTACTTGAGGCGGGCTTCTTCTATTCGCAGGGCGACAAGTCGGAGGCCGGCGGTGTCGGCAAGGTGCCGATCCTCTCCAACTGCGATCACCTGAAGATCTACTACGGCGGGAAGCTGCAGATCGAAGCCGACCCGGACCGCGAAACATTCCCGCATCTCAAGTACCCGCCGTTCCAGGTGGACCTGGCCGAGAAGAGTCCTTGGACCGACGTAAAGATCGAGGGCTACATCGGCGGCAAGCTGGTCAAGACCCAGATGCTCTCCGGCAACGGCAAGGACGTCGACCTGAAGATTCTTCCGGACGACACGGAGCTCATCGGCGACGGGCGCGACGCGACGCGCGTGGTGCTGATGGTGGTTGACGAATACGGCAACATGCGGCCCTTCGCTTCGGCCGCGGTGTCATTCTCGCTGACCGGGCCGGGCGAGCTGATCGGCGAAAACCCCCTGGCGCTTTCCGGAGGCGCGGGCGCCGTCTGGGTGAAGGCGAAGGAAGCCGCGGGTGTCATCCACCTGACGGCGAAGCACTCCGTTCTTGGCACGCGCTCGATTTCGATCCAGGTCAAACCGGCGTCGCCGGAAATGGTGTAGCAAAGGCCAGTAGTCTTTGTTTATTCGCCGTGGCTGCGTGAGCGTGCGCTCCGGACGCGCCGATAACTGATTTTCTGTTTTCTATCGGCGTTGATCGGCGTTCATCGGCGGCTAAAACTCTTGTGTGCGTTCGCCGCCCTAAGCAAGCCAGCGGAGCGCCAGCTCACCGAGGTTCGCCCCCGCCGCAGGCTTGCCCGCGCCGAGCACCAGCACGCGGTTCAGATCGCAGGACGCCATCAGGGTGAGCGTGCGCTCCGGACGGCGGACCACGCGCTCGACGGCCAGGTAGACGTACTTGGAAAGCTCGAGCGCATCCACCAGCGAGCCCGCCGGATCTCCCTGGTCGGGCGCCGGGTTCGACCGGTTCTGGTCCTCGAACAGAACGACGCTGCTGAACGGCTTCAGCTTCTGGCGAATCCCGAAGGACGCGATCAGCACCTGGGGTTGCGCCCGCCGCAGCGCCTCCGATGCACCCCACTCGACGAACGAATTGCAGAAGACCAGCGAACCGTTGCCGCTCAGCAGAAGGGAGCGCAGGAATTCGCGCAGGCGCGGGTTGGCGGCGATTGCCGGACCCACCAGCCGCGCAATGTCGATGCGCTTGAGATCTTCGGTGGTCTGGTCGACGGACCGCAGATCGCGATGCACCGCGTTCAGCCGGCGCAGGAACTCGCGCCGCATCGCGGCCAGATCGTCCCAGGACAGAACCGCGGCGCCAGGCAGTCCGGCGAGGCGCGTGTCGGTCTCGATCACCCAGGTGCGCTCATCTTCCTCGAACCCCGGCGGCGAGGTGCGTTTCGCGAGCGCCGCGGCGAATTGCGGCAACATTTCGCCGAACGGCCGGTCAAGGGAAATCCACGTCCCCTTCGCGCTCAGCTCGGGCCACAGCGGCTGGTCTTTGACAGAGAGCCCGGCGGGCAGAACGCACAGCAGCAGGCGCGGCAGGTTCTGGACGTCGCCGGGCTGCTCCGCCTCGGCGTCGATCCTGGCGAAGACCCGCTCCACCTCCGTGCGCCACTGCGGATAGAGCGGGGAGCGCGCCAGAATCCCCACGTCGCGCACGCTCATTCCCGCGGCGCTCGAATCCCAGTGCAGGTCCATACGGCTCTCCAGATCGACGAGTGGGGCGAAGAGCTTGTCGAACTCCGCGTGGGGCAATTGAGCGAGCCACTTGAGCTGGGCCTCGAGCTGCCTTCGCTCGGCGGGAAAAAGAAGCTCCCACTGCCGGAGCTGATCGTTCAGAGCCGGACCGAAGGTGGCCGGCAGGCGGCGAATCAGATCGGCGGGGATGCGCAGTTGGTCAGGCATGGAACTCGGGCAGCCGGGAGCCCGGCGTCTTCCCGCAATCGAACCCCATCCAGGCGGCGATCGAGGGCGTCAGATCGATCTGCCGCATGGGCCGTTCCACCACGGCCGGCTTTCCCGAGGCCGGCCCTAGCACCATGGTCCAGGCCAGGCGGCAGGACTCGGTGTCGGTGCGATGGTTGAAGAATCCGTTGGTGGATGAACCGTCCGGATCGCGCCCGAATTCGTTCATGATCACCAGCGTGGTGTTGTCGCGCAGCGCCTCGGTGGACCGGATGAACTCCCACATCCGGTAGCAGGCGTTGTCGGCGCGGGTGATGCCGCCGACGTGCAGGGAATAACTCCCGGAGTGCGCCACCTCCATGTCGGAGAAATTGATCATGAGCATGGCCGGCGCCAGCCGCTGGAGCACTTCGCGTGCGATCAGGAACGTGAGCTCGTCGCCCGTCGCCGGCGCCTCGTTGCCGCGGATGAACCGGGCCAGCGCGGCCAGAAACGTCTGCTTCACCTCCGGATCGCGGAAGACGGATTCCGAGGGAAGGCCCCACCCGATCCGCTCGGAGTCGGTTTCGAGAACCGCGGTCATCTCCTGCAGGATCTGTTCGCGCTCCAGGCGGGCGCGCGCGCTTTGCCCCGTGATGATGCGCTCCACCGCTTCCACCATCAGTTGCTTCGAGAGAATCACGTTCACTCCGGGACTGATGTTGGCCGTGAGCTGCTTGTTGCTGGTGACCACCCAGGTTTGCTCGGGCCCCGCGCCGGTCTGCGAGAGGAAATGGTGAAACAGCGTCGGGCTTCCCGGCTTGTCGCCGCCCCAATCGTCCACATGTTGCCAGACTCCGGTCAGCACACTGGCGATGGTGTTGAAATGCGAGGTGACGCCCTCATTGACGGTGTAGGGATAAAAAAGCGACTGCGGCAGCAGGTGGTTGTAGAGATGCGGGATGTAGCGCAGTCCCGGTTCCGACCAGCTCTCCTGTCTGCGGATGCCGCCCAGCGTGATCAGCACCATCCTCTTCGCCGGCTTGCGGGTGGGTGGAGCAACCGCGCCCAGGCGCTGGGATACAGCCGCGGCCAGAATCCTGAATAGCGTTCTCCGGGTCATAACATCGCCGCCGGATCGCGGAGCGGCAGTCCACAGCTTACAGCCTTTTCAGCGCGGGGACAAATCAAAACTCGCAATTTTGATGCCGGTGTGATGTAGACTGGGCACCAGGGAACGGAAGATGACCATCAAGGACGTCGCGAAACGGGCGGGCGTTGGGATCGCGACGGTTTCGCGCACGCTGCACAACAGCCCGCGGCTGAATCCCGAAACGGCGGCGCGGGTGCGTAAGGCGATCGAAGAGCTCGGCTACCGGCCCAACATCAACGCCCAGTCGCTGGTGTCGGGACACAGCCGCATGCTGGGACTGGTGGTGTCGGATATCACCAATCCGTTCTTTCCGGAACTGATCAAGGGCTTCGAGGAAGTCGCGCTTCAGAACGGTTACGACGTCTTCGTCGCCTCCACCAATTACGATCCCGCGCGGACCGCGCTCTCGGTGCGAAGGATGATCGAGCGCAAGATCGACGGGGTGGCCATCATCACTTCGGAAGTGGACCCTTCGCTTGCCGAAGGCTTCTCCCGGCGCAGGGTTCCGCTGGTGTTTCTCGATGTGGGAAAAATCGGCAGGGACGTGAGCAACGTCAAGGTGGACTACGCCCGTGGAATTGCCCAGGCGGTGGAGCATCTGCAGGCCCTGGGCCATCGCCGGATCGGCTTCATCTCCGGTCCCTTGCGCCTGGAGTCGGTGCAGGAACGCCGGGATGCGTTCCTGGCGCAGTTGCGAGCTGGTGCGCCAGACTACGAACCCGAGGCCATGCTGGAAGAGGGCAACCACAAAGTCGACGGCGGCCTCCAGGCCATGCTCCACTTGCTGGGACGAAGGCCGCGCCCGACCGCCGTGGTCGCCTCCAACGATCTGACCGCTATCGGCGCGCTGCGGGCCATCCGCCAGTCCGGGCTGCGGGTGCCCGAGGATATCTCGGTGGTGGGATTCGACGACATCCAGATGGCGGAGTTCACCGAGCCGCCGCTGACCACGGTGAGGTTGCTCCGTACGGAGGTCGCCTCGGCGGCCTGCGACGCGCTCCTGCAACTGATCCAGACTCCCGGTGTGGGTGCGGAGTTTCGCGTGGGCACCTCGCTTGTGATCCGCGCCTCGACGGCCAGCCCCTGCCGCGCCGCAACGGATTGAGCTTTATAGAGATAAGGCTCTTTTGCGCCAGGCACTGTTTAGGATCTGTAAATCGCTTACATCCGGAGTGAGGGCTCTGCCGCTTCCCACCAGGGTAGCCGCGGGCGAAGAAAGAACGCAGGCCTGACGAGAGAGACCGCGGCGGCTACGAAGGTAATAAGTGGCTTGTTTTATGCGACTTGCATCGAATTCCCGCAGCGACAACAGGCGTTTCCCCGACACCCCCCAAAGATGGCCCTTGACTCGCTTCGTTAATCGATTTACACTAACCCCAGCCCAATGTGGAAACGTTTTCCGCTGCCTCCAAGCGTAAGCGAGTACGGGCCACGAATCTCTCGAAAGTGAGGAAGGGGTCACAATGCACGTGGGAATGGTAGGAGAGTTTTGGAGCCGGGTGCGGCCGTGGTTGCTGCCCGCGGTTCTTGTATTGGTCTTCGCAACGGCCGCTTTTGCCCAACGCGATTTGGGCACCATCACCGGCACGGTCACCGACCAGCAGGGCGCTGTCGTGCCGAACGTAAAAATAACCATCACCGAAGTCGCTACGGGCTTGGTCTACAACGTGACGACCGCCGCTGATGGCGCGTATGCCAGGCCGGCCTTGAAGCCCGGCACGTACAGCATCGCCGCGGAGGCGCAGGGGTTCCGCCGCGTCGAGCAACAGAACATCATCGTCACCGCAGGCGACCGCATCGGCGTCAATCTCACGCTTCCCGTCGGTGAGATTTCCCAGTCGGTCGAAGTTACTTCCCAGGCGCCGCTGCTGCAAACCGAGAACACCACGCTCGGCGCCGATCTGAACAGCAAGAGCATGGCCGACCTGCCGCTTGGCGGCCAGCGGACCTTCAGCTTCTTAGCCCGCTTGTCTCCCGGCATCCTGACGGCCGAAAACGGCGCGCGCGACGCGGTCGGCGGCGGCTTCTCCGCCAACGGCGTCCGCTCCAACGGCCAGAATAACTTCCTTCTCAACGGCGTCGATAACAACGTCAACGTCATCGACTTCCTGAATCAGACCGCCTACGTCGTCGGCCCCTCGGTTGAGGCCATCGGCGAAATGCGTGTCCTGACCAACGGGTACAACGCCGAGTACGGCCGCGGGGCCGGCGGCGTCGTGAACGTCACCATCAAGTCCGGCACCAACGACATCCACGGCACGGTTTTCGAGATCATGCAGAACAAAGATCTCGATGCCAACCGGTGGGAATATAACGCGTCCGGCACCCCGCGCGGCCAATTCGAACAGAATCAGTTCGGCGCCGCTGCCGGAGGCCCGATCATCAAGAACCGGACCTTCATCTTCGGCGACTATCAGGGCACCCGCATCGTCGCGGCCGGCGGCGTGATCCAGAACCTCGGCAATGCCGGCGACTACACGATCCCCACGGCGGCCATGATTGGCGGCGACTTCTCCGCGCTGCCAAAAACGATCTACGACCCGACCAGCACGGTCCTCTCGGCCGATGGAAAGACCGCCACGCGTCAACCCTTCTCGGGCAACCGAGTTCCCACCTCCATGATGGATCCGGTGGCCAAGAAGATCGCGGCCTTGTACCCGGCCACGAATCAGCCGTTGAACTATTCCTCGGGCTACCCGCAGAACGACTACTTCGTGTCCACTCCCGGCAATTGGGTCACCGATCAGGGCGACCTTAGGATCGACCACCGGATCTCGGACAAGGACAGTCTGTTCGGCACCTTGAGCTGGTCCAACACCAACAAGACCAACACCGCGCCGTTCCCGGGCGCCCTCGATGGGGCCACCTTCGCCGGCGTTCCCGAGCAGGACCTGAGCCGCAACGCGATGGCCAGTTACACCCGTGTCTGGAATCCGAATCTCATTTCCGAGACGCGCCTTGCCTTCACGCGGCTCGTGACCTCCCGTATTCAGACGGCCAACTCCAACACCGACGAGTTCAAGAATTTCGGAATCGGGGGCTACAATCCCATGACGGCGCTGAACGGCGGCCTGCCTCAGATCACCTTCGGCACCTCGTACCAGACGCAGTACCCCGGTCAGACTTATAGCCAGATCGGCGCCAACGACTGGCTGCCATCCAAGGAGTACAGCAACGTTTGGGACTTCATCCAGAACGTCGCCGTCACCAAGGGCAGCCACGCCTTTAAGTTCGGAGGCGAGATCCGCCAGATCCGCTTCCCCTTCTTCCAGGTGCCGTACCCGCACGGCGAGATGTACTTCACGCAGAACGAAACGTCGAACGGGTCTTCGCTGACCTCAACCGCCAGCGGCGACCAGATGGCCTCCTTCCTGCTCGGAGCTGTCAATTGGGGCCAGATTTCGACCAACAACTTCATCTCGTCTCAGAAGTGGGGCTACGCGTTCTACGGCCAGGACGACTGGAAGCTCACTCCCAAACTCACCCTCAGCCTGGGCCTGCGCTACGAGCTCTTCTCGCCCATCGGCGAGGGTTTCGGACGCCAGTCCAACTTCGTATACGACACGCTGACCCTGGTCATTCCGAAAGGACCCAACCAGGACGCCCCGCTGCCGCCCAACTTCGCCACCGCTTTCCCGAATGTCACGGTACAGCGTGGCCAAGCCTCCAACTACCTGATCCCCTGGGATAAGGCGGACTTCGGCCCGCGTATCGGCATCGCCTACAACTGGAAAGAGAAGACCGTGTTTCGTCTGGGATACGGCATCTTCTACGGCGGTGAAGAACAGCAAGGCGGCAATCCCAACCGCGGTGAGTCCGTGCCGTTCAACGAGTCGCCCCAGTTGTTCCGCGATCCTAGCGCCAGTGTTTGGAGCCCGAATCCGTACTTCGGCGGCGGCGGTTACCTGGACGGCATCCAGACCGGCTATCCGTCGAACGTGTTCTCTCTGCCGGCGCCCATCAGCTTCCGGAGCCTCGCTACCGACTTCCGGAACACGCTGGTTCACAAGTGGAACGTCGCGGTTCAACGCGAACTGCCCGGCCAGATGGCCCTGGAGATTGCCTACGTGGGGAATCACACCGCCCACGCGCTGCTCCAGCCCGATCAGAACGCGTGCCCGAACAGCCCCATCGCCAACACCAGTTGCGATGCCACCAGGCCCGTCCCGTACATTTACGGCCTGAACGGAACGGCATCGTTCGGCTTCGGCAACTATGCCGGCATGACCACCACGCTCACCAAGCGCCTTTCCGCCGGCTTGCAGTTGCTGGCGTCGTACACCTATGGGCACGCCCTGGCCAACAGCGGTACCACGCTGAGCGGTTCGGGCGGACTCGGTACCCTCGATCCCCGGAACTACGCCACCAGCTATTCCAGCGCTTCCTGGGATATCCGCCACAACTTTGTCACCAGCTTCTCCTACGACGTCCCGTTCGGCAAGGGCAAGAAGTACAACCTGAACGGCGTCGCCAACACTCTGGCCGGCAACTGGTCGCTGAACGGCATTCTCACGCTTCACACTGGCCAGCCGTTCACCATCGACGGGAACAACTGCATCGGGCAATGGAGCCGCTGCATGCCCGAACTGCTGCCCGGCAAGAACCCCAACGATGCGCCGGCCGGTGGCCGTTCGCCAGCCGACTGGTTTGACTGGACCGCTCTCGCCGTTGCGACTCCCGGGACCGGCGGAAACCTCGGTCTCCAGAGCAACACCGGTCCTCCCCTGAAGAACCTCGATTTCTCGGTGTTCAAGGAATTCCAATTCACCGAGCGGTGGAACATGCAGTTCCGCGCGGAAGCCTTGAACCTGACCAATACGCCGCAGTTCAGCCTGCCCGATCTTAACCTGTCGGACGCGCAGTTCAACTCGTCCGGGCAGATTATCGGCCAAGGCAACCTCGGCAGGATCACATCCACCCTGCCGGGAACCGAGCGTCACATCCAGCTTTCTCTCCGGCTGAGGTTCTAAAAGACGTCTTAACTCTGAGACGAGCCCCCGTCCTCGTGGCGGGGGCTTTTTTTAGCTGACCGCGAGGTCCGCTCCCTTACGGTTCGCGGCTGCGTAGCGATGATTCAGGGCCGCGCGCGTGAGCAAGCGGGAACAAACCGCGCGGTCAGAGCTAGCGCACCGAACCGCGACCGTGAGGGAGCGGCCCGAGGCGCACTACACTGGAATGTGGCCAGGAGCGAGGTCCGCGTGAGAGGGTGGTTGGCTCTTTTGCTCTGTGTCGCGGCAGCGGCGCTGGCGGCCCAGGAGTCCTTCGAAGCCGAGTTCCGCCGCGGCCTGCTCGCGCTCAACAACAATGATCTCGCCCAAGCCAGGCAAAGCCTGGAAAACGCCTCCCGCCTGAAGCCTGACAATGCGCTGGTCTGGGTCGCGCTGGCGCAAACCTACCTCCACGCCAACCAGACCAAGCCGGCGAACCAAGCCGCCGAGCGCGCCGCCTCTCTCGCGCCCGCCAACCCCACCGTGGAGCACGCGCTGGCCGTCTTCTACTCCGAGACTGGCGACTTCAAACGCGCCGCCGATTGGGAGGGACGATTCGCCGCCAGCCCCGCCGCCGATCCCCAGGCTTCGGCCCGCGCCGCCAACTTTCTCGGCCACGCCTGCGTTGCGGAGAACCGGCCCGAAGACGCCCTCCGCGAATTCCGCAAGGCCGTCGAAAGCGATCCGAAGACCGAAGCCTTCGTCTTCGACCTCGGCCAACTCCAGCTTCAGAAGGGCGACTTTTCCGGCGCCCTCGCCACCTTCGAACAGGGACGTCGGCGCTTCCCGGCGAGTGCGCAGATGCATCTCGCCTACGGGGTCGCGGCCTATGGGCAACGCCGCTTCACGGATGCCATCGACGCCTACCTCGACGTCACCCGCATCGATCCTTCCATCGAGCAGCCTTACGTCTTTCTGGCGCGCATGCTCGATCAGGCCGGCGACCGCCTCCCGCGCATCGTCGCCGCCTACGCGACCTGGGAGAAGGCCGAGCCGGCGAACTACTTGCCCGCCTGCCTCTACGCCAAGGCGCTCGCCGCCGCCGGGAGCGAGCCCGCGAAGGTCGAGGCGGAATTGCGCCGATCCATCCAACTCAACGGTCGCTTCTGGCAGTCGCACTATGAGCTCGGCGTGCTGCTCGCCGAGAGGCGCGAGTGGCCGGCGGCGGCAGCGGAACTGGCGCGCAGCGTGGAACTGAATCCCAGCAACGCCCCGGCGCACTTCCAACTCGCGCGCGTCTACGATCGGCTCGGCAAGCCCGATCAGGCGCAGGCGGAGCGCGCCGAGCACCAGCGGCTGACCGCCGCGGAGACCGGCCCATGAGACGCCGCGACTTCCTGGCCGTTTGCGCGGCGCCGCTCTACAGCGTGCCCGGATTGGCGTCGTCTCCGTTCCCCGTGAAATTCAAGCAGGAGCCGTCCTACGCCGCCGTCATGGCCTTCGCGGAGCCCGGCACGGACGAGTTTCCCGAAGAGAAAACCGCGAAGCGCATCGAAGCCCGCCTCGCCTCCGCCCTCGAGACCGGCGATTTGCCGCTGGCTGCCGCGTGCGCCGGAACATCGCCCGCGCCCGTCGAATACAAGAGCATCGCGGCCGACGTGGAGTCCGCGGTCTACGGCGGCGGCGAAGACATCGCCTCCGGCTGGAAGAAATGGCGGGCCTCGCTGGGCGCGGTCCGCCGCGCGCGGTTCTACGCCCTGCCCGACGACCGCATCCGCTACGACATCCGCAGCCAGAACGCCGGCCGCATCGAGCACCGCATCGGCATCTGGAAGCAGACCTGGAGCGGCGACCTGATCACGCGCCTCGATCCGGTCGAGGAGACTCGCACCCACGCCCCCGCGCCGTGGTTCCGCGACGTCACCGCCGCGGCCTTCGCGGGCGTCGCGTCCTTCGAGGAACAGCTCACGCGCGGCGTTCCCTACTGGCGCTCGCGCCTCGACCCCGCCTGCGGCGTCGACGTCTACGGTGAGAACGGCATCGCCGTGGCCGACATCGACAACGACGGCCTCGACGAGATCTACGTCTGCCAGCCCGGCGGCCTGCCCAACCGCCTCTATAAAAATGATGGGACCGGCCGCTTCCGCGACATCTCCAGGCAGGCCGGGCTCGACATCCTCGACCACACCGCCAGCGCCCTGTTCGTCGATCTACGCAATTCCGGTTGCCAGGATTTGGTGCTGCTGCGTCCGACGCAGCCGATGCTTTTCCTGAACGACGGCAAGGGCCATTTCACGCCGCAGCCCGGCGCCTTCCGTTTCGCCACCCCGCCGCAAGGCACCTTCACCAGCGTCTCGGCCGCCGACTATGACCGCGACGGCCGCCTCGACCTCTACCTTTGCAGCTACGTATATTTTCAGAGCGAGGCTACGTACCGCTATCCGACGCCCTATCACGACGCGCAGAACGGCCCGCCGAATTTCCTCTTCCGCAACCGGCTCGACCAGGACCCGCCGCACTTCGAAGACGTGACCGCCGCCACCGGAATGGATCACAACAACAACCGCTTCAGCTTCGCCGGCGCCTGGTGCGATTACAACGGCGACGGCTGGCCCGACCTCTGCGTGGCCAACGACTTCGGCCGCAAGAATCTCTACCGCAACACCGAGGGCCATTTCCGAGACGTGGCCCAAGAGGCCGGCGTGCTCGACATCGGCCCGGGCATGAGCGCGGCGTGGCTCGATTACGATGGCGACGGCCGTCCCGACCTGCTCGTATCCAATATGTGGAGCGCCTGCGGCCAGCGCATCGTGAATCATCCCGCCTTCGGCCCGGCCAAGGCGGACCCGGCGCTGAGAGACCTCTACCGCCGCCACGTCAAGGGCAATTCGCTGTTCCACAACAACGGCGACGGTACGTTCACTTACACGGCGGATTCCGAGGGCGTTGAGATGGGCGCCTGGTCGTGGTCCTGCGACGGCTGCGATTTCGATAACGATGGCACGCCCGAAATCTATATCTCCTGCGGCATGCTTACGAACAACAGCCGCACGGATCTGATGAGTTACTTCTACCGCCAGGTGGTGGCTAAGTCGCCCGCCGGAAGCGGCCGCTCCCTGGCTTACGAAGACGGCTGGAATGCAATCAACCAGTTAATTCGCCAGGATTACAGTTGGGCGGGCCCGGAGCCGAACGTGTTCTACGCGCGCCGTGCCGGCCGATACTATGACTTTTCCGCCGCCGGCGGCATCGATCGCGCCGAAGACAGCCGTGCTTTCGGCTTCCTCGATTTCGACGGCGACGGCAACCTGGACCTGGTTCTCAAGAGCCGCATGGGTCCGCAGATCCGGCTCTTCCAGAACCTCTGCGGCCAGCCCCGGCAGCGCCTCGTCATGGAACTG
>Ga0335078_10007582_pt1 | contig 16095 bp, 11 predicted proteins | sample Lox_Sample_32_FD_206711 | JGI IMG/M metagenome (GOLD analysis project Ga0335078, IMG submission 206711) | Soil microbial communities from Loxahatchee National Wildlife Refuge, Florida, United States - Lox_Sample_3.2 | ecosystem: Environmental > Terrestrial > Soil > Wetlands | place: USA...
GTCGAAGTATTTTCGAAAAACGGCGTCTCGCTCGGCGTTCCCAGGCAGAACTGCTGCGGCATGCCGGCCATCGAAGCCGGCGATCTCGCGCTGGCCAAGAAGATGGCGGAGCAGAACGTGGCGGCGCTCCTGCCGGAAGTGCGCGCCGGCAGGAAAGTGGTCGCCATCGATCCCACCTGCTCCTACATGCTGCGCAAGGAATACGCCGAGCTCGTGGGCACCCCGGAGGCGCGCGAAGTGGCCGCGGCCGCGCGCGATGTCTGCGAGTTCCTTTTCGAGCTCAAGCAGCAGGGCAGGTTCAACCGCGACTTCCGCTCCTCGCCGGGCTCGATCGCCTATCACCTACCGTGCCACCTGCGCGCCCAGAATATCGGGTACCGCTCGCGCGACATGATGCGCCTGATCCCCGGCACCAAAATCACGCTGGTCGAACAATGTTCCGGGCACGACGGCACCTGGGCCATGCAGCGCGAGTTTTTCCCGCTCTCGATGCTGGCCGGCAGGAAAGCGTTCGACGGCCTCAGCGAAGCCGGCGCCGAAGTCTGGGCCAGCGATTGCCCGCTGGCGTCCATCCAGATCCAGCAGGCGCTCGGCCGCCGGTCCATCCATCCCATCCAGGTGCTGGCGCGCGCCTATCGCGCCGATGGTTTCCCGCACCCCGTGGAGCCGAAATCGGAATGAAGCCGATTGACGTTGCCGAAATCAGGAACATCGCCGATTACGAGCTGGAGCGCCCCGCGCTGCGGCCGCGGCTGATCGCGCTCAAGGACCGGCGCCGCGTGCGCGTGGGCGGCCACCTCACCTTTCTCTTCGAGAACCGCGAGACCGTGCGCTACCAGGTCCAGGAGATGATGCGCATCGAGCGCATCACGGAACTCGACGCGATCCGCCGCGAGGTGGACACCTACAACGAGTTGATCCCGGGCCCCGGCGAGCTTTCCGCCTCCCTGCTCATCGAGTACGAATCCCCCGAGGAGCGCGACGTGCGCCTGCGCGAACTGGTGGGCCTGGAGGAGCACGTCTGGATCGCCGTGGCGGACACCGCGCCCGCGCGCGCCCGATTCGACACGCGGCAGATTTCGACCGCCCGGCTGAGCGCCGTGCAGTACCTCAAGTTCCCGCTGTCGCCGGAGCAGCGCGCGCGCTGGTCGAGCGGCGCCCGCATCGTGGTCGACCACCCCTGCCTGAAAGTCGAGCAGCCGTTCACCGCCGCACAACTGGCGGAACTGGGCGCCGACTTCGCGTAGTCTCGCCGTAGCGGCCGGTCTTGCCCGGCGCACCCGTGGCGCAGGCCGTCCGGCCTTGCAGGGCCCAGATTCCTCGGGAACTTTCTTCACCCGCGCGAATCGCCCAGTCCGCGCAGGTAGCCGAGCGCTGCACCTGCCTCTCCCGCTTCACCGCTGCTTCTTCCCGGGTCTCCTGGGCAGCGGTCCGCAATTGCCTCACGGATCGCCCGTCGATTATCATTGAACCGACCTCGCCATGCAGCGGTTGCCGCTTCTCCTTCTGCTGGCCGCGCGCGCCTGGTGCGCCGGGCCGGTCTTCAACATCCTCGATTACGGGGCGCGCAACGACGGCTCCGCGCCGGCGACGGAAGCAATCCTGTCCGCGATCCGCGCCGCCAGGGCCGCCGGCGGCGGCACGGTGCTGATCCCCGCCGGCAATTACACCAGCGGCCCCATCGAGCTGGTCAGCAACCTGACGCTCGAGATCGACGCCGGCGCCACCGTCCGGTTCCCCGCCGCGCGCCTTCCCTTCACGGAGGGCCGCCAGCAGGGCGTCGAAGCGCTGACGCCCGTGCCGCTGATCGGCGGCCGCAACCTCGAGAACGTGGCCATCATCGGCCGCGGCATCCTCGCCAGCGACAACGCGGAGTGGATGAAGCTGATGCCGCGCGAGAAAGCTTCACCCGGCAGCCCGGGCAGCGCCAACGGTCCCAATTGGGAGCGCCTCCTGCAACTGCTCGAAGTGAAAACGCCCGCGCCGCGCGAAGCCTACCTCGCCGCCGCGCCCGAGCTGCGCCCTTCCTTCGTCCGCACCATGGATAGCCGGAACGTGCTGATCGAGGGCGTGCGCTTCCAGGGCTCGCCCATGTGGACCATCCACCTGCTCTACTCCGACAACGTCACCGTCCGCGACGTGATCATCGAAACCTACCCCGGCGTTCACACCGATGGCATCGCGGTGGATTCCAGCCGCAACGTGCGCATCTCGAACTGTTACATCGACACCGGCGACGACGGCATCGTCGTCAAGGCCGGCAAGGACGCCGACGGCCTGCGCGTCGACCGCCCCAGCGAGAACATCGCAATCACGAATTGCACCGTGCACCGCGCTCACGGCGCCGTCACCATCGGCAGCGAAACGTCGGGATGGATACGCAACCTGGTGGCCAGCAATCTCACCTGCGCGGGCACACAAATGGGCGTGCGCATCAAGAGCGGCCGCGGGCGCGGCGGCGGCGTCGAGAATGTCCGCTTCGACAATTGGGTGATGGACGATGTCGGGCAGGCCATCAACGTGACCAACTACTACCTGATGGAAGGCGAGGTGGGGCACGACGCGGAGGAACCGGTCTCGAACCGGACCCCGGTCTTCCGCGACATCGCCATCGGCAACATGAATATCCGCCGCGCGCGGGTGGCCATCGACGTCGAAGGCCTGCCCGAAATGCCCATCTCCGGCCTGCATATCTCGAACGTCGTCGCCTCCGCCAGAACCGGCATGAAAGCGTTCCATACCGAGGACCTGGAATTGCACGATGTGCAGATCAGCACGGAAAGCGGACCGGCGTTCCTGGTGCGGGATTCGCGCGGTCTGGAGTTGGACGGCGTCTCGACGCGCTTGCCCCACACGGGCTCTCCGGTGGTGCGGCTCGACCGCACTCCAGGAGCCATCCTGCGCTCCAGCCGCGCTTTTCCCGGTACGGACACGTTTCTTTCCACCGGACCCGGCGAGCTGAAGAGCATCGTCCTCGAAGGCAACGTGCTAACCACCGCCCGCGTGCCGGCCGTCGCAGCCGAGGCCGATTACTGGCGGTCCTCCGAGCCGCCCACCGGGGCTGGGCACCCTGCACCGGCCGCCCGGTAGCCGGGCGCCTAATAAACTAAAGATGCGCGGCGATCAACAGATTCCTTGGGCCGAACGTCTAGATGTTAACGTCTAATTGGAAGTCGGGATGCCGCTGACAGGTCCAACTGCGGAGTTCGTTGCGTCGCTCGTGGCGATCAGCCTCTGGGGCGCCGGATGCGGAGCCCGCCAGGCGCCCGTAAGCCCGGTGGCGCAGCCGATCCGGAGCGCCACGGTCGAGTTGCCTGACCCGCCGCGCGGCGTGCGGACGGTCGGCACGCTGGCTGCCCAGCGCATCACCATGGTTCAGGTGCCCCGCATCGCCGGCCAGGGCGGCGCTCTCACGCTGGTGAAACTGGTCCCCAACGGCAGCCTGGTCCACGTCGGCGACCTGGTCGCGGAATTCGACAACACCGCCGAGGTCAAGTCGCAGCGCGACGTGCAGGCCAAGTTCGACGATCTCTCGCACCAGGTGGAACAGAAGCGGGCCGAGGACCGCAGCAACGCCGCCAAGCGCGCCTCCGACCTGGCGCAGGCGAATGCGGACCTGGAAAAGGCCAGGCTGGAAATCCGCAAAGGGCCGGTGTTGAGCGAGATCGATCAACTCAAGAACGCCGAAAAGCTGCGCGACGCCGACGAGCACGTCAAGAGCCTGCTGCGATCCAACCAGTTGCACGACGCCTCCGAACGCGCGGAGGTCGGCGTTCTGGCCCTGCAGCGCGACCGGCAGAAGCTCACCCTGGCGCAGGCGCAGAAGAACCTGGAGAAGCTCACCGTGAAGGCCCCCATCGACGGCATGGTGTCGCTCGACAATGTCTGGAAGAACAATTCGATGGGCCACGCGCAGGAGGGCGACCAGCTGTGGGGCGGCAACCCGCTGCTGCACATTTTCGATCCCAACAGCATGGTGCTGCAGCTTTCGGTGAATGAGGCCGATGGCGCCGCCCTGGTGCCGGGGTCCACCGCGGTGGTCCATCTCGATGCGTACCCCGCGCTCACCTTCACCGCGCGCTTCGATTCGGCCAGCCCGGTGGCGGCCTCCGCGCTGGGCAGTTCGCTCAAAACGTTTTCGGCGCGTTACGTGCTCGACTCCAAGGACCCGCATTTGCTGCCCGACCTCACCGTGGCGGCGGACATTCTGCCGCCGGAGGCGGGCACCCGGTGAGACGCGCCGGCAAGGTTCGCTATTGGTTCGCCGCGCTCCTGGCGCTGGGCGCCGCGGCCGGCATTCTGGCCTGGTCGAAGATGCGAAAAGTGGAAGCGGCCGCGGATCTCCCCACCGCCAGGGCGCGCCGCGGCGAGTTCCTTGTGCTGGTGCGCTGCCGCGGAGAGTTGGAAGCGGAGCGTTCCATCGAGCTGGCGGCGCCGCGCCGCGTCTCGGACCTGCAGATCGTCTGGCTGGTGCCGGCCAACAGTCCGGTCACGGCGGGCCAGACCGTGATCCGCTTCGATCCCAGCGCCGCCCAGCAGGCCATCCGCGAACACAGCGCCGCCCTGCGCCAGGCCAAGGCGAACCTGGATCAGGAGGTGGCCCAGGCGCGCATCACGGCGGAGCAGGACAAGCTGGACCTTGCCACCGCGCAATACAACCTCGAGAAAGCGCGTCTCGACGCCTCGCAGCAGGCCATCATGAGCGAGATTCAGGGCGAAGAAAGCAAGATTGACGCGCGCGTCGCCGAAGAGAAGCTGCATGTCGAGCAGGCCGCTGTCGAGCTGCATCAGAAATCCGACGAAGCCAAAATCGCCTCGCTCACCAGGCTGCGCGATCAGGAACAGACGGAGTTGGACATCGCCAATCGCCAACTGGCGGCCATGGAGGTCCGCACTCCGGGCGCCGGCGTGATCAGCTATTTGAACAACACCTCGCAGGGCTGGCTGAACGCCCAGCCGTACAAAGTCGGGGATCGCGCGTGGCCCGGCGCGGTGATCGCCCTGGTGCCCGATCTCTCCACCATCCGCGTGGAGGCCAAAGTCGACGAGGTGGACCGCGGCCAGATCACGGTCGGCGACTCCGGCATCGTCAAGATCGATGCCCTTCCGGAAAAGACATGGTCCGGCAAATTGGCGGCCATCTCGCCGCTCACGGAGCAGAACTTCGAATGGCCGCCTTCGCGCAATTTCAAGGCGTACATCGCGCTCGACAATCCCGCCGCGCAACTGCGGCCGGGTATGAACGCCAGCGCGGACGTGATTACGGCGCGCATCCCGGACGCGGTCAGCATCCCGGCCAAGGCGCTGTTCACCGATAAAGGGCGCCCCATCGTGTATCTCGCCACCGGGCACGGTTACCAGAAGCACGTCGTCGCCGTGCAGGCGCGCAATCCGGACGATGTCGCCGTGAAGGGCTTGCCCGCGGGCAGCACGGTAGCGCTCGTCGAACCGCCGCGCAATGGAGGCGGCCAATGAGCGTGATCGCCGCCCCGGCTCCCGTTTCGGCGCCCGCGCGCGCTCCTCGCCGCCGTCGCCTGCTGCGCGGCATCGTGAAAGCGGTGCTCATCGCGGCCGTCGTAGCCGCTGTCGGCTGGGGAATCTACCGGCAGGGCAAGCGCATGTACCAGGCCGTGAAGCCGCCGGGGGACACCACGGTTCCCACCACCAGGGTTCGCCGCGGCGACCTTACGCTGACCGTGACCGCGCGCGGCGAACTGCGCGGCGGCGACTCCGAAGTGCTCAGCGCGCCCATGACCACCGGCGGCGAACTGCACATCACCACCATGCGCAAAACCGGCGAGCTGGTGAAGGCCGGCGACGTCGTCGTCGAGTTCGATCCCACCGATCAGGAGTACCGCCTCGAAGAAGCCGAAGCGGACCTGGCCGAAGCCAAGCTGAAAGTGGAGCAGGCCAGGTCGCTGGCGCAGGCCCAACTCGAGGAGGACACCTACTCGCTCTCGAGCGCCGGGCACCAGGTGCGCCTCGCCGAGCTCGACGTGCGCCGCAATCCGATTCTCTCCGCGATTCAGGCGAAGGAGAACGATCTGGCCCTGAAGAACGCCCAGGACCGGCTCAACCAGATCCGCCAGGACATCGGCAGCCGCCAGGCCACCAACAAGGCGGCCATCGAGGTGCAGGAAGCCGGCGTGGGCAAAGCCGAAGTCGAAGTCTCCGAGGCCAGGAAGAATCTCGATGCGCTTACGCTGCGCGCTCACAGCGCCGGCTACGTCGCGCTGAAGCCCAACACGCAGGTGAATTTCCTGATGGAAGGCATGACCCTGCCGGACTACCAGCCGGGCGATTCGGTGCGCGCCGGCATGGCCATCGCCGAAATCCCTGATCTCCACAAGTGGGAGATCCGCGCCACCATCGGCGAGCTCGACCGCGGGCACCTGGCGCTGGGCCAGAAGGTGGATGTCACCGTCATCGCCCTGCCTGGACGCGCGTTTCACGGGCGCGTCGAAGATCTCGGCGGCACCAGCGGCTCCCCCTGGAACCGGCACTTCGAATGCCGCATCCGGCTGGACGATCCGTCCCGGGAAATGCGCCCCGGCATGAGTGTGCGCATCGTAATCACCACCGACGTGTTGCGCGGCGTGCTGTGGATCCCGGCGCAGGCGCTGTTCGAAAGCGGCAGCCGGACGTACGTCTTCGCCCCCTCCGGCAGCGGCTTCGCGCGGCGCGATGTCAAGCTGGTGCGGCGCAGCGAAAGCCAGGTGGTGGTGGAGGGCCTGCCGGAAGGCCAGCTGGTGGCGCTGTCGAACCCGGAGCAGGCGTCGGAGAAGAAACCGGCCGCCGGGGCTTCGCCGCTGCCCAAATGAGGAACCGGGAATGAGCCTATGGCGATAAGAGCCGAAGCAGCCCGGACCGTGCGATTCCGGCGCGCCAGCCTGGTGGGCCGCTACGTCTCCGATTTCGCCCAGGCGGCGCGCAACCTGGCCAGCCAGAAAACGCGCACGCTGCTGACGGCGCTCGGCATCATCTTCGGCGTCGGCGCCGTCATCGGCATGCTCGCCATCGGCGCCGGCGCGCGCGATGAGTCGCTGCGGTTCATCGAACAGTTGGGCGTGCGCAACCTGCTGATCGAGTCCATCCCGTCGTCGAGCGACGCGGAGTTGCAGCAGCGGCGCCGCTCGTCGCAGGGTTTGGACGAGCGCGACGTGCGCATCATCCAGGCCAATCTGGATTCCATGAGCCTGCTCTCGCCGCGCAGGGTGCTGCACCCGTCGCGGCTGCTGCCCAAACCGGTGGGCGAAGGCCCCTGGCTCTATGGCGTGCGCCCGTCCTACGCGCAGATCCACAACTGGTCGCTGGCGGAGGGATCCATGTTCGGCGAGGCCGAAGACCGCTCGAGCGCCGCGGTGTGCGTGCTCGGCGAAACCGCCAAGACCAGCCTCCTCGGCTACGAGTCCGCGCTGGGCCGGTACGTCAAGGTGGAAGACACCTGGCTGCGCGTCGTGGGCGTGCTGCGCGGGCAGACCGCTTCCGGTGCGCAGAACCTGGCCGCCACGGGAAGCGACGTCAACAACCGGATCTACGTCCCGCTGAACACATTTCAATACCGCTTCTTCGACCTGACGGGCTATCTGCGCGATCCGCTGGACGGAGTGGACATCCAGTTGAAAATCGGCGCCGACAGCGTGCAGGCCGCCAAAGTGGTCACGGCGATTCTCAGTTCCACGCACCACGGCGTGCCCGATTTTTCGGTGACGATTCCGGCCGAGCTGCTCGCCGAGCAGCAGCGGGCGCAGGTGATCTTCACCTACGTGATGGTGGCCATCGCCGCCATTTCATTGTTAGTGGGAGGCATAGGCATCATGAATATCGTTCTGGCCACGGTGCTGGAAAGAACGCGGGAAATCGGGATCCGGCGCGCCACGGGTGCCCGCCGCGGCGACATCGTGCGCCAGTTCCTGCTGGAATCGGTGCTGATTTCGATCGCCGGCGGCGTGCTCGGCATCGCCTTCGGCTACTTCCTCTCCTGGTTCATCGCCCGCGCGGCGGACTGGAAAACCATCGTGACCACGGCGTCCATCCTGATCGCGTTCGGCGTCTCGGTAGGCGTCGGCGTGGTCTTCGGCATCTACCCGGCGTTGAAGGCGTCGCGCATCGATCCGATCGAGGCCCTGCGTTATGAGTAGACCGCTCCTGCGCGGGCTGGCCCTTGTCGCGGCGGCCTGCGCGGCGCGCGTCGTCTGCGCCGATTCATTGCCCCTCGTCGGATACTTCGAACGCCGCCTTCATCCCGAAACCGTGGTCGAGCGCGACGTGGAGGGCCTGGAGCAGCAGATCCGGAACGGCAAGCTGGTGCTGAACATGAAGTCCTTTCTGGCCCTGGTGCTGCAGAACTCCACCGGCATTCGCCTTACCCAGCTCGACGTCTACACCGCGGCCGACGCGGTGACCAGCGCCCAGGCGCCGTACGATCCGCAGATGCAGTTCGGCTTCAACGCGCTGCGCTCCACCCAGGAGGAAGCCAGCCAGACCAGCGGCGCCGCGACGCTCAGCACGCTGGCGCAGGATTCCACCGCGAACTACAGCCAGGTGCTGGGTTCCGGACCGACGGTGACGGCCGGTTTCAACGCCGTCCGCACGTCCTCCAACAGCGCTTTCAACTTCTTCAACCCCAGCGTGGCGACCGGCCTCAGTTTCACCGTCACCGAGCACCTGTTGCAGAACCGCAACAACCTCCAGCTCCGCGCGCCGCTGCTGGCGGCCCGCACCCAGTTTCGCATCGTCACCGAGCAGAGCGAAGCGCAGATCGCCAACACCATCGCCAGCGCGGCGGGGCAGTACTGGGAGGCCGTTCGCGCGCGGGAGAACATCCGCGTCCTCGATCAGTCGCTCGACCTGGCGCAAAAATCCTATGAGCGCGACCGGCAGGCGCTCGAGTTGGGCGCGCTCTCGAAGCTCGACATCCTGCAATCGCAGTCGCAGGTGGCGCAGCGCAAGCTCGACCTGATCCAGGGCCGCTACGCTTACAAGGAGGCGCTGGACGGCCTGCGCCAGTTGATCGGCGCCGATCTGAAGCCGAAAACGCTAACGATGGAGATTGTTCTGGAGGACGATCCGCGTGAGCTGCCCGTGGGCTTCCACGCCCTCCCGCTCGGCGACGCCATCGCCAAGGCCCGCCACGACCGGCCGGAGCTTACCGCGGCCGGCCGCCGCGTCGGCATCGACGAACTGAATGCGCGCGTGGCCCGCGACCAGATGACGCCCCAGCTCGACCTGCAATTGCAGGCCGGCAGCAGCGGCCTGGGCGGCAACCAGTTGCCTGTGGTCCTGCCGCTCAGCCAGGGCGGGGGAACCACGGCGTTTGTCGCCGGCGGCCTGGGCGATTCGCTCAGCCAGTTGTTCACCTTCTCCGCGCCGTATTACGGTTTCAGCCTGAACCTGGCGATTCCGACTCGCGCCAGCGCGGCGCGCGCCAGCCTGACCGATGCGTTGGTCAACCGCGTACGCGACCGCTACAACCAGCGCCAGATCGACCAGCAGGTGATCCTCGACGTGGAGACCGCCAACAGCCAGCTCGAGCTGGCCGAGGTCTCCGTGGACGCGGCCAAGGCCTCGCGCGACCTCTCGCAGCAGAACGTGGATGCCGAGCAGATGAAATATGAGCTCGGCACCGTGACCGCCTTCGAACTGCTGACCGCGCAGAGCCAGTTGGCCACCGCGGAGAACTCGCTGGTGAACGCCTACGTGAATTATCAGAAGGCGATCGTCTCCTACCGCCGCGCCATCTGGACCACCCTCGACGACCTGGGATTCGTGCTGGAATCGCCGCGGGTGCGGTGAAGAGCGCCTGGTGCCGCTTGCAATAACTTCTCGCGGAAATGCGCCGGCAACACCGGATGACTGCCCTGTTATCATGGGAGCGAGATGTCACAACCAGCCTGCCCGGATGATGCTATCCGCCGGCGATGGGTGGAGACGTGGCGGCGCGCGGGCGAGGAACTGGACCGCCTGCGCCGGGCCGAGATTGAATCCATCGACACGCGCGAGGCTGTCCGGCAGATTTTCGGAAGTAACTTACCAGCCGTCCCGGCGCCCCCGACGTCGGGGCTGATCGAGCAGCAGGCGTGGTTTGCACGGATCCGGCAGCTCCGCGGGCGATGACCGCGCTATTTGACGCAGCGCGTAATCTCCAGGCGTTACTCGAGACGCGCGGCTGGAAATTCCCTCACCGGGCACAACACCCTGGCAAGAAAGTACCTTTTCGGGCCTTTTAGTCCAGTACTGCGTTGACCGCGCAGGGTGAAATCGGTGACACTCAATCGTCGGATGTCCCAAACAGGAATCCTGGCCCAGGGTGAGCATGGTCGCTGTAGCCTGGCAGCTTCGACGGCCGGCGCGGCCACGGCCTCACGGAAAGGACAATGCGGGTCCCGGCCGCAGCGCCCGGTCCCGCTCTTGACTCAATGAGAAGAATGATGCAGTTCTGCCTGGCTCTGCTGATACTCGCGGCGGCTCTCGCGCAGGCGCAGCCCGTGATCGCAGCCAACGGCGTGTTGAACGCGAGTTCCGGACTCGCTGACGTGGCTCAAGGGTCGTGGTTCATCGTGACCGGCACCGGTCTCGGGCCGGCTGCGATTTCCGTTCAAAACGCGCCACCCTACCCGACCACGCTTTCCGGAACCAGCATCACGTTCACGCCCGCCGGCGGCGGCACGCCGGTCAACGCCCTAATGTACTACACCATGGCGACGCAGGTGGCAGGGCTGCTGCCCTCCAGCACGCCGGCCGGCGTCTACAACGTCACCGTGACCTACAACCAGCGCACCAGCGCTCCCGCGGCCGTCAACGTGGTCGCGCACAACTTCGGATTTGCCACCCAGACCTCCAACGGGCAAGGGCCGGCCCAGGCCACCTACAACGGGTACGATCTGAACCGCTTCACCACCGGCAGCATCGGCCAATGGAGCCTGCGCCCGGCGAAACCGGGCGACGTGATGGTGCTTTGGGGGACCGGGCTCGGAGCGGACCCGGCGTCGGACATCAATGGCGGCAGCTCCGGCGATCAGACCGCCTCCGCGCAGGTGAGCGTGCTCGTGTCGGGAATCGCCGTGACGCCCGCTTACGCTGGGCGCTCGAACGGGCCCGGCCTGGATCAGATCAATTTCACGGTTCCCACAACCGTGACGCCCAGTTGTTTCGTCAGCCTTCAGGTGAGTGCTGGAGGCAAATTGTCCAACCTGGGGTCGATCGCCGTCGCGGCGGATGGCACCGCCTGCACCAGCCCTGCGCTGACCCAGGCGCAGTTGGCCACGCTCGATATGGGCGGCACGCTCACCGCCGGCGGCCTTCAGCTCGGGCATGCTTCCACGGCCTACACGGCGAGCGTGAGCGAGAGCACGGACTCCGCCGCCGCGTGGTTCGGCAAGTACACCGTCGATGCGGTCGCCAATTCGAATCTCGCCGTGGTCCAGCCCGGCGCCTGCTTCCTGATTCATCGCAGCGGCACCGCCGACCAGCTTGGCTTCGGCCTGCCGCCGGCGCAAACCCTGGATGCCGGCGCGCAGTTGACGCTGAACGGCCCCAACGCTTCGAACATGTCGATACCGCGCTTGTCGGGCGATACCTACTTCGGCACGTTGTACTCCACCGGCCTCGAGGGCGCCGGCGCGGTCGGCACCAGCCCCATCCTGGCCGCGGGCACGTACACCATGGCCGGCACGGGCGGGGCCGACGTCGGCGCTTTCTCAGCGTCGATCGCTCTTCCCGGCGACTTCGTCTGGACCAACGAGAGCGGCATCTCGAGCTCGATATCGCGCGGCACTCCGCTCACCGTCACCTGGACCGGCGGCGAAGGAGGACTGGTGAGCATTCTCGGCGCCGCGCTGACGCGAACCGCCGGCACGGGCATCGGTTCGACTTACTCCGCGCTCGGATTCAACTGCGTCGCTGAGGCTTCGGCGAACAGCTTCACGGTGCCGTCGACGATTCTCCAGCAGCTCCCGGCGGTCTCCGGGAGCGCACTCAACTCCTCCTTCGGGTTGCTTTCCGTATTTGCGATACCGGATATGAGCAAAGGCCAGGGGACGTTCAGCGCGCCGCTCGCCTCCGGCAGCAAGCTCGATGTGGGCGTCTTGGGATACGAGATCGCCTACAACAAAATCATCGCGTACAACTGACCATCTCGCGCGCAGGCCGGGCACGCCCTGGGATTGCCCGGCCCGCGCCCGCAATGCCCGCCACGCGATGGTCAGGCGCGTCACGATCGGTTGATGCGTCTTCTGAAAGGGCCGGAACGCCCGCGCGCCGGAACATGCCGCTTGCATGGCTACGCTAGAATGGTTTGGATTCGCTTTCCATGGCAAATATCATCATCCTCGGCGCCCAGTGGGGCGACGAGGGCAAAGGCAAAATTGTCGATCTGTTCTCCGATCGTTTCGATATCGTGGCGCGCTACCAGGGCGGCCACAACGCCGGCCACACCGTCTTCATCGGCTTGAAGAAGTTCATCCTCAAGCTGATCCCGAGCGGCATTCTGCGGCCCGGAAAGACGGCGGTCATCGGCAACGGCCTGGTGCTCGATCCGGCGGCTCTGCTCGATGAAATCGAGTCGCTCGAAGCGGCCGGAGTGGACGTCACCCACAACCTCGCCATCAGCAACCGCGCCCACGTGCTGTTCCCGCAGCACCGCATGATGGAGCGCATGTCCGAAGGCCGGCCGGGCCGCATTTCGATCGGCACCACCTCGCGCGGCATCGGCCCGTGCTACGAAGACAAGATCGCCCGCCGCGGCATTCGGGTCGCCGACCTGCTCGACCGCGACGCTTTCCGCGCCCAGTATGATTCGCTGATGGAGGAAAAGCACGCCATCGCCCGCACCTTCGGCATCGATGGGGAAGATGACGACCGCGCTATCCGCGACCGCTACGAAGCCCTGGCCGAACGCATCCGTCCCATGGTCTGCGACACCGCCATCCTGCTCAACACCGCCATCCGCCAGGGGAAGCGCGTCCTGTTCGAAGGCGCGCAGGGAACCATGCTCGATATCGATCACGGCACCTACCCGTTCGTCACCTCGTCGAGCGCTTCGGCCGGCGGCGCCTGCACCGGTACCGGCGTCGCTCCCACGCGCATCGGCGGCGTGGTTGGCGTGTCCAAGGCGTATATCACGCGCGTCGGCGGCGGCCCGTTCCCCACCGAAGCCGGCAGCCCCGAAGGCGAGGAAATCCGCCGCCGCGGCAGTGAGTTCGGCGCCGTCACCGGCCGTCCGCGCCGCTGCGGCTGGTTCGACGCGCCGCTGCTCCGCTACACCGCCGCCATCAACGGCTTCGACAGCCTGGTGGTGACCAAGCTCGACGTGCTCGATGAGTTCGATTCGATTCCCGTGTGCGTCGGCTACCGCGCCGGCGGCCGCGAGCTGGCCGAAATGCCGCCGCGCGTGGCCACCATGGAAAAGGCCGAGCCGGTCTACGAGCGCCTCCCCGGCTGGAAAACGTCCACCTTCGGCCTGTCCTGCTACGACCAGCTGCCAGCCCGCGCCAAGGACTACCTCGCGTTTCTCGAGAGCCGCGTCGGCGTCGAAGTGGGTTCCATCTCGACCGGCCCCGAGCGCACCCAGACCATCGTCCGCTCCGGCTCGCGCCTCGAGGCCCTGCTGCGGTAGCATCCGCGTGGGGCAGAAAGTCCGCTTACTTCCCGACGAATTTCGCGATATCGTCCACGACCTCGGGGGCGACGTGGCTGCCGGGCTTGCGGTACTCCTGCTCGGTGCTCGGACCCGTGCCGGCCACAAACACGTGATTCAGAGCCGGGTAGCTGCGCGCGGTCACGTTCTTCTGGCCGGCGAGCGAGCTCTTCCACAAGTCGAAATCGGTTTTCGGCACTTGAAAATCGCGCTCGCCGTACAGGATGAGGATCGGGATGGACAGTTTCTTCACCTCGGCGGCCGGGTTATATCCCTTGAGGTCCAGCCAGTATACGGCGGGCAGCCCAAGGATCGCCGGCGTGTCGGCATCGTTCTGTTCCAGGCCCTGGATGCGCGCCACGGCCGCCTTGGCTACCACCAGGTCGTTGCCCTTGATGCCCGCCGCCAGCAACTCATCGAGCATCAGGTCTTCGAGCGGCCGTTCGTTGGCGGCCATGAGCACCAGTCCCGCCAGTTTGCCGTCTTCGCCCGCGATGCGCGGCGCAAGATACCCGCCGAGCCCGTGGCCCACGAGATAAACCTGCTTGGGATCGACCCCCGCCTGCGTCCGCAGGAACCCCAGCGCCGCGACGGCATCGTCCACCGTCTCGTCATCCGCTGTGTAAGGCTTGCCGGTCATGCGCCCCGAGTATTGCCGCAGGCGCTTTTCGTAGCGCAGCACCACCACGCCGCGGGAGGCCAGGCCGTCGGAAAGATCGCGGAAGGGCTTGGTGATGACGCCGTGCGAATCGTCGCGGTCTATGGGACCGAAATCCTGCACCAGCAGCACCGCCGGAAACGGGCCCGTACCCTTCGGCACGGCCAGCGTGCCGGGCAGCTTCCATTCGTCCTCGCCAAAGGTCACCGCCTGCTCGGTAAACAGATCCGGCTTGCTGTATGCCGGCCGCTTCCATTCGGCTTCGCCCGGCATCAGGTACATCACCGAAATCTGGCCGGCCGGATTGACGGCGAAGCGCGCCCTGATGTTCCTGTCCGCGAAGGAAACCGGAATCGTCACCACGCGCGTCGGCCCCATTTCCTCCACCACCGCGTCGCCGATCTTCTCCACCGCGCCCCAACCCTTGATCTCCGCGCCCAGCTTGCCGAAAGCCTGCTCGTTCATGTTGTCCTTCAGCTGCGGCGATGCCAGCGCGGCGAACTGCGGATAGTTCTGCGCCAGCAGCATGTCCAGCGCCTTCCGCGCCAGCCCCGCCGGATCGGTCTGCGAAAAAAGAAGGCCCGCCCCGAGGAGCCCCAGCAGGCCCCTACCCAGGCGCGGGGCGAAGCCCGGCCTGCGAATTCCCGCGAAACGTCGTAGCGCGTCGACAACCATGATGATTTCATCGTATCGCGTCACCCCGCCGCCAGCTATCTCAAGAATTCCGATATAATTACGGTAGATTTCTTGGAGAGGAGGTTTCCCATGGCCGAGTATGCCCATCCGGAAACATTGGTGACCACCGACTGGGTCGCCCAACACGCGCGCGATGAGGGCGTGCGCATCGTGGAAGTGGACGTAGATACGAAGGCGTACGATGAGGGACACGTGCCGGGCTCGATCGCCTGGAACTGGAACACCCAGTTGGCCGATACCGTGCGGCGCGACATTCTTTCGCGCCGCCAGTTCGAGGAGCTGATGGAGCGGTCCGGCATCGCGCCGGGAACCACCCTGGTGATTTACGGCGACAACAACAACTGGTTCGCCGCGTGGGCGTTCTGGCAGGCCAAGATTTACGGCCATCGCGACGTGCGGCTGATGAACGGGGGCCGCAAGAAATGGCTCGCTGAAGGGCGCGACCTTTCCACCGAAGTTCCCAAAACGCGGCCCGCCAACTATACGGCCACCGATCCGGACCTGTCGCTGCGGGCATTTCTACCGCAGGTGCAGACGGCTTCGGCGCACGCCGCGGCGGCGCTGGTCGACGTGCGCAGCCCGCAGGAGTTCACCGGAGAGATTCTGGCGCCGCCGGGCCTGCCGGAAACCTGCCAGCGCGGCGGCCACGTCCCGGGCGCGCGCAGCATCCCGTGGTCGAAGGCCGTGAACGACGACGGCACGTTCAAATCCGCCGACGAGCTGCGCCAGTTATATGGCAGCGAGGGCGTGGATGGCTCCAGGCCCGTGATCGCTTACTGCCGCATCGGCGAACGTTCGAGCCACACCTGGTTCGTGCTGAAATACCTGCTCGGCTTCGGCGACGTAAAGAATTACGACGGTTCATGGACCGAGTGGGGCAACCTGGTGGGCGCCGGCGTCGAGCGCGGTGCGGCCGCCAAGGCGGCGGTGGCGCGGCAATGAAAGCCGAAGAATTCGCCGAACGGCGCCTGGAACTGGCGGGCTGGCCGGTGAACGTGGCCAGTTACCGCCTGGGAACCGAATGGCATGCCAAGGCCGACAACGTATCGCCCGGCGCCGCGCTCGCCCGCGCCACCGGCGCCACCCGCGACCAGGCCGAACAGCG
>Ga0335078_10007583_pt1 | contig 16095 bp, 13 predicted proteins | sample Lox_Sample_32_FD_206711 | JGI IMG/M metagenome (GOLD analysis project Ga0335078, IMG submission 206711) | Soil microbial communities from Loxahatchee National Wildlife Refuge, Florida, United States - Lox_Sample_3.2 | ecosystem: Environmental > Terrestrial > Soil > Wetlands | place: USA...
GGCTACCCAGAAGATTGGACCGCCCTCCAGCGTCAGTGCTCCGCAAAGAGCGAAGAAATATTCCATCCAAAGGGGAACGCGATAGGACCGGTGCGTATGCAGGCGGTGATATCCCATGCTGATACCTAGTCCCCCGGTTACTCCCCAAATCAGCGCCGCTACCGCAAGGTAGCGCCACTGGAACATGAAGAGCGCCGCGATCGCGCCAACATGGAGAACGACCATGACCAGAGTCGTGGACCAGTTCATGCCATGTCGGACCGGCATGCTCAGAGGGGTGGTTTGGGGAGAGGGTTCCAACATGTTACATTTGCAGGCTAGCAGCGATTCCGCCTGCGTTTTGTAAGAGTTCTGTAAGGGCTGCTTTGGTTAGCCGTTGACCCCGATCGATCGAGCGAACTGCGCCAGCCACTGGACATTTGCCAGCGACAGTGCAAAAATTCAGAAATAACTGTAACCCAGCCTGGCTCTGGATCATCCACGAGAGAAGACTTGGGTGAAGTAGAATGAACAAGCTGGTCCGGCGCTGACACTCACGGCTTCCGGAGCGGGAAAGCTGCGGTTTTCGTTCATCCTGAATGAAGGACTATATCGCACTCACCAAGCCGCGCATCACCTGGCTCATCCTGATGAGCACTGGCATCGGGTATTGGTTTGGCTACGTTCCTGGTGGACACTGGCTCACGCTGCTTCACGTCATTCTCGGCACAGGCCTCATGGCTTCGGGCACAGCCGCGTTGAATCAGTGGTACGAGCGGGAAGCTGATGCGAAGATGCGGCGCACGCAGACTCGGCCCTTGCCTTCGGGACGGCTTGCTCCAGGCAACGCCGTCTGGTTCGGTGTCGCGATCTCCTCGCTCGGTTTTGCTGATCTCTGCCTGGGTGCAAACCCGCTCGCGGGGATTCTGGGCGCCGTCACGCTCCTCACCTACCTGTTCTGGTACACGCCGCTGAAGCAACGCTCACCTCACTCAACCACCGTGGGAGCGATTCCGGGAGCGATGCCGCCGCTGATCGGTTACGCCGCCGCGCACGGGAGCCTTACCATCGAAGCCTGGTTATTGTTCGGGATTCTGTTCCTCTGGCAGTTCCCGCATTTCTACTCAATTGCGTGGATGTATCGCGAAGACTACGAGCGCGCCGGCATCCGTATGCTTCCGGTGGTAGAACCCGACGGAGAGTCCACTGCCCGGCAAATGTTCTGGTATGCCGCAGCTCTCCTCGGTCTCAGCCTGATTCCCCGATACGCGGGCATGACGGGCAATGTGTATCTCTGGGGAGCGTTAGTACTTGGCTTGGGCTATCTTTATTCCGCGCTCCGCGTGATGAAGGATCGCACACGCATTCAGGCGCGGCGCGTATTGCTGGCCTCGGTTCTCTACCTGCCTCTGCTATACGGCCTGATGGTAATCGATCGGGTGGCATGAAACCGTTGTTGTTTGGCGCGTTGCTGCTTCTCGGCGCCTGCCACCGGGGCGCGGCCAATATGGATGACTTTGGCGCCGTCCCGGAGTTCCGGCTCACCGATTCCGCAGGTCGCCCGTTCGATAGCAAATCACTTGCTGGTAAGGTCTGGGTCGCCGATTTTTTCTTCACCCGTTGCGGCAGCATCTGCCCGATGATGACCGCTCATATGCACCATCTGCAGCAGGCTCTCGCCGATGTATCGAATCTGCGCCTGGTCTCTTTCACCATCGATCCCTGGCGCGATACACCCGCGGCATTGGCCAGATATGCTGCCATCTATCACGCTTCGCCTGACCGATGGCACTTCCTCACCGGGCCTCAGCCCACGCTCCAGCACCTGGACAGAGATGTTTTCCGGCTTGGTGACGTCGATGGCAGTCTCAACCACAGCCCGCGCTTCGTTCTCGTTGATGCCAATGGGCATATTCGCGGCTATTACGACACTACCGAGCAGGACTCGATTCCGAAGATCATCGCCGATGCGCGAGCGCTGGCGGGGGAGCGTTCGCTTTGAGTCTGGACGATCTTCCGCTCCTGAATGCCATTCTGAACGGAACCGCCGCGGTCCTCCTTGTCTCCGCCTGGCTGCTGATTCGCCGTCGGCGCATCGGTGCCCATCGCCGGGTAATGATCACAGCGTTCTGCGTATCGGTTCTGTTCCTGATCTCGTATATCGTCCATCACCTTCGGACTGGCATCAAATACTACCAGGGCACCGGCTTTCGTCACTCCCTGTACGATTGGATTCTCGGAACTCACACAATCCTGGCCGCTGCCGTGCCCGTGCTGGCGATCATCACTCTGTGGCGGGGCCTGAGAATGGACTACAAAAGGCATCGCGCGATTGCCCGCTGGACGCTCCCGATCTGGCTTTATGTAAGCGTCACGGGCGTCGTGGTGTATGTGATGCTCTATCACACCTAAGCGGCGTTGCCACTGAATTGCCGCTTGTTCCCAGTAACTTAGCGCTGATGCCTGGACCCACCACCCTACATTCGTGTTGTCCCGCGAATCAACAGGAGTGTGCGCATGAGCATCAAAGATACTGTCGACAACCTGGGCGGGGTCGATGCTGTTAATGCCATCGATCAACTCGCCGGCGTCCTCGATCCGTCCGCCGGCACGCCCGCCAATGCCAGCCAGCTTGAGGCCGGACTTGCGAAATCCGACGTCACGCTGGATCAACAGATCAACGATCTTAGTACTCAGATCGCTGCCGAGGGAAAACAGGTGGATGGGAATGAGCAGGCGATTGGAACGGCATCGACTGCGGCCACTGGAATCGATCTCGATATTGCACGGCTCGAGGGCATCGAAACACAGATCGAAACCGAAGCGGCGGATCTGAACGACCCGAAAGAGACCAACATATGAAGTGGCGCCACTGGTTTGTCGCTTTTGTCGCGCTGGCGCCCGTGAAATCGACCATCGCGGGGCAGGCAGCGCCTTCCGCTCCCAGCCAGCAACAGTTACTTCTGCAGAACTACGAAGAGCAGGTCGCCAACCTAAAGCTCATCATCGCCGACAAGGATCAGAAGATCGCGAGCCTCCAACAGCAACTCAATCTGACCCAGCAGGACTGCAGCCTGCTGGAGAAGATTGTTGCCCAGAACGAACAGATCGCCACAATCCAGAAGCAATCCATCGCCGACCGTGACAGCGTCATCCAGCAACTGGCGCAGGGAACCCGTGAATCCACGGTAAAGCGCCTAGTTGAATCCATCCCATCCATCGCCGGGATCATAGCGATTGCCCTGAAGTGAGCAGGTCTCGTAACCTTACACCCATTCCACGGGACCCACAAATCGTATAGACTGATTCAGGGCAAGTACCCTGGGGGTAGGGTGTGTCATCCTTAGACGGCGCTCACCGCGTTGCAGGGCGCTTTTTCAAGATCTCATTGATCCTCGCGGGCGGCATTCTGGTAGCGCAGAATCAGCCCCCCTCGGGGGTCACGACAGCAACTGTCCAACCGGCGACCGCCGAAGCCGTGAAACTCGATCTCGTTGTCCGCGACAGGCACGGGCGACCGGTGCGAGATCTCCGTTCAGAGGATCTGCAGATTACCGATAACGGCGCTCCCGCGAAAATCACGGGCATTGCTCAGGCGCCCGGCGGAACCTTGTACATCGCGCTGGTGTTTGACGACCTGGATTCCGTCTCGGCCAGGCTGGCGCGGGATGCCGCGCTCGAGATGCTCAAGCAGAATCCGGTGGGGACGCCTTCGTATTCCGTCTGGAGGATCCACGACCGGCTCGATTTGGTGCAGGATTTCACCACGGACCGCGAAGCAGCCCGGCGGGCGGTGGAGATGGTCACGGCGGTTGGCCGGGGCAAGGGCGGCGAACCTGCGCCTCGGCCGGCCAGTTCGGGCACTGCTGCGGAAATTGCCAACTCCTCCGAACGAATTATTCTCGACGAACATTTTCGCCCTTGTCCGTCGCGGTTGCTGGCCCTGACGCGGCATCTGGCGCATTCCGGGGGCCGCAAGACAATTCTCTATTTCTCGGATGGCATCGACATCACGGCAGCAACGCCGGAGCAACTCAATTCGATGATCGGCAGCGCGAATCGCGCCGGCGTCAGCGTCTATGCTCTCGACGTCAGTGGCCTTACCCGCACCGCGCAGATCGCTGCTTTCGGCCCCGTGATGCCGGAAGCCGCCAGGAATGCGCTGCTGCCCGAGACCGCCAATACCCCGGCAGTCGAAGACAAACGCCCCCCTCTTCGACGCCTGGCGGAATCCACAGGCGGTATGTACATCGATCAGTGGACCGATTTCCGCGCACACATTGAGCGCATCTCGGAAGACATCTCCACTTACTACGAGGTCTCATACATTCCCGCTAACGAGGACTTTGATGGCAGTTTCCGGCCTGTTATTGTCCACGCGAACCGCCGCAACGCGACGGTGCAGGCCCGTTCCGGGTATTTTGCCCTTCCACCGGGCGCAGGAATGGACGTGCGTCCATTCGAAGTGAACCTTCTGAAGGCCTTGAATAGTCCCGAGCGCACCGAGACCCTGCCCTTCCGCGGCCGGGTCCTGCGTTTCGGCTGGAAAGGCGACAAAACACAGGCTGAAATAGTAGTAGAGGTACCGTTGAAGGACTTCTCCTGCGCGGAGGACAAGGACAGCAGGATCTGCAAATCGCACTTTTCGGTACTTGCCCTCGTTAAGGATGCGCAGGATCGCGTGATTGACAAGTTCAGCCAGGACAGACCTTCGCAGATGATGGCCTCCGACGCGGGCGATGCGCCTGCAAATTACTACACGCTGCAACGTCCGTTCGAAATATCCCCAGGTGACTATCACATCGATATCGCCATTGCGGACCGCCTCGAAAAGAAAATCAGCACGAAGACCGCAGCCTTCACGATTCCTCCGCGTCCGGAAGGTGTCGCTCTTAGCGATCTCTCACTTGTGCGGCGGCTGGAACCGATGAACCTCGAAGGGGGCGACGGCGAGCCACTTGACTACCAGCGGCGCCAGGTAATCCCCGATCTCACCGCGCAATTCCAGGCGAGCGACCACGGCATCCCCATATTTGTGCACCTCTATCCCGATAACGCGAGCAAGGACAAACCACAGCTCGAGTTGGCGCTCCTTCGAGACAAAGAGGTCGTCGCCCGCATGGATGGCCGTCTCCCTGAGGGCAAGACGAGCGGTGAAGTCCGTTTTCTCACCACCATGAGGAGCAGTGCCCTCGCGCCCGGCGGATACCAACTGGTGGCAAAGGCTACACAGGGAGGGACCACTTCCGAACAAATCGTCAGCTTCGAAGTTACGGGCAATGCCCTGGCCAAGCTGACCGGGGGTCCGGGAACGATATTTGAGAGTGGACCGGAAGTGCTGCGCAACGCCCAGCGGCCGGACGCGGCGGAGATCAAACGTATTCTGGACGGTGTCCGCCAGCGCGCTTTGGATTATAAGAACGACCTCACGAATTTTGCATGTATTGAGGTCACTCGCCGGGCGGTGGATCCCGGTGGAACCGGTGAGTACAAGCCTCGGGATTCTATTACCGAAGTGCTGCAGTACATGGATGGCGCCGAAAATACTCAGCTTCTGGAAGTTAACGGCAGCCCCGCCAAAGGGACCGATAACGCCGGCGCGCGCGTGTACGGGGAATTCGGAGGGCTCTTCGATCTTGTCTTCTCGGGTCAGACCGCCGCGGAAATCGAGTGGCAGGATGTCACCGACTGGCGTGGCACTCGTGTGCATGTGTTCCAGTACCACGTCCCCGCCGAGCGTTCGCGGTATCGTGTCGTCCCCGTGAGCGGATCGAAAAGTCTGCTGGCGGCCTACAAAGGTCTCGTCTACATTGACACGAACACTTTAGCTGTCAGGCGCATCTCCGTTCAGGCCGAGGGACTTCCAAAGGACTTCCCGATTCACCGTTCCGAGATCACGGTGGATTACGACTGGGTGCGCATCTCCGGGCATGACTATCTGCTGCCGCAGACCACGACCCTGTACGTCGGATCGGGAAAACACTACCTGATGAAGACCGAGAAGGAGTTCCGTGACTACAGGCGGTACGATGTTGGCGCAGACTGGCAGGCTCCTGCTCCGGCCGCCTCTGAAACTCAGTAACATTTGAGCGCGTCCAGTCGCGCACAAGACGTCCTCCATATGGCGTGGATGAATGATTCCCGGCGGGCGCTCTGGTGGCAGGCTCTGGCCAGCCTGTTGTTCCTCTTTGTGTCTCGGCCAGCGTGGGCCGAGTCCCGTGCTGCGGTTCGCATCTACCATCCCGCGAGCATGGGCGAGGCGCTCGTTGGGAAGCGTGTGGTCTTCGGCCCGGTCAGTGGCAAATGCGCGGACGAGTTCACGGAGTTGCTGATTCGCGACCTGCGCGCCCACGGCATCACTGTCTTTGACCGTGCCGGCGTTCAGTCGGTGCTGACCGAACACGACTTGCGGCTCGACTCGCTGACTGACCCCTTAGCAGCAGCGGAGATCAGCCGCCTATTGGGACCGGCCGTGTTGTTCTCGGTCGATGTCTCGCGCTGCGAGACACGGCAGCGCGAGCCAATTATCGAGGGTGGTGTCCCGGCTTTCCACAAATCGCGCGTCGAGGGACATTTCATTGCCACGATTCGTGCCGTTGACCTTACGAGCGGCCGCGATCTTGCCGAGAACACGATTCATGTCGATCCGCTCAAAGAGAATCAGGCGATGACCATGGTCCCGGAGTACCCCGGTCAAGGCGAAGTGAAGGACATGGCTCTGGAGCAAGCCGCAACTCGCGCGCAGCGAATGTACCTGCCCTGGACCGAGACCTGGGAGGTCCCATTCATGAATGAGCGGAATTGTGGCCTGCGTCAGGCTTGGGATCTCTTGAAGAAACACGACTATGAAGGCGCCGTGTCAATAGCGCAAGCCGGAGCTCTGTCGTGCAGGGGCAGCCGATCGACTGTAAGCGATGCCTGGTATGACCTCGGCGTGGCCTATCTGCTTGTCCAGAACTATGATGACGCCCTGTCGGCATTCGACGAAGCTCAGAAGCTGCATCGCACGAAGACCCTGACAGAGGCCATCCTTGGCTGCCGCCGGGTCAAGGAATTCACCGAAGCCATGGCGCCCCTCTGGCAGGATGCGGCAATCGACCGCAGGCAGAGCGAGGTCGCCCAGACCGACATTCTCCTCACCAACGGATTTATCATAGGCCTGGTTCAAGGGAATGTCGCGGCAGGCGACATTATCCGATTGATCGCCGTCCAACCGGGTCGTTTCTCGCTCGCGCCCGCGGATCTGGCCCGGTTGAAGCAGGCTGCCGTGCCGGACGCCGTCATCGCCGCCATGCGCGACAAGAGGTGACTGGAAGAAACCCGGTCGCAAATCCTGTTCGTCGAATCGTAACGGCGATGAAATCTTTCTCAAACACTGGCTCAATATACTGAGCCATCGTGAAACACACTCCATCCATATCGCTTCAGGTTACAATCGCGCTGGTCGGTCTCTGCGCACCGCTGTGCGCGCAGTTTGAGAGCGCCGAAGTCCTTGGCACGATACACGATCCTTCGGGTCAGGTGGTTCCCCGGGCATCCGTAACACTGACCAATCAGGCCACTTCAATCCAGGCAACGACCGCTACCGACGACAGCGGCAACTACGATTTCTTCGATGTCCGGGTGGGCCGCTATACGGTCAGTGTGGAGGCCGCGGGATTCGCAAAAACCTCGGCTACGGACGTGGTTGTGGACGTGAATGCGCGTCAGCGTGTGGATCTGACAATGCAGGTCGGCAGCGTTGCGCAGTCGGTGGATGTAACCGGCGCCGCTTCGATCCTGGAGACTGATACCAGCGAACACTCCCAGGTAGTGGCGACGCAGGAAATCAGGGAGTTGCCCCTCAACGGCCGGAACTACGCTGACCTGGCGTTGCTGGCCACGAACACCGTGAAATCACCTATCGCGGTAGCTTTTTCTCCCAGCGGCACGCCACGCGAAGGCGCGTTCAACGTGAATGGAATGCGCAGCACCTATAACAACTTTCTGCTGGACGGGATCGACAACAACGCATATGGAACCAGCAATCAGGGATACTCGGCCCAGGTGGTGCAACCGTCTCCCGACGCTATGGCCGAGTTTCAGCTGATCTCCACCAACTACAGCGCCGAGTACGGCCGCGTGGGCGGCGCGGTGGTGAATGGCGCGCTGAAATCCGGCACCAACGATTTCCACGGTGCCGCATGGGAATTCCTGCGCAATACCGATCTCAACGCGGTTGGATTCACGTTCGATCCCAACCCCGCTTTCTTTCGGAAGCCGACTCTCCAGCGCAACCAGTTCGGCGCGGCCATCGGCGGCCCCATCGTCAGGAACAGGCTGTTCTTCTTCGGAGACTACGAGGGTTATCGGCAGTTGCAGCGCTATCTCAACACCGATTCGCTGCCGACGGTGGCCGAGCAGCAGGGAATCCTCCCCGTGACCGTGGTCGATCCCCTGACCGGCCACGTCTACCCCGCGAACACGCAGATTCCGGTAGCGCAGCTCAATCCTTTTGCTGCAGCCGCTTTGGCCGGTCTGCCGGCGATTCCCGCGAGCGCTACCAGCCCTTCCAATGACGACGTCGCCCTGTTGCTGATTCGCGACTACAGCGACAAGTACGACGCCCGCCTCGATGGACAGATCAACGACAAAATGTCCGCTTTCGCGCGTTTCAGCCAGAGAAAGGACATCCAGTATTACCAACCGGACCTGACCGGCCCCTCGGGTGGTGACGGCAACGGCTTCATTCACACCATCGACCAGCAGGCCGCCCTGGGCTATGACTGGACGGTAACGTCTTCGTCGATTTTCGATGCCCGTTTGAGTTGGACGCACGTGCTGGCCGGCAAGACGCCTCCTTACATCGGCAGCGAGAACCTGTCGCAAATGGGCTTCGACTTCCCTGGCCTGCCAACAGCTTCCTGGCTAACCGGCGGCTTCAATACTCAGACCGTCGGCGGATTCAGCAACCCCACGTTCGGCCGGCAAACCAGCAATCCACAGTTCCAGAATCCGACATCTTTCGGTCCGAAGCTGGCGTACTCGCGAACCCTCGGCCGTCACTCGATCAAGACTGGCTACGAATTCCTCATGATCCGAACCGAAGTGCTCGATGTGAATCCCTTGTACGGGCAGGACAGCTACAGCGGCAGCTTCAGCAAGCCCACCTGCGCGGAACTCAGCCAGCCTTCGGGCTGCACCATCGCGGCGAGTTCCACGGCATACAACCTTGCAGACTTCATCTTCGGCCTGCCAAGCAGCATCAATCTCGGAAACCCCTACCTATCGAATCTTCGCCAGCACGTTCACGCGGCGTACTTTCAGGACGATTGGCGCATCACGCCGAAGCTGACCCTGAACCTCGGCCTTCGCTACGAGTTCGCCACGCCGTTGTGGGACCGCGACAACGGATGGTCAAACTTCGATCCAGCCACCGCGACCATGGTTCGCGCCAGCAGCGGGGGCTTATATGATCGGGCGCTCGTGAATCCGAATTACAACGACTGGGGGCCGCGCGCCGGTTTTGCCTGGAATCCCGCGACCGGATGGGTGATGCGCGGCGGATACGGTATCAGCTACGATTACTTTAACCGGCCCGGGAGCGCCATCGAAGGCATTAATGCGCCGAACGCGCTATTTGGCGTGCTGACCCAAACCATTCCGGCCGGCGGCGCGGTACCGGGCACGTTCCTCACCACCCTGGAGAGCTTCTCTACGGGCATCGCCAACCCGGCCAGCTTCAATCCGGCAAACTCCAACGTCGACTACATTCCCGCCCACTCACCATGGCCGATGATCCAGAACTGGTTTTTCTCGATTCAGCGTGAGCTGACCAGCAACACGGTACTCGAAATCGCATACAACGGAAACCGGAGCACTCATCTGCCGATTCTTGGCGACCTGAACGAGGAAGAACCGAATTCGGCGGGTTCGCTGGCGAAGCCCTACCCAACTTTCGGTCCCATCACCTGGGTGGATCCGGTGGGCAATAACCACTATAACGGTGCGTCGGTTCGATTTGAGCACCGCTTCGCCGAGGGGATCTACTTCCTGAACTCGTTCACCTGGGGCAGCGCCATGGGCGATTCAGAGCAAGCTCTGGAGTACTACCCCGGTTACGTGGAAGCCAACCCGCAGAACATCAATGACCTCGCGGCAGAGGTGGGACCTTCCAGCTTCGATGTCAAATTCAACAACGTAACCAGCATGGTGTACGAACTGCCGTTCGGCAAGGGCCGCAAATGGGGATCGGACGCGAACCCGGTCATGAACGCCATTCTGGGCGGGTGGGAACTCAACAACATCAACACGGCACACACCGGCACGCCGATCAATGTCTACTACAACGGTTCCAACGCCGCCCCGGTCAGCGCCCTTTCCAACGACTACCGCGGCGAACCGTTCCTCCGTCCCAATGTCTCCGGCGGGCCGATTCCGCAAAACATCGGACAAATGGTCAACAACTTCTTTGCGGGTTACACGTTCGCGACTCCCTCCGCCGGCGATCCGTTCGGCGATCTCGGCCGCAATGCGTTTCGTGCTCCCGGCCTTGTCCAATGGGACATGGCGGCAGACAAGAACTTCCAGATTCGGGAATCGATGCGCCTGCAGTTTCGCTCGGAGTTCTTCAATGTCCTGAACAAGACGAACTTCGGCATCCCAAACACGAACACCGCCTCTTCGTCTTTCGGGACGATTCGCACCACCTATCCTGCCCGGCAAATCCAGTTCGGGCTGAAGCTTCTGTTTTGATACTCCTGCCCTCGCGGTCGCGGCTCGGTAAGCTCACCGGGCCGCACGCTATCCTGTAGTTCAGAACTACATGAAGCGACTCAGTTTTGCCATACGCAGTCTTTTTTCTATTCTGTTTGCCGGGAAGCTCCCCGATGACATTGCGCGATCTTACGGGTATACGCGGCTCAAAGTGGTGACCCCGGCGAAATCGGCCGCTCAGATACGCGCAGCCGACGGCGCCTTGCAGATTCTCGGTATTCTGCAGCGCGATGCACGCTTACTCGATTTCCTGATGGAAGAGATCGCCGGCTACTCGGACGATCAGGTTGGCGCCGCGGTACGTAATGTCCATGAACAGGCTCGTGGGGCGCTGAACCGCCATCTGAAGCTTGGTCCTGTGATCGACGGCATCGAAGGCACGTACACGAAGCTGGAATCTGCCGAGCCCTTTACGGTGAAGCTTCTTGGTAACGTGCCCGCCTCGGGTAAAGCAGCCGGCGGTACCCTCCGCCACAGAGGCTGGCGCGCCATGCGCATCGATCTGCCCTCGCCTGGAGCAGGTCAAAAGGCCGATATCATCGCGCCCGCCGAAATCGAGATCGAGTAGCCCAGATGAACGTCGGAATCGACCTCGGCACCACCAACTCGGCCCTTGCCTTCGCCGATCCCGCCCAGGCCGAAGCCTCAGATTTTCCACCGATTCATGTTCTGCCGATTCCGCAGAACATCGCCTCGAGCCAGGTGGAGGCTCTGCGCACTCTTCCCTCGTTCCTTTATATCGGTGAGGACCACACCTACATCGGCACGTATGCGCGGGAACAGGGCGCGCTCGTACCTACGCGCTCGGTGCATTCAGCGAAATCCTGGCTCTCGAACCCCGACGTCGATCGCACCGCGAAAATCCTGCCCTGGGATGCGCAGGAGGGCGGGCGTGTGCTCTCGCCGGTGGAAGTGTCCACACAGATTCTGGCCGCGATTCGCGCCGCCTGGGATTCAGCGCGACCGAACCAGTCGCTTGCCGCCCAGGACATCGTCCTCACGGTGCCCGCTTCCTTCGATGAAGAAGCCCGTGAACTGACGGTTCAGGCCGCGCGCGACGCCGGATTCGAGAAGCTGACCCTGATCGAAGAGCCGGCCGCGGCGTTCTATTCGTGGATCTCGAACCATCTTGCACAGTCGGAGAAAAGCCTGACTGATGGCATGCTCGTCCTGGTCTGCGATGTCGGCGGCGGCACCAGCGACTTCACGCTGATTCGTGTCAACCGGCAGGGCGACCGCGTCGAGTTCACGCGAACCGCGGTCGGCCAGCACCTCTTGCTTGGTGGCGATAATCTGGACCTCACGCTGGCATGGCTGGTGGAATCGAAGTTGAAAGCCCAGCTCTCCATACGTCAACGAAGCGCCCTCCGGCGGCAATGCGCCGTCGCGAAGGAGAAGTTGCTCGCCGACCCGGAGCGGAAGAGCGTGGAGATTACCGTTCTCGGCGCGGGTACCTCGCTCATTGGCGGTACGCTGCGGACCGAGATTCTGCGCGAAGAGGCGCTGGAGCTGACACTCGACGGCTTTCTTCCCTTTTGCAATCTGACCGACAGGCCGAAGGAGGAAAAGCGCAGCCTGTACCGCGAACTGGGTCTCCCCTACGTCTCAGACCCGGCCGTGACGCGTCATTTGGCTGCGTTCCTCAGCACCAACGAAAACGCGCGCCCGGATGCAATTCTCTTCAATGGCGGGTTCTTCATCCCCGAGATCTGCCGCAGTCGCGTGGCCGATGTGCTCGAGCGCTGGTACGGCACGCGCCCGCTAATCCTCGAGAATCAGGATCTGGATCTGGCGGTCGCGGTTGGCGCGGCTTACTATTCCTACGTCCGATCCACGGGCGCCGGACTGCTCGTCCGCGGCGGGCTGCCGCGCACATACTATATCGGCGTAGGCGATCGGGATGTGGTGTGCCTCGTACCTCGCGGTTCCGAGGAAGGCCACACCATCGAGTTGGAGGACGAGAGACTGCATCTGGTGGCCAACAAGCCGGTCTCCTTCCGCATGTACAGTTCTCTCACCCGCACCGACGACCGCGTGGGAAGCACGGTTGCCGCCGCCGAGATCTCGGACCTGCACCTTCATGCTCCCCTCAACGCGGTGATCCGCTTCGGCAAACAGGGCGAACGGCTGATACCCGTGAAGCTGGGTGCACGGCTCACCGAAGTCGGCACCCTGGAAGTCTGGGCCGAGTCGAAGATCAGCGAACACCGATGGCATCTTCAGTTCGAGCTACGCAAACCCACGCCCACGCGCACGGTCACGAAACCTGCCGCGGTTGTTAGCGAAGAAGCCATGGCTCGCGCCCTCGAACTGCTGGACGCCACCTTCAAAGCGGGCTCGCTGGCCGCCACCGAACTGCCCGGCCGTCTCGAGGAAACGCTTGCCCTGGGGCGCGCCGCTTGGCCGCTCTCGGCCATCCGCCAGCTAGCCGACCGCATGCTGGAACTCGCCGACGCGCGGAAAAATTCCGCAGCCCACGAGCTTCGCTGGCTCAATCTCTGTGGCCTCTGTCTGCGCCCCGGCTTCGGCTTTCCCGGCGACGATTACCGTATCGAGCAGGCTCGCCGGATCTATGCCACGGGCCTCACTTTTGGTAATCAGGTGCAGAACGAGATCGACTGGTGGATCTTCTGGGGACGTGTCGCCGGAGGTCTCAACCGAAATCAGCAGACCGACATTTTCCAGCGTCTCGCCCCGGCTCTGATGCCCCGGGGCCAGAAGAAGACCCGCCTGAACAACAGCCTGCTCCGGGAGATGTGGCGGGCCGCATCCAGTCTTGAGTTGTTACCCCTGCAGACGAAAACGCAGCTGGGCGATGCGCTGGTGGCCATGGTGAAGAAGGGCGAAATGCGTGACACGGCACTTTGGTGCCTGGCCCGCCTGGGCGCTCGGCGGCTTTTCTATGGTCCCATGAACCAGGCGCTCCCAGTCGGCACGGCGACACGTTGGGCGGAAGCGCTCGCGAAGCTTCCGGGCGCGGCCGACGCGCTGGTTTCCATTGCCCGCCGCACGGGAGATTCGTCACGTGATCTCGCGCCCGCCACGATTGCTCTCGTGCGCCGCACTCTCCCCGAAGATCTGATTCCCGTCCTCGAAGGCGAAGCGGAAGAAGACGCGGCAAAGGTCTTCGGCGAGGAGTTGCCGTCGGGTCTGGTTTTGGCCGGAGTATCCTGAGTTGCGGCTCACCGAGGACGCGCTCATTGCTCGCATTGGCGCCAGCCGGCCCACGCCGGGTCTGGTTCTTGGGATCGGAGACGACTGCGCCATTTATCGCCCGCGTCACCGCGAAGACCTGCTCTTCACCACCGATCTGTTTACCGAGAATGTTCACTTTCGCCGGCGGAATCACGACGCGTCTTCACTCGGCCGCCGCGCACTTGCCCGCTCGCTGAGCGATATCGCCGCCATGGGCGGTACGCCGCGCTTCTGCCTCGTCTCGCTCGCCCTGCCGCCCTGGGCTGATGAGAAATGGCTGCTCGGCTTTTACCGCGGCTTGAAAGGACTGGCAGCACGAACTGGAACCGCTGTTGCAGGTGGCGACCTCTCTCACGCCCCGCAGTTCGTGTGCGACATCATGATCTGTGGCTCTGTTCGAACGGGCAAGGCGCTCCGCCGCGATGGCGCAAAACCGGGCGATGCGATTTACGTGTCGGGCCCGCTCGGAGGCTGGCGGCATCGGCGTGAGATCCTGCCGCAACTCGATCTCGGCCGGCGGCTTATTGGCAAAGCCACCGCCTGCATGGACCTAAGCGACGGCCTCTCAACCGATCTCAACCGGCTGGTTCGCGCCTCGGGCGTGAGCGCCCAACTCGACCGTGGCCTGCCCGTGCTGGATGGCGCTACTCTTGATCAGGCACTGCATGACGGCGAGGACTACGAACTGCTCTACACGGCTCCGCCGCGAGCAACTCTGCGCGGCCATCGCATTGGTACCGTCGTGCCGGCTGCCCGCGGAACCCGGGTTACGTTCATGGGCCTGGCCCTTAAGCCCGGCGGTTACGATCACTTCCAGCGCTGATATCATGTTGAGGATGAGGTCCCTATGAAGGGTGTTGTACTTGCCGGCGGCACCGGAAGCCGGCTATTTCCGCTGACCAAGATTACGAACAAACATCTGCTGCCTGTTTACGACAAGCCGATGATTTATTACCCCATCCAGACACTCGTCGACGCCGGCATACGGGACATTCTGGTGGTCACCGGCGGCCGCAACGCGGGCGACTTCCTTCGGCTGCTGTCGAACGGAAAAGAGTTCGGACTCACCCACCTGGATTTCACTTATCAGGAAGGCGAGGGAGGCATCGCCGAGGCTCTGAATCTCGCTGCTCATTTCGCCGATGGCGATCGTATCTGCGTAATCCTTGGGGACAATATCATCGAAGGAAATATCAGCGAAGCGGTGAAGGCATTCGCTGACCAGCCTGCAGGTGCCCGAATACTACTAAAGGAAGTCTCCGATGCGGAACGCTTCGGCGTGGCCGAACTGAGCGGCGAACGCATTGTCGGCATTGAGGAGAAGCCGGCGAAGCCGAAGAGCAACTACGCGGTCACCGGCATCTACATGTACGACGAGACTGTCTTCGACAAGATCCATACACTGGTTCCGTCAGGCCGCGGCGAGCTGGAAATCACGGACGTCAACAACGCGTACATTCGCGAAGGCGCCATGAACTTCTCCTATCTGGAGGGTTGGTGGACGGACGCTGGCACGTTCGAATCGCTTCTGCGCGCCAGCAACCTGGTTTCGGAACAGCGCAAGGCGGCGTTCGAGCGCAATCTCGCGGCGGTGACCGGATGAGCGCACAGGCAGCAGCACCCGCGGCAATCGATCACACCCCCCTGTCCTGCCCTTTCGGGATTGGTAAAGTGATCCTGCGGCCTGATTCCGCCGACCTCATCGAGGGCGTGCGCGTTAGCCCGGTGGCGGTTTGGCCTGACGACCGCGGGTATTTCCTCGAAGTGGCCCGCCTGGGCAACAATCTGATCTCCGCGTTCCCCGCCCAGACGACGCAAATCTCCGCCGCTCTGAGTTACCCTGGCACAATCAAGGCGTTCCACTTTCACAAGCATCAGACTGATTGCTGGATGCCGGTGCAGGGCATGTTCCAGGTCGCGCTGGTAGACTTACGCCCCGGTTCGCCAACCTACGGCCTTCGCAACACGCTTTACGTCGGCGCGCTCCGCCCCTGGCAGATCCTGATCCCGCCGGGCGTCGGCCACGGATACAAGGTTGTGGGCACTGAGCCCGCCATGCTCGTTTACCTCACCGACCGCTTCTACGATCCTCAGGACGAGGGTCGCATCTCTTATAACGACCCGCATATCCACTACGATTGGGAGCTCCAGCACAAATAGCATGCG
>Ga0335078_10007584_pt1 | contig 16094 bp, 20 predicted proteins | sample Lox_Sample_32_FD_206711 | JGI IMG/M metagenome (GOLD analysis project Ga0335078, IMG submission 206711) | Soil microbial communities from Loxahatchee National Wildlife Refuge, Florida, United States - Lox_Sample_3.2 | ecosystem: Environmental > Terrestrial > Soil > Wetlands | place: USA...
TTTGCGGCCATTAAGGGAAAGCCTTACAACGTTGGGCTGGACGACGCGAATCTCTCCAAGCTGGAGCTCTGCGCCGTGATACGGAAGCACCTGCCGAAATTCGTCTTTCTCGAAGCGCCGATTGGCGAGGACCCGGACAAGCGGGACTACATCGTCTCCAATGCGCGGATTGCCGCGACCGGATTCAAGCCGGAATGGGACCTCGACCGCGGGATTCAGGAGTTGATCAAAGGCTTCACGATCCTGCGGAACAGCCTCTACTCAAACGTCTGAGCGGTGGCATGAGCCTCAAGCTGAGCCAGGCGGTGGCGGTGGTGCTGGCAGGAGGGTTCGGGACGAGGGTGGCGCACCTGTTGGCCGGGGTCCCCAAGCCAATGGTCCCAGTGGCCGGCAAGCCGTTTCTCGAATGGGTGGTGCGCTGCCTGGCCCAACAGGGCATTCGCCGGGTCATTCTCTCCACCGGCCATTTGGCAGACGTGGTGGAACGACATTTCCTATCCCAGCCGGTGAGTGGCGTCGTCACGCGCTGTGTTGCGGAGGCGCAGCCATTAGGCACCGCCGGGGGCTTCCTGAACGCGGTGCGTGGCTCCGGAGAAACTCCGCCAGCCTGGCTGGTGGTAAACGGGGATTCCTTGGTGTTCGCTAATCTCGCGGCAGCCGCTGATGAATTGAGCAATCCTGCTGTCGCTGGCGTGCTCATCGGCTGCGCCGTGGCCGATGCCTCCCGCTACGGGACGCTGGCCATCGGTCCGAACGCCGAGTTGCGGGGCTTCACCGAGAAACGACCGGGCAGGGGAGTCATCAACGCCGGCGTGTATTTGCTGCGCGATTCGCTGGTCCACCAATTCCCCGGCGACTTGCCGCTGAGCTTTGAGCAAGAGGTATTCCCCCGGTTAATCACGCGAGGTTTTCTGCTCAAGGTCTGTGCGGTCGAGGCCCCTTTCCTCGACATCGGCACGCCTGAGTCGCTGCGCCAGGCTGAGGCGTTTGTCGAGCAGAACCGCGCCCGGTTCAGCGATTGAACCTGATGTTATGAATGAGTCTCAGGACGGACACACCGTCTTCGCCACCCCGTGGTTTCAGGTGCTGGCCGTGCCGGCTCCGGGCGGGGGACAGCCGCACTATGTCATTCAGGGGGCTGATTTTGTTGTCATCGTGGCCCTTACGCCCCAGGACCAACTCTTATTAGTGCGCCAGTATCGGGTGGCCGCAGCCGCGGTCACGCTGGAGCTGCCGGCTGGGCACGTTGACCCGGGGGAGATGCCGGAACAGGCGGCCCGGCGGGAGCTATTGGAGGAAACGGGCTACGGAGCGGATGCTTTCAAGCTGCTGGGCGCTTTGTCCCCTTCGGTAGCGCGATTCACCAATCGCATGTGGTGTTTCCTTGCGGTCAATGCCAAGCCGGTCGCGAATACCGAGGCGCCGCGGGAGGCGGGCGTGGATGTCATCCTGTACGAGCGCGGCCTTCGAGCGCTAATCGAGGAGAAGGAATTCTTCAGCGCCCCCAGTTGCGCGGCTTTGCTGCTGGCGACGGTGCGAGGAGAGCTTAAGGCCTGAACTACTGCACGAGAATCACTGCGCCCGGCCCGTACGGTCTCAAGGCCACGCCGGGCGGCAATTCGGCTTCGCAAGAAGTGCCTATGGGGTTGGGCACGTAGGTCTCGTTCATCACGGCACGGATGCCGCCCCATCGGAAATAATTGCTCAGCACGGTAATGTCAGGCACCAGAGTACCGGACGCCTGGTTGTTGTCCAGCGCCCATTGTTCCTTGGCGGTGTCGAGCGTTCGCAGATTGCTGTAGATGATGTTCAGCCGCGAAGTGTCGCGCGCCCTAACGAGATTGGGAACTGCCAGCGAGGCCAGCAAACCGATAATCGCGCTGACGATCATCACTTCGACGAGGGTAAATCCGGACGGAGTCTGTGAACGAGAGATTATCTTCATACTGCACACCGAAAGGACTGTTAGCAACTCCCGGACCAATTAGCGCAAGCCCAAATCCGGCCAAAGTCAACAGCCTTATGATCCCGCTGTGCAATCTATGTCCAGTCGGCCGTCGCTATGGCCCAAAGCGGGACAGAAAGGAAGCGGCCTGTACATTGGGTACGCCTCCGAGGCTGGCGCTCGCGAGGAGAGCGGCAGGGCATTGGCGAGGCGGAGTCGCAGACCGAGACACGGATTTGAGGAATTAGCACGGAATCGTCCCGTTGCAAACGCAGCCGAACTTGACTTGCTTACACCCTGTCTTGGATTTCGGGGGTTCCAGCAGAGGAGGGGAGCGTCGGTCCAGCAGGCAGGACCATTCGATTCCAGTTAAATGGACACCGTTTGGGCGTATTCCGGCACCAGGACCTCCGCTTTCGGTTTCATTCCCTGCAACGTTTCGCCGAAGGCCAATGCCTGTGCCTCCTCGCCATGCACGACAAAAACCTTCTTGATGTCGCCGGTGAGGGTTTCGACATAGCGCCGCAGTTCGTTCTTGTCCGCGTGACCGGAGAACGAATCCAGCGAGGCAACCCGGGCTCGGACCTCGTGAGGCTCGCCGAAGATGTTAACCGGGTTCCGGCCGGACATGATTTGCGCGCCCAGAGTGTGCTCGGCGCAATAGCCGACAAACAAGATCAAGTTCGCCGGATCGCCGATATGATTGGCCAAGTGATGGCGGATGCGTCCGGCTTCAGCCATGCCCGAGGCGCTGATGATGATAGCCGGGTCTTTCAGGTCGTTCAATTTCATCGAGTGGGCCACTTCGCGGATATACGTGAGGTTCTCCATGCCGAAGGGATTCTCTTTCTCGCGGAGGAACTTGTAGATGGCTTCGTTGAAGCATTCGGGATGCAGCCGATAGACTTCCGTCGCGTTCACGCTCAGAGGGCTGTCCACGAAGATGGGGACCCGAGGCAACTGGCCCGCCAGCGTCAATTGATGAAGGGTATAGACGATCTGCTGCGTCCGGCCGACGGAAAACGAGGGGATAATGACCTTGCCCTTGCGCTCGAGGGTCTCGCGCACCATTTGACCCACTTCGGCGCTGGCGTTGGCTTTTGGCGAATGCACGCGCGCGCCGTAGGTGCTTTCTACCTGGAGGTAATCCACGTTCTCGACCGGCTGCGGGTCGCGCAGAATATCGTCGCCGCCGCGCCCAATGTCGCCGCTAAAGTGATAACGGAACTTACGCCCGTTTTCGCGGATGTCGAAGACGACCTGTGCCGCGCCCAGAATATGGCCGGCGTCACGGAAGGTGACCAGGATGCCGTCGGTCACAGGGAACGGGCGGTCGTAGTTGATGCCGACAAACTGCCGGACCGCCTTATCGGCATCCTGGGCCGTGTAGAGCGGTTCGACTGGGGGCAGGCCGTGCTTGGCCCGCTTTTTGGAGACAAAAGCGGCATCATCCCGTTGGATTTCAGCCGAATCCTCCAGCATGATGCTGGCCAGGTCGCGCGTGGCGAAAGTGCAGTAGATGTTTCCCTCGAAACCCTGGCGGCAAAGGTTCGGCAGGTTGCCACAATGATCAATATGCGCGTGGCTGAGGACGACAGCATCGAGGTGCTTCGGGTCGAATGGAAAGTTGCGGTTGCGCTCGATGGATTCGCCGCGCCGACCCTGAAACAGGCCGCACTCCAGCAGCAACCTCTGCCCGTTAACCTCGAAGAGATAAAGCGACCCGGTCGTCGTCCGGGTGGCGCCGAGGAAGTGGATTCGCATCGCCTTTAGCTCTGCCGGAAGGTAATTCGCGCCTTACCCAGATCGTATGGCGACATTTCCACGTTAACCTTGTCTCCGACGCTGATGCGGATGAAGTTCTTGCGCATCTTGCCCGAAATGTGGGCGAGCACTTCGTGGCCGTTCGGCAAGGCCACGCGGAACATCGTGCCCGGCAGCACCTGCGTCACGGTGCCGGCCAACTCAATTGGTTCTTCCTTCGCCAAGCGGTCAGGCTTCCTAATCTTCGACTAGTTGTTTCGTGCCACTAGCTTCGGCTGCAAGCAATTACTTTTCAACGGGTCGGCCTTAGTCGGCCTTGCCACGAGGCCGAACCCTGCAGCTTTCGGGGGGAAAGAGCAAGCATTTTTGAGGCGAAAAACATAGTGGACAAGGGTGACGAAATCGCTAGAGTCTCCCCCCATTGATATGAAAAGCAATGCGATGACCACGGTTCTGCTCGGGTTGCTGACGCTCAGCGCGCTGGCCTCTGTCGTCTTGTGCCTGCTCTTTACGACCAACACCCGCCAAAGGAACGTACTGCAGAGCGAAGCGACCGCAATCATTAACAAGCGCACCATTGTCAACGCGTTGGCTAACGATGCGGTGGAATACAGCAAGAAGAACCAGGCCATAGACCCCATTCTGGAGTCGGTTGGCTACCACTTGGGCAAGTCCACTTCCGCAGCCACCAACAGACCCACAACCACCAAGTAGGCGCTTATGGAGATTCCTGATAACAAGACCCCAATTCCAGCCGGCGACCCTGACTTGCAAGCACAACTCGACGCTTTGCGTCATTTGGTCACTTCTATACTGATTCTGGTCGTCGTGATCAGCGGCACGTTCAACATTTACTTGCTGCGGCAGTGGCGGACCGTGAGCAAGGAACTTGCCCAGATTCGGCCCCAAGCCGCACAGATCATCGCCGATTACCAGAAGAGCGGCCCGTTAATGGACGATTTCCTCAAGAAGGTCACAGAATACGGACGGACGCATCCGGATTTCGCTCTGATCCTGGCTAAGTATCGGCTCTCGCCTGCCACGGCTGCCGCCGCGCCGCCCGCGGCCCCCATCTCCTCTCCCACCGCCAAGCCGAAGAATTAAAGGGCGGGCTGTCAGCCTGGGGCCTTTTCCGCGGTGGGACTCAGCTTCGCGCCGCACGCGAAGCAGAATTTTGAATGGGGGGGGCACACGGCGCCGCAACTGAGGCAGTTCAGATGCGCCGCAGCGTGCCGGCGATGGATGATGAGATTGCGGATGTAAGGAATCCAGGTGAAGCCGTAGGCGAAGATAAAGACGGAGTCCTTCTCATAAAACAGCGCATAACTCAGCAGCAACAGTGAGCCCAGCAGGCTCAACCACCAAAACGCTGTCGGCACTACGACCCGCTTGAGCTTCTCTGTCGCGTACCACTGCACAAAGAAGCGGGAGAAAAATACCGTGTTGCCCAGCCAGCCGACGACCTTCCACACCCCCCATTCAATGCCGAAGAGTTTTCCGTTGTGCCAAATCAGGTTGCTCAGCCAATCCATAAAGGAGCGCAGCTTAGATCATCCCGGCGAAACAGGAAGCAGGAACTGACAAATGGGCAGAGGCGACGCCGCTGCGGGACTGACCGACTGGCCGACCAGCCGGGGCCCAGGCAGTGGGTGGCACGTTATCGGCGCCGGCCGCGGCGCCTTCAAGGGCAAGCCCGCAACACCTTGTCTTGGGCCTTAGGGAAAGAGCCGGCTGGCGCTATGCTCCGTTATCACCGATGGCTTCGACTGGGCAGCCTTCCTTGGCTTCCTTGCAGCGCGCTTCTTCTTCCGGTGAAGCCGGCTGTTTGAAAACGTACGAATAACCGCCGTCCTCGTTGCGCTTGAAATTGTCGGGCGCGGTTTCGCGGCACAGGTCGCAATCTATGCATTGGTTGTCAACGTAATACTTGCCTGGGACGTTTTCAGGATATTTGTTTGCAGCGTCAGCCATAAAGTTTCTTATATTGGTGGCGCAATATGGCGGCCCCCTGCGGTGATGGCAAGCCTATTTAGATTTTTCATCCTGGCTGCTGACAGCCGGGCACGGAATGAAATCCCTTAATTCCGAGGATGCTGCCTCGCCGCTCTGGCAGAAACAGGCCGAAGACGCGCGCAGTTCCTGTCGCCGCGGTTCTGCCCGACAGCGGGCGTGAGCCGCACCATGCGAGCGCCGCCTCGATTCCGCACGCGCGGCCTAGGCGGACGCGGCGAGCGCGCGACGGGAAACCCTCCGAGGCCGCTTGCGGGCCGCTGCTTCCAACCGGTAGCTGAGGGTGCCGTGGTAACGGCGCTTGAGGCCCCGTTTTTCACGCTGGCGCTCTCGCGCTTTGACCAGGTGTTTCAGACACCGCGAGCCCTGAACCGCAGGTTGCCCGCACTCGGTGCAGCGCCGGTCGCGCTTCATTCGCAACTGGTATTTTCGCTGCCGCGAAACCGGCAGGCGAGTGAACTCGTCATTTATGCGTTTTCTCATTTCTTCCATCTCCGCCCCGCGAAATGGCACTTGTCCTGGTTTGACCAGTCAACTGGTCCATTCACTCAAAGCTTTAGCATCATTTTCACCGACTGTCATGCAAAATTAGCAGAATGGTCGGGTGGGGGCCTGGGGCGGCAGGGAAGCCGGGTGCGTCGGCGGTTTCGGCGATGGGTGACGACGCTTCAATATTTCTTGGTGAATTTCTTCCGCGGCGCTTCCTCCGCCAAAGGAGCCGAGGGCGCCGCCGAGGGGTTGGCTGGCGCCGCTTCCGGGCCGGTCGCAACCGGCGCCGACCCTGGTTCCGGCCGGGATTGAGTAGTCGCCGGGGGCGAATTCACGGCTTCAACAAATGCCATTCGCAATGACGTCAAGCTCTGCTTCAACAGCGCGGCCTCCTCCGCGTTGAGATTGCCCTTGGTCTTGAACTCGAGCATCTCCAACTGGTCAATGAAGAACCGGGCCGCCTCGAGGTCGCAGACCACCTGGCCGGTTTCGGGATGCGGGGTCTTGCCCAGGAGCATCATGGCCATGCTGGATTGCTGCATCACCATCTGCGCGAAGAGCGCGGACCTCATCTCCTCGGGACTACCGCCGGCTGGCATATTGTTGGAAGCATGCGGATCACTCATGACCCGTTACTTTGCCGTTTGGCCCGGATTTCGGCCAGCAAAAAATGGATGAGCCTCCGCACGCGGGCTTCCACGTCCACGGTCTCCAAAATGGCCTGCCGTTCGACGCCACCGGGAAGCACGGCGCACGAAACCATATCCACGGCCTGCTCGGGATCAGTGATGGAGTCCAGGTAATGCATGATCTCCTTCGACGAAAGAGAGGGCGGCGCCGGGTCGCCGTCCGACTTGCCGGGTGTCATCACCGGGAACGGGAAAGTGAAGCCCAGGCTAATTCGTTCGAGCAGCAACTCGCGCAGCTTTGCGACCAGGGCGTCCACGGTGACGTTGTCGCACGGCGGGGTTTTCAGCGGGCGGATGCGCTGGATGCGATAGGGCTTGAAGCGAACGGCCTCCTCCAGTTCCACACGGGCCAAGCCTTGCAGGATCAAATGCGAGGTGCCGTTCCGATGGCCCACGGAAACCCGGATCAGACCCAGTCCGGCGACGAGCGACGGCGTTTCGCGCTTGCGGTCCGGCTTCTGCATCGCCACCGAGAACATGCGATCGGAGTCCAAGGCATCCGCAAGCATCTGCCGATAACGGGGTTCGAAGATATAGAGGGGCAGAAACGCCTGCGGAAACAGCGTGGCGTTGGGCAGCGTCATCACAGGGACTTCGGCCGGCAGTTTCATAGTCACAATGTAGGGGGAATGGCGGTATATTCAAGGTGCGTGCGGAGTGCAGATGGGCTATTGCCAAAACCGGGTCTCTCCGGCATTCTAGGGTCAATTATGAAGAATCGAATTGGGGTAATTGTCTTAATTCTGGTTTTAGTATGCGTGGGACTTGGGATCGCGTTGATTGCTATCAAGCAGCACGCAACCGAGGAGCAGCGCGACTTTGTCATCAAGAGCGGCGCGCTGTCGAACGATCTAGTGCGTGCGAACGAAGAGCTCGGTCAGCAACGGCAGAACATTGCGGACCTGGCAAGCGACCGGGACAAGAAGAAGCGTGATCTCGAGGAGTTGACGGGCAAGTACTCACAGCTCACCGCCAACCTCACGGAGGCTACCAACAAACTGGTCAAGACCGAGGCGGCGCTGAAGACCAGCCAGGAGGAGATGGCGCAGCGGGACGCCAAGATCGCCGGGTTGGAGGCGCAGAATCAGGCGCTGGACAAGCAAGCCAATGATCTTAGCACGGCCATCACGAACTTAACCACGCAGATCAACGAGACGAAGCGAAAGCTGGCCACGTCCGAGGGCGAGAAGGGATTCCTCGAGAAGGAGCTCAAACGTCTTATGTCCGAGAAAGCAGAGTTAGAGCGGCAGTTCAATGATCTGGCCGTGGTGCGCGCCCAGGTTTCCAAGTTGAAAGAGGAGCTTTCGGTCGCGCGCCGGCTGGAGTGGATTCGCGAGGGGCTCTTCACGATGGGCGACGAAAGAGGGGCCCAGAAGCTCATGCAAGGTCCCGCCGCGTCGCAGGCTAAACCCGCCCCCAAGCCCAGGTACGATTTGAACGTGGAGGTCAGCGCCGACGGCTCGGTCAAAGTCATTCCGCCTCTGACCAACCGTCCCGCGGCGACCAATCCGCCGGCCAAATGACCGGGGCCGGGTCGCTCATTGATTCGCAGGGGCGCATCCTGCGCGACCTGCGCGTGAGCCTCACGGATCGGTGCAATTTTCGGTGCCTCTATTGCCTGCCCGAAACCGAGGCGGCGCAGAACTTCTATCGCGGCCACTGGGCGCACCTTCCCAATCCGGCGCCTATCGTGCAGCAATGGGTCCCCCGGACGCATCTCCTGTCGTTCGAGGAGATTGAGCGCGTCATCCGGCTCGCGGTCAGCCTCGGTATTCAAAAGGTCCGGTTGACCGGGGGCGAGCCGCTCCTGCGGCATGATGTTGAGAAGCTGGTCGCCCGCATCGCCGGCATACCCGGTCTTACCGACCTGGCGATGACCACGAATGGTTCGCTCTTCCCGCAAAAGGGGCAGGCGCTGCGGGCCGCGGGCCTCCGCCGCGTCAGCTTCAGCCTTGATTCGCTAGCGCGTGACAACTTCAGCAAGATCACGGGACGCGATGGTCTGGCCGAGGTCCTGGCGAGCATCCACCTGGCCCAGGAACTCGGACTGCACCCGGTGAAGGTTAACGCGGTGATCATTCGGGGTCTCAATGACCACGAGATCGAGGCCCTGGCCGGGTTCGCGCAGGAACGCAGCCTGAGCCTGCGCTACATCGAGTTCATGCCGCTGGACTCGGCGCGCGCGTGGCTCAAGGAGTTGGTCGTGCCCGGCCGCGAAGTGCTCGCGCGTCTGCAAAGCCGCTTCGATCTGAGGCCGGTCCCTTCCGACAATCCGTCCTCAACCGCGCGACGCTGGGCTTTCGCGGATGGGCGGGGCGAGCTTGGCATCATTGCGCCCGTGAGTGAGCCATTTTGCGGCCATTGCAATCGCATCCGGCTGACCGCGGACGGCAAGATTCGGACGTGTCTGTTCAGCGTGACGGAGCACGACCTGCGGTCGCTTTTGCGGGGGGGCGCATCCGACGAGGAGCTTGCGGAGTGGCTCAAGGGCGTAGTTTGGCAAAAGGAAGCGCGCCATCACATCGGCGAGCCGGACTTTGTGCCACCGCCACGATCCATGAGCTGCATTGGAGGATAGTGCCCGGGTATGGACGCCCTTGACCCAAATCCGCCCGCCCAGTAATAGAAGAACGACTATGCCGACTTATGAGTATGTCTGCGAGAAGTGCGGACACCGATTTGAGAAGTTTCAACCCATGTCCGCCAAGCCGCTGGACATCTGCCCGAAGGCCCTCTGCGCTCAGAAGCGCTGGGGCAAAGGCAAGGTCAAACGCGCCATTTCCGGGGGGGCGGGCTTGATTTTCAAAGGCAGCGGCTTTTACATCACGGATTATCGCAGCGAGAAATACAAAGAAGCCGCCAAGCAAGACACCGCCCCTGCCAGCTCAACCGGCGCCGGCAGCAAGCCTGCTTCGGGCAGGGACGGCAAGGCCCCGCCGGGCAAGCCGGCCAAAGCGGCGACGGAGAAGAGTTAGCTTGGAGATTTCACGCACCGCACGGGAGGCCGCGGGGCCGAGGCGTTGCGAGGTGCTGCTGGCAGTCATCGCGATTTTCCTTGGCGTTTTGCCGGGGGTCGCGAGCGCGCCGCCAGCGGACTCCGGCATCGTCCCGACGCGCAGCTACTCCGGCCAGTTCGTCGTCTATGCCGCACGCTCCTCCGCGTCCGTGCCGCCGGCCTTTGGGCTGGGCACAAACGAGGACCTGGTCCGGTTAGAACCGAGCCTGGCCACGGTGTCCTGCGAGCGCATCAAACAGGCGCTGATGCGCGAGCTGGGCGCCACTGCGCCGTGGCGGGGAGCGGTTTGCGTGGTGCTGCATCCGGCGCGGGCGCGCGGCGAGGCCGTCCTCATCACCTCGGACCGGTTTAATGGCTGCTGGCAGTATCGGGTTGATTTTCCCGATGTGGTGGAGCGCTCGCGCTACTTACGGGCGATGGTGCAGGTGCTGTTGCTGGAAATGGCGAACCGCACGGCGCAGGAGCATCCGGCAGAGCTGCCGCTTTGGCTGATCGAAGGCATGGCGCAACTGCTTTCTTCGTCAAGCGAAATCGAGCTGGTGCTGGCTCCGCCCCGCGCCAGTGCGAACGGCTTCAACTTCCGCATTACGACTGTCAACGAGCGAAAGGAGACCTTGCGACAGCTCGCCCAAAAGCAATTGCACGGGCGGGCGCCCCTGACGTTCGAGAACCTGAGCTGGCCAGGCGCGGACGCCTTGTCGGGCGACGCGGGCGATGTCTATCGCGGCAGCGCCCAGTTGTTTGTGGGCGAACTGCTCCGGTTGCCGAATGGGCGCGGTTGTCTGCAGGCGATGCTGGCGCGGTTGCCGCAGTACTACAATTGGCAGTTTGCGTTCCTGAGCGCCTTCGGCGCTTTTTTCGAGCGCCCGCTGGATGTCGAGAAGTGGTGGGCTTTGTCGGTCGCGCAGGCCACGGGGCGCGACATCGCGCCGACCTGGACGCTGGCGGAGAGCTGGCAGAAGCTGACGGAAACGATCCACGCGCCCGTGCAAGTGCGTTTGGAGACGAACGAACTGCCGCTGCACGCCGACCTTCCCCTCCAGACAGTGATCCGGGAATGGGACGCCGCGCGCCAGACGCAGGCGCTCAATAACACGCTGCGCGAGTTGGGGCTCTTGCGATTGCGCATTGACCAGGAGTTTGTGGGGCTGGTGCAGGACTACTACCAGGCGCTGGAGACGTACTTGCAGCAACGCGACCACGCGGGCTCTTTTGTCTCCACGAAACGAGCAGGCCAGAGACGCGCGGTCGAAGCCGCGATTCAGCAACTGGACGCGCTGGATGAGCGGCGAGAAGCCCTGCGGCCCGCCGGCATAGCCATTCCTCCAAGTCAGTCTCCCAGCCGGCCCGCGTCGGCGCCGTAGGGGGCGACCTCCGGAAAGACCATTTCCTGCACGAACGTCTCTTGAAATTGGGCGTCTTCGCTCAGCGAGATGTGCTTCACCTTGGCGAGCGTTTGCGGGTAGGCGCCATGGTGCTCGGGCAAGCTGAACAGCGCCAGTTTCGCGCCGAGCAACGCCGTGTTACCCGCCGGCCGCACTTTCTCCGCCTCGAAATCGAGCAGCCCGATGCGCCGGGCGCTGCGGTAGTTGATGTAATTGCCGAAGGCTCCCGCCAGGAAGACCTGCGCGACGTCATCCTTCGTTGCGCCCCATTGGTCCAGCAGGATCCGCATTCCGGCCGCGATTGCGCCTTTGGCCAACTGCAGCTCCCGCACGTCCCATTGATTGAGTGAGACGGGCCCTGCCAACGCGAGCGAGTCTCCGTTCGCGAGCCGGCCTTTGGAGGAAATCCAGCCCAACTCCAACCCCGCCGCGACGGCATCCACGAGCCCGCTGCCGCAAATGCCCCGCGGCACCGCATTGCCGAGAACGTGGCATTCAAGCCGGCCATTGCGTATGCGCACCTCGGAGATGGCGCCGGTTGCCGCGCGCATGCCCATTGAGATGCGCGCCCCTTCGAACGCCGGGCCCGCGGCGGCGGAAGCGCATAGCATTCGCTCGCGGTTGCCTACGACGATTTCCCCATTGGTTCCCAAATCAATCAGGGCCATGAGTTGTTGACTCTCATCCAGTTTTGTCGCGAGCAGCCCGGCCAGGATGTCGCTGCCGACGAAGCTGCCCAGGCACGGCAGGAACCGCACGGCCGGGTTGCCGGGCAAACTCCAACCCAATTGGGCCGCCTCAAAGACCTGCAATCCGGCGGACACGGGCTCAAAGGGGAAATGCGCCAGGGGTTCGAGGCTGATGCCGCAGAACAAATGGTGCATCACTGTGTTGCCAACCAGGAGCACGCTCTCGATCTCGCGGTGAGCACCCGAAGCCGCCGCCACGAGTTCCTGGGTGAGTCGGCCAATCTGTTTGCGGACCAGGTTCTGCAATGTCCCCTGACCGCCGCGGGCCACGGCAGCTTCCACGCGGCTCATTATATCCGCGCCAGTTTTGGCCTGGGCATTCAGGGCCGAGCGCACAGCCAGCACATGGCCCGTTTGCAGGTCAACCAATTGCGCCACGATGGTCGTGGTGCCCAGGTCAATCGCGATGCCCAAACCGGTCCGAGGCGTGAAGGCGAAAACCGACTCGTCCGTGAGAATCGCCGCCTCCCACTGGGCCAGTTCGATTCTCAGATCAGTTTCCGCGCGCCCGCGGCAGGCTAGGCGCCACCCCTCGGCGAGTTCCGGTGCGGAAAGCTTTTGCCGGTCTTCGCCGGCAATCGGGAGGGCGCCGGCCAGCACCTTGATCCTGCAGCCTTTGCAACGGCCCCGGCCGCCGCACGGGAATTCGACGCCATGAGCAAACAAGACATCTTGCAAGGATGTGCCGCGTTCGACTCGCAGCACCTCGCCCAGCGGCAACAACTCGATATGGACGAAATCAGGCATGGGGTGGTGATGGTCGGTCATCAATTCAGCTATGCTTGGGCCAAGGTAGAGTCTGCCCCAGCTTGATTCGAGAGAATTCGAGCGCCCCGCCACCACAGAGGGTACTCAACAGACCGCTTCCAAATCTCCAGGCTAAGCTTTTGCCTGCACGACGCTAGGCTGCTTTGGGAAGGGGCGCCTGGACACTCGCGGCCGCAGTTCTGGAACGAGGCGCCGGTCGAGGGCGAACAGGCAGGAACCAGTCGGAGCTTGGGTGGCCGGTGGAGACGACAATCACCATGGCGTCGGGGTCTCCGTCGCGTGCCAACTCGACGGCACGCTCGATCGTCACCAAGTCAAGCGCTTGTTGGCGTTCGTGGACCCAATCTTTGCCGCCCGCATAGTAGAGTCCCACGCCATTCCTGTACAGAAACACGTTCACGCAGTAGTACAGTCGGCCGCATGGCAAGGAGGGCGCAAGTGGGGTGTTCACCCTATACCGCAGCCGTGGACGCCCTGGATATCGGGTGAAAATAACTATTGCCACGGTTTGGGGGGCTGGTATGTTAGCCGACCCTTTCGGGAAGGCTGGGCGGAACGACGCGCAGCCGGACGGGGAGGGATAAACGGCCTGAAAAGTCCTGCGCCGATGGGCGCGGGCGGCCATAACAACACTCAATGCAATCCCGGGTTCCGCGGGATGGTTCGCCGGTGCGGCGGATTCTTAACCAAAGGAAATAGATGATTAGTATCGGAGTTAAAGAACTGCTGGATGCCGGGGTTCATTTCGGGCACCAGACTAAACGGTGGAATCCCAAGATGAAGCCGTTCATATTTGATGCGCGCAACGGCATCCACATCATTGATCTAAGCAAAACGCTCACGCAGTTGGAAGCGGCATGCAACTATCTGGCGGCGACGGTGAGCAAGGGAAGCAAGGTGCTGTTTGTGGGGACCAAGAAGCAGGCGCAGACGGCCATCAAGGAGACGGCCAAGGCGAGCGGCCAGTTTTATGTCACCGAGCGGTGGCTGGGGGGCACGCTGACGAATTTCGCGACCATTAAGCGCTCCATCGCCCGGCTCAAGGAGATCGAGAAGATGGAAGCCGACGGCACGATCAACAATTACGTCAAACAAGAGCAATCCGTCATCCGCCGCGAGGCGGCGCGGCTAACGAAGTTCTTCGAGGGCATTCAGGCTATGGACAAGCTGCCGGGCGCGATGTTCGTCGTGGATATCAAGCGCGAGCACAATGCCGTGGCCGAGGCGCGCCGGCTCAAGATGCCCGTGGTGGCGATGGTTGATACGAACTGTGACCCGGACCTGGTGGACTACCCCATCGCGGGCAACGATGACGCGATCCGGTCGGTGCGGTTGATCCTGGCCTTGATTGGGCAAACCGTGACGCAGGCGCAGGCGGAATACGAGACGAAGTACGCGCGCCGCAAAACCGTCGAAGGAGCCGCGCCGGCGGCGCCTGAAGCAACCCCGCAAGCGGCCCCGGAAGCGCCGCCGGCTGTCTCCCCTCAGACCCCGGCAGCTCCAATCGAAACGGTGGCCCCGCCGGCTTAATCTTTTGCTGCGGAGGCGGAACGGCGCGGCTGCGGTTAGGCCCTGCGTCCTGCCTTCGGGTTCAACTATCAACTACCCACTATAGACTCTCTTTATGGCTGAAATTAATGCGGCACTGGTTGCCAAACTGCGCGGGATGACCGGCGCGGGGATGATGGAATGCAAGAAAGCGCTCGGGGAAGCCAAAGGCGACTTGAACGCGGCAGTGGATGTTTTGCGCAAGGCGGGCGCGGTTACCGCAGGGAAGATTTCCGCGCGGGAGGCCCGGGAAGGGGTGATCGCCCAGCATATCGCGCCGGGCGGGCGCGTGGGGGTACTGGTGGAAGTGAACTGCCAGACGGATTTTGTGGCGCGCAACGAACTGTTCCGTGCGTTTGCGGACGAGGTGGCGAGGCGGCTCGCGGCCGATCCGAATTCGAACCTGGAACCCGAGCGCGAAGCGGCGGTGGCGAAGATCCGGGAGAATATCAAGATTCCGCGCCACGCGCGGATGGAAGTAGCCGGCAACGGGATGGTCGCGGCCTACATTCACACGGGGGCCAAGGTTGGCGTGCTGGTGGAGGTCGGCGCAGGGAAGGAGGCGACGGTGGCGAACGTCGAGTTCAAGCAACTCGTCAAAGACATTACCTTGCAAATTGCCGCGGGCCATCCCTACACCGTCTCGCGGGAGCAGGTGCCGGCGGATGTCCTGGCGAAGGAGAGGGAGATCGCGGCCGAGCAGTTCAAGAACAAGCCGCCGCAAGCCATTGCCAAGATTGTCGAAGGGAAGCTGGAGAAGTTTTACCAGACCTACTGCCTGGTGGATCAGGGCTTCGTCAAGAAGAACTCAGAGATTTCGGTCAAAGAGCATGTCGGTTCGGTTGCCAAGCAGTTGGGGGATGAGATCACGATCCGCCGGTTTGTCCGGTTCCAGATCGGGGAGACCGCCACTGCCTGAAGGGGAATCAGAGCCCCTTAAGCCGGCTGCTACGTTTTTGAAAGAGGCGCTGAGGGGCATGGGCCGCAGTTCCCCGCTTACTTCTGACGCGGCTTGAAGTCCGCACGTTTAGTGCCGGCGGCGGCTTGGATGCCTCCCAGCAGGTGTTTGAGGAACAGTGGCTCGGTGAAGCTCGCCTCGGTGTGCCCTAACGCGGTGTACCAGACGCGGCCCTTGCCGACCCGTTTGCACCATGTATTTGGCGAGGTTCTCGGCGGCGAACCCAGTGGCATCTTCGGTCGCATCCACCTGGAAACGGTTCTCGGCGCCGAGCAACTTGATGGCGGCGATGCCGTTGGTGATCGAGGCATGCCGATACATGAGCGTTTTCGAGAAGACCAGCACGTTGAAGTCAGCAGCCGGCGGCCGGGTTTGGGCTGGAGCTGTGGTGGTTAGAGTCAGCAGAACGGGGAGGAGCGAAAGCACGCGGGCGGATTTGTCATGCGTGAAGCAGGGCTCGATTGGGCCGCTACTCAAGGTTTTTCCCGTGTCGGCGTGCCGGTTTACGGGCTTGGCAGGGGAGTAGTGTTTGCGATAGGCTCGCAGGAAAGTTGGGCAACGCGGCTTCGCTTGCGCGAGTTGGATGCAAGCACAACGCGGCCCGCCCCGACGAAAGAAAGCGATGAGCGATCAAGCGTGGACCAGCCGGCGCCGGGTAACGGCCGCACTCAATCACCAGGAACCTGACCGGGTGCCCTACGACCTGGGGGGCACGATTCTCACCGGCATTCACCAACGGGCATATCGCCGGCTGCGGCAGCATCTTGGACTGC
>Ga0335078_10007585_pt1 | contig 16094 bp, 13 predicted proteins | sample Lox_Sample_32_FD_206711 | JGI IMG/M metagenome (GOLD analysis project Ga0335078, IMG submission 206711) | Soil microbial communities from Loxahatchee National Wildlife Refuge, Florida, United States - Lox_Sample_3.2 | ecosystem: Environmental > Terrestrial > Soil > Wetlands | place: USA...
TCATCTGACCTTGTATTACGCCGCCATGGGCGCGGGGCTCGTCTGCCACACGCTCAATCCGCGCCTGAGCGTGGCCCATCTGGCGGAGATGGTGACCGAGGCCGAGGACCGTTGGATCGCGGTGGGAGCGGGTCTGCAGCCGCTCGCCGGGCAGCTGCTGGCGGCGTGCCCGAGCCTGGAGACGGTGATCCTGCTCGATGGACAGGCGCCGGAGCACGATTACGCCGGCCGGGCGCGGCAGTGGAGCCTCAAGGATCTCCTGCGGCTCTTCGGCAGACCTGTTCCCTGGGGCGAGTTCGGTGAGGAGACAGCGGCCGGACTCTGCTACACCTCAGGCACGATGGGTAAGCCGCGCGGCGTTCTCTACACCCATCGCTCCAATTATCTGCACACCCTGCGGGCGTTGCAGGCGGATGCGGTCGCGCTGTCGGCGGAAGACTCGGTGCTGGTCGCCGTGCCGATGTTCCATGCCAACGGCTGGGGTTTCCCCTTTGCCGCTCCCGCCGTGGGCGCGAAGATGGTGCTGCCGGGGCGCAGCACGGAGCCCGAGCATCTGCGCGAACTCATCGTGAACGAGCGGGTGAGCGTCGCCGCCGCGGTTCAGACCGTATGGCTCGGCCTCGTGGATCACCTCGAGAAGGTGGGCGGCGAATTGCCGACGCTCGAGCGCATCATCATCGGTGGATCCCACTGTCCGGAAGCGCTGCTGCGGCGCATCGAGGAACGCCTCGAGGTGCGCGTGCAGCCGAGTTGGGGCATGACCGAGCTCTCACCGCTCGGCACCATCGAGCCCGCGAACGTGCCGCCCCCCACCGGCCTGCGGGCTTCCGGCAGATCCCCGTTGGGGCTCGATCTGAAGTTGGTGGATGGTGATGGGGTGGCCCTGCCCGAGCAACGCATGAAGGTCGGTCGCCTCATGGTCAAGGGTGCGAGCGTCGCTGAGCGCTACTTCAAGGACCCCGAGCCGGCGCTCGATGCGGAAGGTTATTTCGACACCGGCGATCTCGCTCTCATCGATGACGCGGGTCACCTCACCATCACCGGCCGCACGAAAGACCTCATCAAGTCGGGCGGCGAGTGGATCAATCCGCGCGAGATCGAGGACATCATCGGGAGCCTCCCGCAGGTCGCCCTGGTGGCGGTGATCGGCCGGCCGCATGAGAAGTGGGGTGAGCGGCCGGTGTTGGTGGTCGAGCCGGTGAGAGGGCAGACGATCGATGGCGAGCGCCTCGCGGAGGCGCTTCGGGGCAAGGTGCCGGACTGGTGGCTGCCGGACAGGATCGTGCTGCTCGAGAAGATGCCGCTCGCAGCCACCGGGAAGATCGACAAGCAGCGTCTGCGGGCCGAATACGCCGCAGGCTAGCGCCGGGGTTTCGCGAGCTCCGGGGCCATCTGCGGCGGCAGGCGGGCAATGAAGGAGAGGATGATCGAGCCCTGCCGTCGTGCGATCATCTGCGGTGCGGCCAGCTGGATCAGCTAGCGGTCGGACGGAGGAGCCGGTGATCATGAGCGGGCGGAATGACCACACGATGATGGTACGCAAGGCCGCCGTGCTCGGCGCGGGCGTGATGGGCGCGCAGATCGCGGCGCACCTCACCGATGCCGGTGTGCCGACCCTACTCTTCGACCTGCCGGCGAAGGAGGGTGACAAGAGCGGCATCGCCAAGAAAGCCATCGAAGGACTGAAGAAGCTTCAACCCTCGCCGCTCGCCGGCCGGGAGACGGCCGCGCTCATCCAGCCGGCCAACTACGATGAGCACCTCAAGCTCCTCGCCTCGTGCGATCTCGTGATCGAGGCGATCGCCGAGCGGCTCGACTGGAAGACCGATCTTTATCGCAAGGTCGCACCTCACTTGGGTGCGCGGGCGATCTTCGCCTCGAACACCTCGGGCCTCTCGATCGCGAAGCTCGCCGAGGCGCTGCCGCCGGAGCTGCGGCCGAGGTTCTGCGGCGTGCACTTCTTCAATCCGCCGCGCTACATGCAGCTTGCGGAGATCATTCCCTGCGCGGACTCGCTCCCCGCGGTGCTCGATGGACTCGAGCGCTTCCTCGTCACCACCCTCGGCAAGGGCGTGATTCGCGCCAAGGATACGCCCAACTTCGTCGCCAACCGGATCGGCGTCTTCTCCATGCTGGTAACCATGGCCCACGCGCAGAAGCTCGGGATCCGCTTCGACGTGGTGGACGATCTCACGGGTCCCCGGCTCGGGCGTCCCAAATCGGCGACCTTTCGCACCGCGGATGTCGTAGGTCTCGACACCCTGGCGCATGTAGTCAGGACCATGGAGGAGACGCTGCCTCGAGATCCCTGGCATGCGCTCTTTCGCTCACCGCCCTGGCTCACGAGCCTCATCGGGGCGGGCGCGCTCGGGGCCAAGACCCGAAGCGGCGTTTACCGCAAGAAGGGCCACGAGCTCACCGTGCTCGACCCCACGAGCGGGCGGCACGTCGAAGCGGGCGCCAAGGCGGACCCGGGCGTCATCGAGATCCTGAAGCTCGAGGATCCGGCGCAGCGCCTCGAGCGCCTGCGCTCGAGCGATCATCCGCAGGCGCAGTTTCTCTGGGCCTGCCTGCGCGATACCTTCCACTACAGCGCCTATCACCTGGGGGAGATCGCGCACTCGGCACGCGACCTCGATCTGGCGATGCGCTGGGGGTTCGGTTGGAAGTGGGGGCCCTTCGAGATCTGGCAGTCGGCCGGCTGGTCGCAGGTGGCGCGCTGGATCGAGGAGGACATCGCCGCCGGCAAGACGCTCGCGCCCGTGCAGCTGCCCGCCTGGGCGCGGGAGCCGGAACGGAAGGGAGTGCATTTCCCGGCGGGCTCCTACGATGCGGCGAGCCATGCGCTGGTGGCGCGCTCCGCCCTCGATGTCTATCGGCGCCAGCTCGTGCGCGACACCGTGCTCGGCGCCGGCCGTGCGGTACTCGGCGAGACGGTATGGGAGAACGCGGGCGTGCGCGCCTTCACCACCGGCGAGCAGGTGCTCATCGTCTCCTTCAAGACCAAGGCGCATGCGATCGGACCCGAGGTTCTCGAGGGCCTGACCCATGCCATCGGGATCGCGGAGGAGGGTTACAAGGGACTCGTCGTCTGGCAGTCCGAGCCGCCTTTCTCGGTTGGAGCCAACCTCGACTCGCTCCGCTTCGCGCTGGCGGCCGGTGACTGGCCCACTATCGAGGGGATCATCGCCCGCTTTCAGCAGACCTCGATGCGGCTGCGCTACAGCGCGATCCCCACCGTGGCGGCGACCCAGGGGTACGTCTTCGGCGGCGGTTGCGAGTTCGCGCTGCATTGTGATCGCGTGGTCGCGGCGCTCGAATCCTATGTGGGTCTGGTGGAAGCGGGCGTTGGCCTCCTGCCGGCCGGTGGCGGCTGCAAGGAGCTGGCGCAGCGCGCCGCGCGCGAGAGCAAGGGGGATCTTTTCGCCTCGCTCAAGGACTACTACATGAGGGTGGCGACCGCCAAGGTGTCGGGCAGCGCTCTCGAGGCGCAGGAGTTGGGATTCCTGCGCGAGAGCGATGTCGTGCTCTTCAACGCTGGCGAGATCCTCCACGTCGCCGAGCAGCAGGCACTGGCTTTGTACGAGGCGGGCTATCGGCCGCCGCTGCCGGGCAGGCGCTTCCCGGTGGCCGGCCGCACCGGCGCCGCCTCGATCAAGGGACAGCTCGTCAACATGCTGGAAGGACATTTCATCAGCGAGTACGACTTCGAGATCGGCTCGCGGATCGCCGAGGTCATGACGGGCGGCGACCTCGAGCCCGGGACGGAGGTGACCGAGGAGTGGCTGCTGGCACTCGAGCGCCGCCATTTCCTCGCTCTCCTGAAGAACCCGAAGACCCAGGAGCGCATCGCACATACCCTCGCCACCGGCAAGCCCTTGCGCAACTGACGGGCGAAGGAGAACTCCAACATGTCGAAACAGATCCAGGACGCCTACATCGTCGCCGCCACCCGCACACCGGTCGGCAAGGCTCCTCGCGGCATGCTGCGGCACGTGCGGCCGGATGACATGCTGGCGCACGTCATCCGAAGCGTTCTCAAGCAGGTGCCGGCCATCGAGCCTCAGCAGGTGGCCGATGTGGTGGTGGGCTGCGCCTTTCCGGAGGCGGAGCAGGGGCTCAACATGGCGCGCATCGGGGCGCTGCTCGCGGGCCTTCCCGATGGCGTGCCCGGTATCACGATCAACCGCTATTGCTCCTCGGGTCTCAATGCCGTGCAGATCGCCGCCGATCGCATCCGGGTGGGCGAAGCCGACGTGGTGATCGCAGGCGGCGCCGAGTCGATGTCGATGGTGCCCATGATGGGCAACAAGGTGGCGCTGAATCCCGAGATCTTCGCCAAGGACGAGAGCTACGCCATTGCCTACGGAATGGGTATCACGGCGGAGAAGGTGGCGCAGCAGTGGCAGGTCTCGCGCGAAGATCAGGACGCGTTTGCGCTGGAGTCCCATCGGCGAGCCCTCGCCGCCGCCGCAGCGGGCGCGTTCCGCAGCGAGATCTCCCCCATCGAGGTGACCCGGCGCACGCCGGATTTCGCCGCCGGCGAAGTGCGGCTTTCGAAGCAGACACTCACGGAGGATGAGGGCCCCCGGGCCGACACCTCGCTCGAGGTGCTCGCCAAATTGAAGACGGTGTTCGATGCCAAGGGAACCGTCACCGCCGGCAACAGCTCGCAAACCTCCGATGGGGCGGGCGCGGTGCTTCTCGTCTCGGAGGGGATGCTCAGGCGCCACGAGCTGACACCGCTCGCCCGCTACGTCACTTTCACCGTCAAAGGCGTTCCACCTGCCATCATGGGCATTGGACCCAAGGCGGCCGTTCCGGCGGCGCTCGAGCGCGCCGGCATCGGACGGGATGAGCTCAAGTGGATCGAGCTCAACGAGGCCTTTGCGGCGCAGGCGCTGGCGGTCATCCGCGATCTCGGTCTCGATCCGACGCGCGTCAATCCGCACGGCGGGGCGATCGCCCTCGGCCATCCGCTCGGAGCCACCGGAGCGATCCGCACCGCGACGCTGGTGCACGGCATGCGAGGCAAGGGCCTCAAGGGCTACGGCATGATCACCATGTGTGTCGGCACCGGCATGGGTGCGGCGGGGATACTGGAGCTGCTCTGAGCTTCAGTCGCGGCCTGATGGAGGCTCGCAACTCGCGCTCATGGGCGGCAGCGGCGGCGCCCAGAGACCGACATTCCAACCCCAAGGCTGGTTGCCGGCCGCCATTCGTCGGCAGACGACTTCCTCGTTCAAGCGATACATCCCGGGCATGAGGTGCTCCTCGGGATGCGCAGTGTCGGTGAAGTGCAGGTACGCGCCGACCGAGCCGAACGCCGGCCAATCCGGCTCATGGGTCGCCTGGGGCTTACCGTCGCGCGCGAAGCTCGTCCAATAATCGAGCATCGCCTGCGAGAGCGCGACCTGCCGCGGCTCGGCGGGCACCCGCGGCCAGAGCGGCGGAGTCGCATCGAAGGTGCCGAAGACATACGGCAGCTCGCTCGCGTGGAAGCCGTGCAGGTCGGCCTCGTCCTCCGCGGGATAGCCATGATCGAAAAGATAGAGATAGGAGGGCAGGCCGAGCGCCGTCTGCTTGCGGACCAGCCGCTCCGCGGTCCAGCCGTAAAGTCCATCGCGGGTGGTCGCGAGGATGCTTTCCTTCATGTCACTCGCCGGATAAAGCTGCAGAAACTCAGGCGCGAGATCGCCGTAGTGGGCGCGGATGGCCGCGGTGTATTCGGCGGCGCTCTGCGGCACCGCTGGCGCGAGCACGGTGAGCGAGCGGATCTCGCCGCTGTTGAAACCGGCGAGAATCGGCACGTGCGCCTCATCGCCCTTATTGAACGCCGTCACCATCTGCTCGGTCAGGACGTGTCCATCGACCGTGCCCCAGGGTCCGAACTGCGCGGCCGCCGCCGCGTCAGTGAGCTTCCCGGGGCTCATGGCCCGCAGCGCCGCGATGTTGGGTGCGTGAAGCGCCGCCGCGAGCTTGAGGCCGCTCTCTTCCGCCGACGGCCAGCCGTGGCGGCTGACCTTCAAGGACGGCATGGCGATCATGTAGGAGCTCTCGGCGATCGCCTTGGCAAAAAGGCCGCGCGCCTCGGGTGAGACCATGAGATAGATGACGCTCAGGCCGCCGGCGGACTCGCCGGCGATGGTGACGTTGGCAGGATCACCGCCGAATGCGCTGATGTTCTGCCGCACCCACTTGAGCGCCTGGATCTCATCCAGCAGGCCGTAATTGCCGGAGATGCCCTGGGGGGATTCGGCGCTCAACTGAGGATGCGCCAGCCAGCCGAGCACGCCGAGGCGGTAGTTGATGCTCACTACGACGACGCCGCGCTCGGCGAGCCGTGCGCCGTCGTAGAGCGGATCGCGGCTGGCGCCGCCCCAGAGCGCGCCGCCGTAGATCCAGAAGAAGACCGGCGCGCGATGCGCATCGGCGGGTGACCAGATGTTGAGCGTCAAGCAGTCCTCGCTCATCGGCATCGGTGGCGCCGAATAGACGCTCGCCAGGGGACCATGGGGCTGAAAGCATTCCGGACCGAAGGCGGTTGCATTGCGCACCCCGGCCCACCTGGGCAGCGGTAGCGGCGGCCGCCAGCGCAGCTTCCCGACGGGCGGCTCAGCGTAGGGAATGCCTTTGAAGATGCGCAGATTTCCGGCGACGGCTCCGCGCAGCTCGCCGGCGGGCGAGCTCACGATGGATTTGAGCGCGGGCGGCAGGACGGGGGCCGTCATGGTAAAGCTCGCCGCCTGGCAGAGGGTTGTGGCGATGAGGCCGGTGGCTGCGCCGGCCGTTACGCTGATACGTCGAAAGAGCATCATCGGGGGACGCCTCCGGTGGAGCGGCTCTCGCCGCGCAGGATACGGGCCAGGCAGAGAAAGATCACGATGGCGATGACGTAGAAGGGCGTCATCGTGTAGAGCGCGAGCTGCAGCGAGTGCTGCGGATGGCCGGCGTGGAAGAAGTCGCTGGCGGCGCCGACATAGGTGGGACCTAATCCCAAGCCGATGAAGTTCATCACGAGGAGCAGGAGCGCCCCCGCCATCACCCGCTGATCGGGCCGCACCTCCTCCTGCACGAGAGCGATGGAGGAGGCGAGATAGAAGTAGTTGAGGAACATCGGCGCGGCGAGCAGAGGCAGGGAGAGATGCCAGGAGGGTGCCCAGACGAATCCCAGATAGAACGGAATGGCGAGCGTGAGCGATGTGGCGGGCAGGATGGCGTAGGCCGACTTTGAGCGGCGGATGAAGCGGTCCAGCATCCGTCCCGAGACCAACATGCCGGCGCTCATGGCGATGCCGACGACGAGGGCGTAGTAGACGGCGACCTGATCGAGCGTCATGCCCTTCTCGCGCATCAGAAAGAGCGTGGTGAAGTTGCCGACTCCGTAGGTGACGAGCTGGGTGATGCCGCTGCCGAGAGCGGCGAGCACCAGCGCCGGGTGGGAGAAGAACATCCGCACCGTGGTCCAGAACCGCGACGGCGCTGACGCGGCGGCCGCGGGAGTCGCGTCCAGGCCGCCGCGAGGCGGCTCGCGCACGATGAGACGAATGGCCACCGCGGCGAGGATTCCGACCCCGCCGATGTCGATGAACGCGTCACGCCAGTTGAATGCGGCGGCAATGGCGGCGCCGAAGGCGATCCCCAGGGCGGCTCCGATGGGCGGACCCAGGTTGTAGACGCCGAATGCGGCGCCGCGCTGACCGGGCGGGAAGTAATCGGTGATGAGGGCGTAGGAGGGCGGTACGCCGCCGGCCTCGCCGACACCGACGAGCATGCGCGAGACGACGAGCCGCGGGTAGCTGGTCGCGAGGCCGCAAGCGGCCGTCGCGACGCTCCAGATGGCACAGGCCGCCGACAGCACGTTGACCCGGTGCGTCTTGTCGGCGAGCCAACCGATCGGGATGGCGATGAAGCAGTAGAAAAAGGCGAAGTAGAGACCGCCGATCAGGCCCAACTGGCCGTCGGAAATGTGCAGCGTGTCCTGGATGGGTTTCGCCAGGATGGCGAGCAGCGAGCGGTCGAGAAAGTTGAGGACGTACACGGCACAGAGGGTATAGAGAACGATCCGCGCCCGTGCCCGCGACCTGGACGCCGCCGGCGCGGCAGCCGCCGCCGCTGGAAGTGCATGCGGAGTCACGCGAGGCCGCTCTTGCGGGCGGTCGCCAGCTCGAATTGGTACTGCTCGAACCCCTTCGCCGGCACGATCTCGCCGGAGCGGTCCGCGATCGCACTCCACTCTCTCAAGATCCGCTCCGCCGCCTGCTCATCGTCCGCCACGTGAATTCCCCGGGTCATGGTGATGTGAGCCAGCTTGAAGCTCCCACCGCCTGCCAACAGGATGCACTTGTTGGGCGCGCCTTCGCTCGCGAGCGCCACCACCGCCGGGCTGACATGGCGCGGATCGAGCATGGCCCCGTCCTCCGGTGTCCAGAGCTCATCCGTCATCTGCGTCGCCGCGCTCGGCGCGAGGCAGTTCACCCGGATGTCGTAGCGCTCTCCCTCTAGGGCGAGGGTCTGCATCAGTCCGACCAGCGCCATCTTCGCGGCCGAATAGGCGGTTTGCCCGAAATTGCCATAGAGACCGGAGGAGGAGGTGGTGAGCACCACGCGTCCGTAGCGGTGCTCCTTCATGTGCGGCCACACTGCGCGCGTGCAGTTGACCGAGCCCATGAGATGAACCTCGAGGACCAGGCGAAAATCGGCGAGATCGAGCTTGGCGAAGGTGCGGTCGCGGAGAATCCCGGCGTTGTTCACCAGGATGTCCACCCGGCCCCAGCGGCCGAGCGTCGCGGCCACCATCACTTCCACGGCCGCTGCGTCCCGCACATCGGCGCAGTCGGTGAGGGCCTCGCCGCCGAGGTGGGCGATGTCCGCGCAGACCGACTCGGCGGCCGCAGCATCGAGGTCGTTGACGAGGACTTTCGCGCCATGGCGTGCCAGGGCCAGGGCATGCGTGCGCCCGAGCCCGCGGGCCGCCCCGGTCACGATCGCGACCCGATCCGCCAATAAGCGCTGCATGTATCCCCCTCGTCGCCCCGCCCGCGCGGGGCGCCGTCCCCTGATATTAACTCATGTGTGAGTGAACTATTCAAGCCGCGGGCTCCCGTGCAGCGTGCGCTTCATTGAAGCGGCCCCGGGGGCGCGGACAACCGGCGCCCTCTGGTGGTAGTCTTTGCCGCTGCTCAGCAAAGGTCGCAGCGATGCCGAGACGTTCCGCCAACAAGCACAAGCCCCGGACCAAGGCGGAACAGCGCGCCGAAACCCTCGAGCGGATGCTGGATGCCGCCGAATATCTCTTCGCCAGGCACGGCTTGAATGGCGTGACGCTGCGCGATGTCGCCCTGAAGGTCGGCGTCCATACCTCGCTCATGCACTATTACTTCGTCGACAAGCGGCGGCTGTTCGAGGCCGTGTTCACCCGACGCGCCGGCATCACGAGCAGTCGCCGGCTCGATGCGCTCGATCGTTACGAACGCGAGTGCAGCGGTGCGCCGACGGTGGAGGGGGCCCTCAGGGCCTTCCTCGATACGGACCTCGACCTTTACATCAATGGCGGTGACGGCTGGAGGAATTTCGCGGCTTTCGCCGCCCAGGTGAGCAACTCCGCCGAAGGCGCCGCGATGATGGACCTGCACTTCGACCCGGTGGTCCTGAAGCTCATCGGCATCCTGAAGAAGGCGCTGCCGGGGTGTTCCGACGCGGATATTTTCTGGGGCTACGACTTCGTCACCGGCGCCTTCATGCACACGCTCGCGAGGACTGGCCGCATCGATCGGCTATCTGGCGGCGTGTGCCGCTCGGAGGACTTCGCCGCGGTCAAGGAGCGCATCGCAGGCTTCATGGCGGCGGGCTTCATCGCGCTCTGCTCGAGAGCATCGAAGTCCGGCGCGGCACGCAAGAAAGCGTCGCGTTAGCGCGCTCCGGGTGCTGCTTGCTCGCTCACACCCGATACGGCGCCGTCAGCGGCTGCGCACTGCCCGCGGGCATCGTGGCATTCAAGGGCATCCGCTACGCACAGCCTCCGGTGGGTCCGCTACGCTGGAAGCCGCCGCTGCCTCCGGCCGCATGGACCGGAGTGCACGCCGCCACCGAGTTTGGTCCCGCCTCCCTTCAGACGCGCTCGCCGGAAGGCAGTATCTACGCGGACCTGCCGCAGCGGATGAGCGAGGACTGTCTCTTCCTCAACGTCTGGACCGCGAGTGCCCCGCCCGCGAAGTCACCCGTCATGGTATGGATCCATGGCGGCGCGCTGCGCGTCGGCAACCTTGCCGGCGGCCTCTACGATGGCGCCGAGCTCGCGCGCCGGGGCGCGGTCGTCGTGACGGTAGGCTATCGGCTCGGCGTCCTGGGTTATCTCGCGCATCCCGAGCTCGCCGCGGAGTCCCCGCAACGCTCCGCCGGGAACTACGGCCTCCTCGATCAGATGGCGGCGTTGCGCTGGGTGCGGGACAACATTGCCGCCTTCGGCGGCGATCCGGACAACATCACGGCGTTCGGTGAATCGGCTGGCGCCCTGAGCATCACCCAGCTGATGGTCAGTCCGCTCGCGCGGGGCCTCTTCCACAAGGCCATCCTGCAGAGTGGCTACCTGATGTCGAACCGCGAGCTTCGACGCTCGAGCTTCGGCCAGCCGGCCGCCGCGGAAGTGGGGGCGGCGCTGGCCAAACAGCTGGGTGCCGCCGATCTGGCGACGCTACGGTCCATGGATGGCGGCAAGCTCACGACGCTCGCCACCGTGGCGGGCTTCGATCCGCAGGCGACCATCGACGGTTGGGTATTGCCCCGACAGATCGTCGACTCCTTCGACCGGGGTGAGCAGCCGTCCCTGCCGCTGATCGCCGGCTTCAACGCCGGGGAGGTGCGCTCGCTGCGATTTTTCCTGCCATCACTGCCGGCGGACGCCGCCGAATACCAGCGACTGGTGTGCGGCATCTACGGTGATCTTGCGAGCCGGTACCTCGAGCTCTATCCCGGCACCGATATCGAGGAGAGCGCCCTGGCGGCAGCCCGCGATGGCTTCTACGGCTGGACCGCGGAGCGGCTAGTGCGCAGTCAGTCCCGGCGCGGCCTGCCCGCATACCTTTATTACTTCGCGCACGAATATCCCGCCCAGATCGAGCGTCGACTGCAGTCCTTTCATGGGAGTGAGCTGCCGTACGAGTTCGGACGCCTCGGCTTGGGCGCCCGCCTGCCTGCCGACTGGCCGTGCCCTGCGGATGATCCGGGCGAGCGCTCGCTCTCCGAGGCGATCATGGGTTACTTCACGAGCTTCGCCACATCAGGGGTGCCGTCGGCACAGAACGCGCCGGAGTGGCTTCCCTACTCGGCCGAGCGGGCATTCCTTCATGTCGGCGATGTCTGCCGCGCTTCCCGGGATCTCTTGCCCGGAATGTTCGACTTGCACGAGGAAGTTGTCGCCCGCCGGCGCGCGGCAGGAACGCAGGGCTGGTATCTCAACGTCGGGTTGGCCTCCGGACCGGTGCCTCCTGCTCGTGCTCCGCAGTGAGCGGCTTGGCACCGGCACCCTCGAGCGCTCGCCGCAGTCGACTGGCCTCCCCCGCCGATGGCCGCGGCGAGGTGGCACTTCCCTGCTCGACACCACGAACCCCCAATCGTACGGATGCCGGTAGGGGTGCTTCCCGCCGATGACCTGTTCACTTGACGGGTCGACCCCGCTCGATGAGCGCGTGACGTAGCTTGGACTCGAAACCGCGGCTCATTCGGCGGAGAATCTCACGGGTAGGATTGCCCGCCGCCGCAGCATGAGCTTTCGTGAATAACACTCTCGAGCACTTGAAGCTGTGGAGAGTGCCCCTCGCTCTCGCGCTGTCGTTGATCGTCCTGCAGGCGAGCAGGCTGAAGCCCGCGCTCGAGTATTCAAGGGAAGCGGTGTACCACGGGCAGATCTGGCGCCTCCTGACCGGCAATCTCGTGCACCTCGGATGGACGCATCTGACCCGGGACCTCGCGGGACTCGGTCTCATCTGGGCGCTCGTCTTTCGCGACCTGACCGAACGCGACGCCGTATGGGTGCTGTCGGTGAGCGCTCTCTTTGTCGGGATCGGCCTCCTCCTATTCGATCCGGCGGTCACCTGGTACGTCGGGATATCCGGTGCGCTCTTCGGGCTCTATACGGCGGGCGCCCTGCGCATCCTGAGGCAGCGCCGGCTCTTCGGGATCGTTTTGCTTCTTGGCATGTTGGCCATCATCGCCTGGAGCCTTTTCGCCGGAGGTCTTCCCGGAGAAGCGACGGGGCTCGGTGGCGCGGTCATCCCGCAAGCGCACCTCTATGGCGCCATCGGCGGCGCGTTGACGCTGGTCGGATTGGAGCTCTTCCCGCGCCTCAATGCACGGCCGGGCGCCGGGAGCGATCGGGCGCGCCCTGAGTGACCAGAGTCTTCGGCGTGCCGGGGGTGGTGGCGAGCCAGCCGCCGCTGAAGCCCGCGCGGCGCAGACCACGTACGATGTTGGGATTGCGCCGGGTGAGAGCCCAGATGAGACCCGAGCGGTAGTTCTCGAGCATCGCGAGCGCGGCGCCGGTATCCGTGCCGACATAGGCGCTGTCGAACCAGCCGTCCAGGCCGAAGCTCGGATTGAAGGCGTCCACGAACCCGAACCGGCCGTAGATGCGCTCACCGAATCGTGCTCGCAACGTCTCGATCGCGGCTGTGACCGGCTGCGGCGCGAAAGGCAGCGCTGCGACGACGGCGAGCGGCGCCAGGGTGCCATCGTCGGGCGCATCGCCATCATCGCCGCGCGCGCTGTAGCCCCAGAACGTGCGCACGGCGCCGTTCACCGTGAGGCGCTGATCGCCCGGTCCATCGCTCGCCGAGAAGCCCCATACATCCGGGCCGTAGTCCTGCCAGTGATCCGGATTCTCGATGGCATAGCTGCGCTGCGCGAGCACCGCGCGCTGGCTGTTGATGAAATAATCGATGCCGTGCCTGCGCATGAATGAATCTGCGATGCCGCGACAGTCGATCCAGACTTCGGAGAACTCATGCCCGAAGAGCGGACCGAAGCCGACGTACTCATAGCCGTGGTGCACTCCCCAGCTGCGCGCGAATCCGCTCGCGTAGGCGTTCCAGGCGGCGGGCGGCAGGGGATGGGTGCGCGAGCCGATCGCGAGGATGTACATCAGCATCGCTTCGTTGTAACCGCTCCAATCGAACTCGGCGAAGCCCCGCCGCCGCCGCCAGTCCATAGCGATCCCCGGCGCGCGGGGAGCCGCCCACTGCCAGTCGGCGCGATCGAGCAGGCTCTGTGCGAGCGAGCGCAGCTCGCGCTCCGGCGCCGAGGGACCGTCGAAGTAGCTTTCCGCCGTGATGATGCCGCCGAAGAGCAAGGAGCTGTCGACCGGCGAGACCTCGGCGTCCCAGGTCGGTACCAGGGTCTCGACGTCGATGAAGTGATAGAAGAGGCCGTGCTCCGCCGGCGCGCGGGCGAGGGTATGCAGAACCAACAGCGTGCGGGCGAGCGCCGCGGCGCGCGGCACGTAATGACGCTGCGCCCCGATGACGTAGGCCGTGAGAGCGAAGCCCATGCCGGCGATGCTCGAGTACGCCGCCGTCGGCACGCGGTCCGGTATGAGCCCGGTGTGCGGATCGGCGTTGTCCCAGAAGAAATCGAACATCGGCCGCTCGAGCCCGGTGAGCGCGGGCGGCAGAGGCGCCTCGGCCGCGAAAGCCCGCGGCATGAGGAACGCGCCCGCGATGCCGAGCGCCAGGCAGATGCGGCGCCAGCGGCTCGCTCGCACTAACACGGCTTCAGACACGGATCCGGTGCTCTCACCGGCGCAAGGCAAGTCACTATCGGCGACGGCTCACCGCGGTTGCGGGCACCGCCGCCTGCGGCCGCGTGAAGTCGATGACGAAACGATCGCCGTCGAACTCCACGACCTTGCCGATGAGGTCGGGCCGGATGCGATAGCCGCCGGACTTGCCGGTCTTCTCCCGCTCCGCGGCGGTGAGGACCATGCGCACCGGAAGACCGTCATCGCGGGCGCGTGTCAGGTGCTCGCTCAGCGTGGTGACGATCCTGGATTCGGCCTGTGCGGCGGACAGCCGGTGCTCGTAACGCAGCACGCCGCGGGCGGGATGGCCGAAATTCGCCGGCAGACAGTTGAGCACCATGGCGCCGTCCGCCGCCATGGCGGAGAGGCTCCCCAGGCGGCTCGCCGGTTTGGCGCCGAAGCGGCCGAAAGCATCCATCAAGGTGAGATTCATTTCGCTCGTCGATTCCTTCGTCGGTGGTCAGGAGAGAGGCGCGCTCGCGTTCTGAGTCGGGTCCTGGCTTTGGCACTCACCCAGCCAGATCTCGAAGCAGGCGCGATGCAGTCGGAGGGACTGCGGGGTGAGGCCGGGCGCGAAGTCAACCTCGTACGATGCCTGCGCCGAGGTAATCCGCTCTCCGCAGCCGTCGCACGAGCCTCCACCGGCGTATTCTCCCTGGCGGCGCCACGGCTCCCGATGCGGCAGCTGGTGCAGTCGCAGCCGCTCTCGAATGACAAGCGTCGCCGCAATACTGTTCATGGTGGCTCCGCTTTGCCTAGGCGGCGTTACGCGCCCGATGCGCCGGGTCAGCATGCGCGCCCGCTGGAGCGAGCGCAAGTGAAGGATCGGCGGGCGGATCCGGGAGCAAAATTTCGGCAGTTTGCCGCCGAATCCTGTAGTCTACGGGCCGGCTCGTACCTTTTCGGCTTGTCTGCCTTGGCGCCAGACGCCGCCTCCCGGCGCGTGTTCCAGCCAATGTCTGCCACCCTCGCAAAGTTTCGCGAACCAGGAGGCAGGTCGTACCTGCCGCCCCATCCGTCTTTCTTTCACGAGTATCCGCAGTGACTAAATTGTATGTTGGAAATCTGCCCTTCACGGCCACCGAAGAGGCCGTGCGCGCCCTCTTCTCCAAGCACGGCACGGTCGAGAAGGTCTCCCTGATCACCGACCGCGACACGGGTCGGCCGCGCGGCTTCGGCTTCGTGGAGATGTCGAACGCCGACGCCTCCCGGGCGATGCAGGCGCTGAACGGCACGGACTTCGACGGCCGCTCTCTCAAAGTGAACGAGGCGCAGGACCGCGACCGCTCTGGCGGCGGCAACCGCGGCGGACCACGCCGTTACTGATACCCCATAGAACGGCATCGCTCCCGGCCCTGGCGGCCGGGAGCGGTGGAGCCGTGACATCCGAGGTCGAGGAGTGATCACGCTCACTTTTCGACCGCTGAGCCGCGAACCGGTGATTCTCATCCGCGCGGCCTACTTCCGCATCTGCGCCGATGCGACCCTTCGCGGGCCCGATAACGCCGTTACGGCGAGCTACACCGACGGACTCTGGCGGCTCGGTCGCCGGGAGCATCGGATGCTCGAGTGCCGCGAGGCGATCTATCTGCGCGTGACGGGCTCCGACGGCCAGCGCGCACGCCTCGGTCCTTACGAATGTCTCAAGGTGACCGGCGGCGCGATCTTCTCCAACGACAGCTATCTCGGCGCACACATGCGCGGCGAGTCGTTTCTGCCGCAGACCGAGATCTGGACGGAGATCGCGCTCCTGCCGGCCGCCTGAAGGCGCCGGCTCCCCGACCCCGGCGAATCAGCGCTCCACAGCTAGCGGTCGACGAGCTTCTGCTGCTGCTCGGTGTAGCGCGCACCCTGAATCGGGACTCGCGCGAGAGCCTCATCGATCTCGCGCAGATCCTCGGCACTCAACTCGACCTCGGCCGCGGCGATGTTTTCCTCGAGGCGATGCAGCTTGGTCGTGCCCGGGATGGGGACGATCCAGGGCTTTCGCGCCAGCACCCAGGCGAGGGCGAGCTGCGCGCGCGTGACACGCTTGCGGTCCGCGAGTTGCCCGATGACCTCGATCAGCGACTGGTTCGCCTTCCTCGCTTCCGGTGAGAACCGCGGTACGTTGTTGCGGAAGTCCGTGCTGCCGAACTTCGTGTTCTCGTCGATGGCGCCGGTGAGAAAGCCCCGGCCGAGCGGGCTGAAGGGGACGAAGCCGATGCCGAGCGCCTCGAGCGCCGGCAGTACCTCCTGCTCGGGCTCGCGCCACCAGAGCGAATACTCGCTCTGCAGCGCGGTGACGGGTTGCACCGCATGC
>Ga0335078_10007586_pt1 | contig 16089 bp, 15 predicted proteins | sample Lox_Sample_32_FD_206711 | JGI IMG/M metagenome (GOLD analysis project Ga0335078, IMG submission 206711) | Soil microbial communities from Loxahatchee National Wildlife Refuge, Florida, United States - Lox_Sample_3.2 | ecosystem: Environmental > Terrestrial > Soil > Wetlands | place: USA...
CCTCGACGCCAAGCTCGCCCAGTTCGAGCGCGACACGTCCACCCAGGTCGTGGTCGCGATCTTCCCGACGATGCAGAGCGACTCGTCGATCGAGGACTACACGGTCCGGGTCGCGCAGGCGTGGGGCGTCGGCGCGAAGGGCCGCAACAACGGCGCCGTCCTGTTCATCTTCGTCCAGCCGCACACGATGTACCTCCAGGTGGGCTACGGCCTGGAGGGCGCCCTGCCCGACGCGCTGGCCAAGCGCATCATCGCCGACGAGATCGCCCCGGCCTTCCGTAGGGGGGACTACGACGGCGGCGTGACGGCCGGCGTGTCGGCGATCCTGGCGGCGACGCGCGGCGAGTACCGAGGGACGGCGCGGGCGGCGTCCGGGCGGGTCGGCATGGGCGTGCCGCCCATCGTCGCGGTCCTCGCCGTGCTGATCCTCATCTCCATCGTCCGCCGCAACGCCCTCCTCTACCAGGGCGGCGGGCGCAGCGGCTTCGGCGCGGGCATGCTGACCGGGATGCTGCTCGGGGGCGGCTTCCGGGGGGGCGGCGGGGGATTCGGGGGCGGCGGCGGCTTCGGCGGAGGGGGAGGATTCTCCGGCGGGGGCGGCAGCTTCGGGGGCGGCGGCGCCGGGGGGAGCTGGTGAGCCCATGAACTGGCCGTTCCTGATGCCGAGGATCGCGCACAAGCGCGTGCTCGAGGCGATCCGCGCCTCGGAGGCGAGGACGTCGGGAGAGATCCGCGTCGTGGTCGCGCGCCACCGGGTGGCCGACCCCGTCGCCGCGGCGAAGCACTATTTTCACCGGCTGGGGATGGCGAGCTCCCCCCACAGGAACGGCGTCCTTGTCTTCGTGGCGCCGCGCTCCCGGAAATTCGCGATCATTGGCGACAAGGCCGTGCACGAGAAATGCGGCGACGCGTTCTGGAAGGAGCTTGCCGCCGCCATGGGCGAGCGGTTCCGGCGCGGCGAGTTCACGGCGGGGCTGGTCCACGGGATCGAGAAGGCCGGCGAACTCCTGGCGACATCGTTCCCGCGGGTGCCGGGCGACGCGCCCGCCGGCCCGCCCAGCGCCTCCGAGGTGGATTAGGCTCGGGCGGGGAGGCTCCGCCGGGCCCGGCGCCGGCCGCGGGCCGAGGAAACGGGCCGCTCCCAAGAGATTTCTGTGACAATTGGGGCCGGCGGCGGGTTATGGGGGCGGCATGCCACACCTCGACGCGCTCCTCCGCGACCTGCGCCTCGCCGTTCGCGGCCTGCGCCACGACAGGGGATTCACCGCCACGGCGCTCCTGACCTTTGCGCTGTGCCTCAGCGCCAACGTCGCCCTCTTCGCGGTCGTCAACGCCGTGCTCGTCCGCCCCCTACCCTATCCTAATCCCGGGCAACTGGTTGCGGTCTTCAATCAATACCCGAAGGCCGGCGTCGACCGGTCGGGGGTCTCGGTTCCGCACTACCTTGAGCGGCGCTCCGGGATAGCGGCGTTTGCCGAGGCCGCCGCCACCCGCAGCAGCGGCGCGACGATCGGGGAGAGCGGCTCGCCGAACCGGGTGGCCTCGATGGAGGTGACCCCCTCGTTCTTCCGCGTGCTCGGGGTCGAGCCCGCCCTGGGCCGGGCGTTCCGGGAGGAGGAGGGATTCTACGGGAAAGACGACGTGGTGATCCTGAGCGACGGCCTCTGGAGGCAGGACTTCGGCGCCGACGCGGCCGCCATAGGCAAGAAGCTCCGCATCGACGGCAACCCGAAGACCGTGATCGGCGTCATGGCGCCCGGGTTCTCCTTCGGCACGTCCAAGGCGCAGCTTTGGGAGCCCCTGTGCTTCAGCGACGACGACCGCAAGCCGCAGCAGCGCCATTCCAACAACATGCAGATGATCGCCCGCCTGCGCCCGGGGACGTCGGTTGGCGCGGCCCAGTCCCAGGTCGACGCCCTGAACCAGCAGTCGATGGCCCAGGACCCCTACGCCAAGCTCGTCGTCGACGCGGGATTCCACACGACGGTGGCCGACCTCCACGACGACCTGGTGGCGCAGTCGCGCCCGATGCTCGTGCTGCTCCAGGCCGGCGTGCTCTTCCTCCTGCTGATCGGCACCGTCAACCTCGCCAACCTGCTCCTTGTGCGGAGCAGCGCGAGGACCAAGGAGTTCTCGGTCCGGCAGGTCCTCGGCGCCGGGCGCCTGCAGCTCGCGAGGCAGCTGATCGCCGAGACCCTCGTGCTGGCCCTGACCGGCGGCGCGCTGGGCCTCGCCCTCGGCTGGGCCGGCCTTCGCGGCCTCGAGGCGCTCGGCGCCGACGAACTCCCCCACTTCGGGCCGTACCGGCTGGACGGGACCGTCTGCCTCGTGGCGCTGGCCGTTTCGGTGGCGACCGGCCTGCTGCTGGCGGGACCCGCGCTTTGGCACGCCCTGCGCGAGGACCTGGCGCAGGCGCTCGCCGTCGAGTCGAGGGGCGGCACCACCACCCGCGCGGCGCACCGCCTCCGCCACGCGCTCATCGTCGCGCAGTTCGCCCTGGCGTTCACGCTGCTCGCGGGCGCGGGGCTCCTCGGGATCAGCTTCTCCAAGGTGCTTGCCGTCAACCCGGGCTTCCGGCCGCAGAATCTCCTGACGGGAACGGTGGCGCTCCCGTGGGCGCGTTACAAGGACGAGAAGCCGAGGTTCGCGTTCATCCGGCGCCTGGGCGACGAGGTGCGCGCCCTGCCGGGCGCCACCGCGGTCGGATTCACCACCAACCTGCCGTTCGGGGGGAACTTGAACGACAACGCCGTCAGCATCGAGGGGCAGCCCCCGCGGCCCGGCGAGTCGATATACACCCATTTCACCAGCGGCGTCGCCGGCGACTTCTTTCCCGCCATGGGCATCGCGCTTCGCGAGGGGCGCTACCTCACCGACGACGACTCGGTGCGCTCGCTGCGCGTCTGCGTGGTCGACGAGGACGTCGTCCGCCGGTACTGGCCCGGCCGGAGCGCGCTCGGGCAGCGGCTGTTCAACGGGGCCCCGGGCAAGCCCGACGAGGCCTTCACCATCGTCGGCGTGGTCGGCTCGGCGAAGCAGGCCGACCTCGCGGACCGGATGGCGAAGGGATCGGTCTATTTTCCCTACATCCACTACGCGGGCGGGGGCATAACGGTGCTCATCCGCACGGTGCAGGCGCCCGAGAAGGCGGGCCCGGCCCTGCGGGCGGCCGTTCTGCGCGTGGACCCGGAACTGCCCGTCGAGGACCTGAAGACGATGACGGCGCGCCTCGACGACAGCCTCGTCGCCCGGCGCTCGCCGCTGATGCTCGCGGGCATCTTTGCCGGCGTGGCCCTGGTCCTCGCCGCGGTCGGGATCTACGGCGTCTTGGCCTACGCCGTGGCCCAGCGCCGCCGCGAGATCGGCGTGCGCATGGCCCTCGGCGCCCTTCCCCAGCAGATCGTCGCGCAGTTCCTGCGCCTCGGGGCCGGCCTGGTCGTCCTCGGCTCGATCCTGGGCGCGATCGGCGGCTGGCTGACCGGGCGCGCGATGGCCGGGCTCCTTTTCGGCGTCGGCCCGATCCACCCGGCGGTGTTCGCGGCGACCGCGGGCGTCCTGGCCGTGGTCGCCCTGGCCGCCTGCCTCGCGCCCGCGGTGAGGGCCGCCCGCGTCGCGCCCATGGAGGCGCTCCGCTCCGACTAGGCCCCCGGCGCCCCGCGGCCCCTCACCGGCCGAGGAGGCGGCCCGCGAGCTGCGCCTCGAACCCGTCGCGGCTCCTCCAGCGGATGGCCACGCGGGCCCTCAGGGGCCCTGCGGCCGTGCGCCGGGTGAAGCCGTCGTCGGTCACCTCGAAGGGGATCGTCTCCGTCTCCACGAGGTCCTCCGAGTACGCGAGGTAGACGGCGACGCAGTCGTAGAGCGTCGTCGAGCGAACGGCGAAGAAGTCGCAGAGCATCCAGTTCTGGCGCGGGGCGAAGACGCAGTAGCTCTGGATGAGGGCGCGCAGCATGGGGTCGGACGTGGCCGACCAGATGGCGTGGTAGCGCTCGCCGCCGAGGCTCACCCGGCCGCAGGTGTCCAGGGGGGTGAGCAGGATGTCGCGCCACGGCGCGGCGAGCACCGCGCGCAGGCCGGCGGGGTTCACCTTCACATTGAACTCGGCGGAAGGGGGGCCGCCGTCGTAGCCGGCGTCGAAGCTGCCGAACATCCCGACCAGGCGGCACTTCGCCGCGATGTCCGGTGCCCTCCCGAGGGCCAGCGCGAGGCTCCAGACCGGGCCGATGGCGACGACGGTGACCGGCCTCGGCGACTTCTCGACGACGTCGATCAGCGCGCCGACGCCGTCGGCGTAGACGCGCCCGGGGTACTTCGCGATGTCGTAGCCGGCGATCCAGAGGGCGAGCGTCTTGTTGTCGTCGCCCGTCGGCCCGTGGTTGTCGCCGATGCCCACGGGCACGTCGGCCCGGCCCGCCGCCTCGAGGAACTTCGCGGCCACCGCGGCCCGGTAGGGCGTGTCCACGGGGTCCACGACGACGAGCTTCAGGTCGAGCTCGGGCGAGCGCAGCGCGAGCGCCAGGGCCCAGCTGTCGTCGATGTCGGTGCCAATGTCGGACACGAGGACGACCGGGGTCCGCTCCCGGGCGGCCTCCGGCGCCCCGGTCGCGCCGGCCAGGGGCGCCCCCGCCAGGAGCAGTATCAGGGGAAGCCGCGGGGTTCTCATCGGCGAAGCAGGGCGCGGATCTCGCGGCGGGTGGGAATGGACGGCTGGGCGCCCGGCCGGGTGACCGATAGCGCGGCCGCCGCGTGGGCGAAGCGCACGGCCTCGAGCAACGGGCGGCCCTCGGCGAGGCGCACGGCCAGGGCGCCGTTGAAGACGTCGCCGGCGGCGGTCGTGTCGACGGCCTTCACGCGGAAGCCCGGGACGACCCGGGCCCCGTCGCGGGTGGCGACGAGGGCGCCCTTGGCGCCGAGGGTGACGATCACCGTCCTGACCCCTCGGGCGAGCAGGGCCCGGGCCGCCCGCGCGGCGGACGGTGCGCCCGTCACCCGCACGCCGGTCAGCAGCGAGGCCTCGGTCTCGTTCGGCGTCAGCAGGGACACCTGCCGAAGAAGGGCATCGGGCAGCGCGAGCGCCGGCGCCGGGTTGAGGATGACATCGGCCCCGGCGCGCCGGGCGAGGCGCGCGGCCGCCTTGACCGTCTCCAGCGGCGTCTCCAGCTGGAGGAGCACGACGCGCGCCCGGCCGATCAGTCGGCCCGCCGCGGCGACATCCCCCGGCGAGAGCCGCTGGTTCGCCCCCCCGGCGACCCCGATGCTGTTCTCGCCGTCGGCCCCGACGAAGATGAGGGCCACCCCCGAGGGGCGGGCGCCGTCGCGCACGACGCGCGACACGTCCATGCCCTCCCTGCGGAAGCCGGCGAGGGCGGCGTCGCCCAGGCTGTCGCGCCCGAGGCGGGCGACCAGGGCCACGCGGCCTCCCGCGCGCGCGGCCGCGACGGCCTGGTTGGCCCCCTTGCCTCCCGGCGCCGTGCTGAACTCGCCGCCGAGGAGGGTCTCGCCCGGCCTCGGCACGTGGCCGACCCGCAGGATCATGTCGGTGTTCGAGCTGCCGACGACCACGACGGAATTCCTGGGCTTGCGGGGCATGGGGATCACGGCCTCGCGGCCATCACGACTTTGAGAGGATCAGGAGAGCGAGGCCCGCCACGTAGCAGACGAACATCGCGCCGAGCAGCCTCGGGGTGCCCCTGGGCGCGCCCCGGAACTCCTTCCAGACGAAGACGCCCCAGAGGGCGCCCACCATGGTGGCACCCTGCCCCAGCCCGTAGGAGAGCGCCGGCCCGGCCCGCGTGCTGGCGATGATGTTGAAGGCCATCCCGGCGCTCCAGATCGCGCCCCCGAGCATCCCGACCGCGTGGAGCCGGACGCTGCCCTGGGTGAAGTAGTCCCCGAGCGGCACCCGCTCCCCGGTCAGCGGCCAGCGCATCATCAGCGTGTTCCAGAGGAAATTCGAGAGGAGGACGCCCGCGCTGAAGACGACGACGGCCGTGTACGGGCTCAACTTGCCGGCCTCGAGGACGAGCGCGCCGCCCTGCGGCTCGATGCGCCCCATGGACTGGGCGACGTACTTGTAGAAGAAGCCCATCAGCACGCCTGCCGCGACGGAGACCAGGATGCCCTTGGCGGAGGTCCCCGCGCCGGCGCCCGCCAGGCGCCTGTAGGCCAGCGCGTCGAGGCCGATCGCCGCGGCGACGAGGGCGACCCCCGCCGCGAGCATGGGCGGATTGCCCTCGTGCGTGGACAGGTACGTGGTCAGCACCCCGAGCACCAGGGCCAGGCCGACGCCCACCGGGAAGGCGACCGCCATGCCGGCGATGTCGATGGCCGCCACGAGCAGGATGTTCGACAGGTTGAAGATCACGCCTCCCATGAAGGCCGAGATCAGCCAGCGCGTCTGCGCCTGGGCGAGGTCGGCGGCGAAGGGCCGGCCGCCTCCGCCCGAGCTGCCCAGGGTGCACGCCAGGAGAAGCGCCAGCAGGAAGACGCCGATCGCGTAGTCCCAGTAGAAGAGCTGGAAGCGCCACTCCTTCCGGGCGAGCTTCTGGGTGTTCGCCCACGAGCCCCAGCAGAGCATGGTGACGACGCACAGCGACACGGCAACGGGGTAGGTTTGGACAATGAACATGGGGCTTGGCCCGCGCGGGCTAGGCGCGTGTTTCTACGCCCGCCCGCGAGGCCTTGCAAGAGGAACCGCGCCGGGCCTCGGCCGAGGCCCGAGACGCCCCTACGACGTGCGCGTGCCGTTCATCCCGTCGACGGCCAGCTGCGAGCGCCGCCAGGCCTCGCCGACCCGGTCCCTCGCGCTGGCCCAATCCTCGGGATTGGTCACCTTCGCGAGGTCGCTGATCCTGCCGCTGAGCAGCACGCGGGCCTCGTTGACCTCCTTCATGGCGAAGTCCCAGTCCTTCGTGTCGACGGTCATGGTGGCGCGCCTCTCGCGCAGCGCGCGGATCTGGTCGTCGAGGGTGGCCGACAGCCGGCGCGCCCCCCGCTCGAAATGCCCGCGCTGGTCGTAGGCGTCGTGCTCGATGGCCGACCACCCGGCGTCGGTCGGGGCCTGCGCGGCGTCGACCCCGGCCACCGCGGCGGGGTCGCGGACGGGCTGGCCGCTCGCGGCAAGAGCGGCGAAAAGGCCGAGCGCCAGCGCCGGCCCGCAGAGGCGAGACCGCGCAATCACACCCCTATAGTGTCGCCCCGGGGGCAAAAGTTCCACGCGCGAGCATGCCGGTCACGCGCTCGCGCACACCCCCGCGCCACTCCTCGGCCGTCACGCTGTACATGACGGTGTCCCGGAAGGTGCCGTCCCGGCGCGCCTGCTGCCGGCGGATGACCCCGTCCTTCCTGGCGCCCAGGCGCTCGATTGCCGCCTGGGAGCGCAGATTGAGGTTGTCCGTGCGCCACCCGACGACGGAGCAGCCCAGGGCATCGAAGGCGTGGCCCATGAGGAGCAGCTTGCACGCCGTGTTGACGTGGGTGCGCTGCCAGCTCCGGGCGTACCAGGTGTAGCCGATCTCGACGCGGCGCGTCGCCGGGACGATGTCATGGTAGCTGGTGGAGCCGACGATGCGCCCGCCCCCGAGCTCGCGCACGGCCCACGGCACGCGGGCGCCCCGGTCGCGGTCGGCGAGGGCGGCCTCGATGTAGGCCCGGGTGTTCGGCGGCTCGGGAACGCTCGTGAAGGACAGCGTCCAGAGCTCGCCGTCGGCAGCGGCCCGCCCGAGGTCGGCCTCGTGCTCGAGGAGGAGCGGCTCCAGCCTCACGCCCCAGCCCTCGAGGCGAACCGTCGGGTCGACCTGGAAGGGCGGGCCCGCCTTCACGATCCTGGGAAGGGCGTCGCCCGGCGCACGAGCTGCAGCGGGACCCCCCAGGGGTCGCGCATCATGACCAGAAACGATCCGTCGGGCAGGGTCTCCTCGTAGGCCTTCGTGGCGCCGTCGCCCCGCAGCCGGATGCTCGTGGCGTGCGGGTCGTCGACCGCGAACGCGACGTGGAAGCAGAGGGGATGCACGGCGGAGTAGTCAGGCACCGGGGCCGCCTTGTTCGTGTACAGCTCCATGATCACGCGGCCCGTCTCCTCGGCGAGGAACGTCGTGTAGGGCTCGTCCGGCCTCGTGCGCACGACGCGCAGCTCGAGGTGGTTCGTGTACCAGAGGACTGCCGCCCGCGCGTCGGGCACGTTGAGCGCGAAGTGTTCGAATTTCATGGTTGGCCGGTTGTGCGAGTGAGAAAGTCGCGGATGGTGGCGCGGGCGGGCGCGCCCGCGTCCTCGAGGACGAGGTGGCCCGCCTGCGCATGCCTCTCGACCCGCGCGTCGGGATACAGCTCACGCCAACGGGAAAGGAACGCGTCGTCGAAGCAAAAATCGCGCGCCCCCCAGACGATCAGCTTCTCGTGCCCCGAGAGCCGGGCCAGGCCCCGGTAGACCGCGTCGAGCGCCGGCCGGCTCGGGTGATCGGCCTCGATCGGCACGTCGCGGACGAAGCGGTGGATCCCGATCCGGCTCGCCCAGCTGTCGTAGGGATAGAGGTAGCCCCGTCGCTCGTCCCAGGAAAGCCTCCGGGAGGCCGTGGCCATCCACGTGGCCGCCTCGGCGAAGCCGTTGAGCCCGCGCACCAGGAGGGCGCCGAGCCCGGGCATGCGGCAGAGGGCGATGCGCGAGGGCACCCGGTGCGTGTCGAACGCCGCCGTGTTGAGGATCACGATCCGCCCCACCCTCTCCGGGTGCCGGCCGGCAAAGCCGAGCCCTATCGGGCCGCCCCAGTCGTGGACCACGAGGTCGACCCGCTTCAGGCCGAGGGCCCCGACCAGGGTCTCGATGTCGTCGATCCGGGCCGCGAGCCCGTAGTCGTACGAGGCGGGCTTGTCGGACAGGCCCATCCCCACGTGGTCCGGGGCGACGCAGCGCAGGCGCGCCGAGAGCTCCGCGACCAGGTCGCGGTAGAGAAAGGACCACGTGGGGTTGCCGTGGAGCATGAGCACGGCCTCCGGCACCCGGGGCCCCTCGTCCACGTAGCTCATCCGGGCGCCGCGCAGCGTCTGCAGCGACGCGGGCGAGAACGGGTAGAGCCGCGCCAGCCAGCTCGGAAGGGCGGGCCGCTGTGCGTCCGTCACCATTCGAGCGCCAGCATCAGGCAGTTGAGCCCGCTGCCGATCCCCATCAGCGCGACGCGGCTGCCGTCGCGCAGCGCGCCCTCGCGCGCCGCCGCGGCGAGCGTCGCCGGCAGCGAGGCCGACCCCATGTTGCCCAGGGTCTCGAAGGTCGAGAAGTCCTTCGCCATGTCGAGCCCGAGCGCCTCGAAGAGCCGCCGGCGGTGGGCGCGCCCGACCTGGTGGCAGATGGCGCGGTCGACCGCCTCGCGCGTCCAGCCGGTGGCGGCCGCGAACTCGTCCCACGCCTCCCGGGCCAGCCCGACGCCGGCGTCGAGCAGGCGCTCCGAGTCGGTCTGCATCGCGAGGCCGCCGGCCCCGGCGGCGTCGCCCTGGCAGAGCTCGCTGTGCTCGGTGGCCGAGCGGCACGCGCCGCCGAGCAGGCGCCGCGGACGGCCCCGCACGAGGTCGCTGTGGCAGACGACGGCGGCCGCGGAGCCGCAGCCGATCGTCAGGTTGGCGAAGAACGGCTTGATGGCGTTGCGGTCGAGGGCGCCGGACAGCAGCGTGCGGATCGTCTCCTCGACCAGGGGCCGGCCGTTCTCGCCGGCGGCGACCAGCGCGGCGCGGATCTGCCCGCTCTCGATCAGGCCGGCGGCGACGACGAGCGCGTTCATGAACCCGAGGCAGGCGTTGGACAGGTCGAAGATCTGCGTGGACGCGCCGAGGCCGATCCTGCGGTGCGCGAACGCCGCCGACGCCGGCTCGAGCATGTCGCGCGAGACCGCGGCGTGGATGAAGAGGCCGATCTGGTCCCGCGACAGCGCGGAGGCCTCCAGGGCCGCGCGCCCGGCCGCCGCGCTCGCCTCCGAGGGCCTCGTCCCCGCGGGCCACATGCGGCGCTCGCGGATGCCGGTCATGAGCTCGAGGCGCCCCGGGGGGAGCCGGAGCCGCTCGTAGAGCAGGCGCTCCTCGATCTGCGCCGAGCTCCAGACCTCGTCCGGCATCACGGCGGCGACCGACTCCAGGCACACGTGGCTGAAACGCATGGGTGCGGGCCGGTGCCCTCAGCGCTCCGGGCGCATCGCCAGCCGGATCACGTCCTTGTCGAACTGGTTGCTGCCGAGGCCGGCGTCGACCGTGAGCGTGGCGCCGTTGATCCCGCTGCTGCGGGCGCTCAGCAGGAAGAGCACCGCGTTCGCCACCTCCTGGGTCTCGAGGTTGCGCCGGCGGAACGTGAGCCTCTCCGCGTACAGGTAGCTCTCGAGGTAGCCCGGTATCCCGGCCGACGCGCTCGTCTTGAGCGGCCCGGAGCCGACCACGTTGAAGCGCACCTCGGAGTCCGCGCTGAAGGACTTCGCCAGGAAGCGCGCCGTGGACTCGAGCGCGGCCTTGACCGGCCCCATGCACCCGTAGTTGTCGGGGGTGACGAGGAGCGAGGAGATGCCGATCGCGACCACCGAGGCGTCGCGCGCGAAGTGGGGCCGGAGGGCGCGGGCGGCCTCGACGAGCGAGAAGGCCGAGACGGCCGCGGCCTGGAGGAAGTCGCCCCGGCGGGTCTCGTGAAAGGGCCGCAGGCCGCCCGAGTAGTTCGCGAAGGCGATCGAATGGACCAGGCCCTGGATCGGGGCGAGGCCCGCGGCGGCCACCTCCGCGGCGAGGCGCTCGGCCGCGCCCTCCCCCTCGAAGTCGCAGACGAAGACGGGGCGACCGGCCAGGAGCGCCTCGAGCGACCTGCGGCGCGCCTCGGAGCGCACGCTGTAGGCGACGCGGGCGCCCTCGGCCTCGAGCGACCTGCCGACGGCCCACGCGACGCTTCGCTTGTTGGCGACGCCGAGGACGAGGAAGGCCTTGCCTTCGAGGGCGAGGAAGCTCACGGCGGGTCCCCCAACGCCCTCCAGGCGACCGAGAAGTTGACCGACAGCACCCGGGTGTCGCCCCGCCTCATCGAGCCGGCCATGACGTAGAACCCCGCCAGGAAGTCCTTCTTGGCGACCTCGATCGTCACGGTGTCGCCCGGGTACACGGGGCTCCGGAAGCGCACGTCGGCGATCTTCACGAGGAGCGGAATGCCGGTGGGCGCCTCCCGCCCCGCGCGGCTGCGCGCCAGGTACAGGGCCCCGGCCTGGAAGACCGCCTCGCACAGCAGCACGCCCGGCGTGATCGGGGCGCCCGGGTAGTGCCCCTTGTAGAACGCCTCGTCGGGGCGCCACGTGCGCCGCGCGACGAGGCTCACGGGGGTCTCGGAGACGATCTCGTCGACGAAGAGGAACGGGGGCCGGTGGGGGATCAGCCCGAGGATCTGGGGGCTCGCGCTCACGCGGCCCTGCCCTGCCTCTGGGCGCAGACGTAGCGGTCGATCTTGTTGGCGACGATGACCCCGTAGTTGATCGTCCCCAGCCAGCCCGACATGATGATCCCGACGGACCCGGCGTGGTAGAGCCCGGGAAGGCGCTCGGGGAGCTCCATCGAGACCTTCAGGCCCTCGAACTTGGTCCCGAAGGAGGTGCCGCCGAAGTGCCTCGTGTACCGCTCGATCGTCCGGGGCGTCGCCGCCTCCTTCCAGTCGATCTTCTCCCTGACGCCGGGCACGAAGCGCTCCAGGGCGGCGATCGACTCCTCGATCAGGCGCTCCTTGTGGCGGGCGTACTCGGCCTCCGGGAGGGCGCTCCAGTCGCCGTAGAGTCCGTTGATCGAGGCGACGACGGTGTAGCGGCCCGAGCCCGGCCTCGTCTCCGGGTAGTAGACCGAGAACGTGCGGCTCGTCGTGTGGAAGTCGGTCAGCTCCTCGCTGCTGAACGACGGGCTCGCCGAGGTGAACACCAGGTCGCCGATGTGGGGGATCGACTCGCCCTTGCGGATGCCGAGGTAGACCTGGCAGGAGCTCGAGTTGATGCGCACGGCCTGCGCGGCGGCCGCGAACTCGGCCGGGAAGTTCTCCGCGCCCACCAGCCGGAAGACCGTGTTCTTGATGTTGGCGTTGGACAGGACCGCCTTCGCGCGGACGACGCGGCCGCCCTCGGCGACGATCCCGCAGGCCACCCGGCCGCCCGCCCGGTCCTCGACGAGGATCCGATCCACGAGCACCTTCTTGCGCAGCTCGACGCCGTTGCGGCGCAGCTCGTCGGTCATCTTGGCGATCAGCAGGTCCGAGCCCCCGCGGAAGGTGTAGACCCCCGCGCCCATGAAGTTGGAGAACACGATCCCGTACGTTATCGCCGGGTCGTCGAGCGTCGAGCCGTTGGCGTAGGCGATGGGCTCCATGAGGAGGCGCTTCACGTCGTTGCGGCCCGGGAAGAACCGCTCGAGCATCTCGCCGGTCGTCTCGGCGCTGCTGTCGTAGAAGTTCATGGCGCGCAGGTGCTCGTAGAAGCGCTCCACCTGGGCCCGCTCCAGGTGGAACTGCTCCACGAGCACGCGGGTGTAGTCGTCGCGGGTGAAGGTGGTCGAGACGTCCATCTCCGGGTTGACGAAGCGGATGCCCTTGAGCTGCACGATCGAATCGGCGATCTCGCGGGTCCAGTACTTGCGGCAGGACTTGACCATGCCCACCGGGAACCCGTGGAGCGAGATGTCGAAGATGTGGCCCCCCTTGCGCGTGAACCAGGTGGCGAGGCCCCCGTACTGGTAGTGGTGCTCGAGGAGCAGCACGCGGTGGCCCGCCTTCGCGAGCACGTTCGCGCCCGTCAGGCCGCCGAGGCCGCTTCCGATGACGATCACGTCATACTCGTCGGCCACCCCTTTGAGCCAGTCATAACCCATGGAGAGCCCATGTTGGAGCAGCGTCGGGGGCGCTCGGCAACTGGTTTCGCTGGCGCCGGGCGGCGCCCGGGCGCCCCCGGGAGGGCTCCCCGGAGCTGCGCGGTTGACCCCGCCCGGCAATGTCCCCTTCCTGCTGGCCTGGGGAATCGACCGATGAAACCGTCCGAGGTAGCCCGGTACTGGGAAGCAAACGCGGAGACCTGGACGCGCCATGCCCGCGCCGGCTACGACGTCTACCGGGACGCGCTGAACACGCCCGCGTTCCTGGCGATGCTGCCGCCGGTCCGGGGGCTGCGCGGCCTCGACATCGGCTGCGGCGAGGGCTCGAACACCCGCAAGCTGGCCGAGCTCGGGGCCCGGATGCACGCCATCGACATCGCCCCGACCTTCATCCGCCACGCGCAGGCCGCCGAGAGGGCGGATCCCCGCAGGATCATCTTCCGGACGGCCGACGCCCTGGCGCTTCCCTTCGCGGACCGCTCGTTCGACTTCGCGACGGCGTTCATGGCCCTGATGGACCTGCCGGACCAGGAACGGGCGCTCCGGGAGGCGCGGCGCGTGCTGCGCCCCGGGGGCTTCCTGCAGTTCTCGCTGCTGCACCCCTGCTTCGCCCCCGCGCACCGCCGGGTGCTGCGCAGGCGCGACGGCACGGTCCGCGCCATCGAGGTCGCGGGCTACTTCGAGCCGGCGGACGGTCGCGTCGAGCGCTGGCGGTTCTCGGCCCTTTCGCGGAAGGAGCGCGCGCGGGCGGCACCCTTCCGCGTCCCGCGCTTCCACCGGACGCTGAGCGAGTGGGTCCGGATGATCCGCCGCGCGGGCCTCGTGATCGAGGCGTTCGGCGAGCCCCGCGCCGCGAGGGGCCGGGGCGGGGCCGAGCGCGTCGTCGCCGACACCCGGGTCGCCCCCCTCTTCCTCCACATCCTGGCGACGAGGCCAGGAGCGCCTCGCGCCCGCACCCGACGCGACGGAGGGACCCAACGCACGTGAGCAACCTGGCGATCATCCCCCTCGCCGCCCAGGCGAACTCCACCGTCATGGGCCGCGTCTACAATCACTTCTTCGTGCAGGAGTCATCCACGGGGGTGCGCATCCTGCTGATCGTGGTGCTGGCCGCCCTCGCCCACGCGACGGTGAAGGCGATCCGCCACGTCAGCGAGTGGCTGATCATGCGCGGCCACGCGCAGCAGGGCCCGATCGGGGCCGTGACGCAGCGGCCGAAGTTCGTCACGGTCACCCGGCTCGTCGTCAGCGGGGTCACCTTCGTCATCTACTTCGTGGGGCTGGGGCTGATCGTGCAGGAGTGCGGCTTCAGCCTCACCGCCTACCTGGCGAGCGCCTCGGTGGTCGGCCTGGCCATCAGCTTCGGCTCGCAGGGCCTGGTCCAGGACATCGTGATGGGCCTGACGCTCATCTTCTGGGACGCCATGGACGTGAATGACATGGTGGAGGTCGCCGGGTCGACGTCCAATGTCATCGGCCGCGTCGAGGAGATCGGGATGCGCTACACCAAGATCGTCAACTTCTACGGCCAGGTGATCTTCGTGCCCAACCGCACGATCGGCAACGTGAGCCGCTTCCCGCTCGGGGGCGCCAATGCCTACGCGGACCCCCAGATCCCCGCCGGCGCCGACCCGGAGGCCGTCGTCCAGACCATCTCGGGGATCGCCTCCGGGATGCGGGCGCAGTTCGGCGCGATCATCCTGAGCGACCCGGAGATCGGGCCGGTCGAGACCGCCCAGGGCGGCCCCTGGCGGTTCGTGCGCGTCCACTTCAGGCTCTGGCCGGGGCAGTGGGGCCTGATCGAGGTCACGTTCCGCCAGGAGGTCGTCAAGGCCATGAGGGCCCTCGACCCGGGCTACGCCGACTGGCAGGTGCCCGTCACCTACCGCGCGGGCGCCATCCCGCGGGCCGCGAGGAAGCCCTGAGCCTCCCGGCGGCTCACGCGGCGTCCGCCCCGGCCAGCAGGACGTGCCGGTTGGCCATCGTGATGCCGCTCAGCATCGAGCCGACGATCCCGAGCAGCCCCTGGTCCGTGCCGCAGAGGAACACGTTCGCGAGCTCCGTGCGCCCGCTGGGGGACTTCTCGGGCGACCCGTAGATCGCGCCGCGCAGGTGGCCCGTGTAGTGCTCGACCGTCCTCGGCGTGAACATGTCCGTCGCCACGGTCGCGCGCTCGAGGGAGCCCTCCGGGGCCGGCAGGAAGCGCAGGGCCGATTCCCGGACGGCGCCGAACCAGCGGGCCTTCTCGGCCCTGTACGCGGGCTCCGGGAGGCCCGCCCACGCGCCGTAGTTGGCCAGGCAGGTGACGCGCATCACGCCCTCCGGGAGCCCGCGGCCGGCGCCGTAGTCGAAGTTGTTCGGGAAGCAGATGATCCCGCTCGCCACGTCGACCGGCCCGGCCGGGTTCCGGTAGCGGAAGCGCCCCGAGTCGTTGAAGAAGACGATCGTGTCGGCGCCCCAGCCGAGGCCGGACGGCGGGCGGTCGAGCACCGAGATCGTCTCGACGTAGCCGAGGCGGGGCCGCTCGGCGTGGGTCCTTCCGGCGAGCGCGCCGGTCTCGTCCGCGCCGATCGACGAGAGCACGTGGGCGGCGACGACCTCCTCGCCCGAGTCGAGGACCAGGGCCGCGGCGCGGCCGCCGCGCACCTCGATGCGTCTCACCCCGCAGTTCATCCGGCGCTCGCCGCCGGCCTGGCGATACTTGTCGAGGAGGACGCGGATGAGGACCCGCACGCCCCCGAGGGGCCGCGCGAGGCCCTCCAGGTAGAGCGCGCGGAACATCACCGCGAACTGGTCGAGGTCCATGTCATCCTCGCGGGCGCTCCCGTAGAACATGAGGGGGCACAGGAGCATGTCCTCGAGGAGCGGGTCCTTGATGAGGGTGCGCAGGAACTGGCGCGCGGACGCCCGCGAGCCGGGCCCCGCCAGGGGGGCCTCGCGCACGAAGCGCGCCACCGCGGCGAAGCCGTCGGCCTGGCCCGGGAACAGGGAGGCGACCTGAGCCTCGAGGAAGGCGAAGTCGTTCGTGAAGCGCAGCACCGCCCCGGCCCCGGGGCCGAAGGCCACGCGGGAGCCCCTCTGGGGGCTCAGGGCGAACTCGTCCCGGTCGATCCGCAGCTGGCGCAGGAGCTTGCCGAGCGGGGTGCCCTTGACCCCGGGCGCCACGAAGTTGGTGACCGCGTGCAGCCCGACGTCGTACTTGCGCCCGCCGAGGCTGTAGAAGCTGTTGAGGCCGCCCGG
>Ga0335078_10007588_pt1 | contig 16087 bp, 16 predicted proteins | sample Lox_Sample_32_FD_206711 | JGI IMG/M metagenome (GOLD analysis project Ga0335078, IMG submission 206711) | Soil microbial communities from Loxahatchee National Wildlife Refuge, Florida, United States - Lox_Sample_3.2 | ecosystem: Environmental > Terrestrial > Soil > Wetlands | place: USA...
CAAAACGCGCGGCCCGGGCCAGTTCGAGCGCACGCTGATCAGCGTCCGGATAATGGCTAAGGGCCTCCAAACTGTTGTTCGAAGGCAATAAAACGGCCGAAACCACATTGCCCGCCTCATCCACCAGCACCTGCACTTTGCTCGGCGCAATCACATTCGCATATGGCCACAACGGCAGACTTACCGGGGTAAGTAGCCGCCGTTGCGCCAAATCACTTTCGACCCGCATTCTTGAAGCTTGCGGGAGCACTGACTCGATCGCCTGCGCCGGTGCGCTGAGTTTGCCCGGCGGTTTCAATCGAAGTGCAAAGGCGGCGACTCGATTGGTTTCCATGAACCGGTTAAAGACGGCCAACAGTTTGTCGCTGGACAACGGCAGCCAGCGCGGCGGCTCGATCCAACGGAACGGCGGCGGGTTCGTCACCGGCATCTGTGACCATATTGCTGTCGCAAAATCTCCGGGTTGTGGCAGGGCAAAGAGCGTCGGATTGTTGAGTGCCAGCAACTTGTCCGAACCGTCGGCCAGTTTCAACGTGGGAGTATCAGTCGCGATACGGGGAATAATCTGTTTCCGCGCGCCAAACAGGAAAACCAAGGCGACGTGCGCGGCACAAACCAGGGCAATGAGCATCAGCCAGCGGCTGAGCGGCCAGCCTCTGCGGAGCGACTCCGGTCGGGACAGCTCTGGCGCGGACGCGTCTGCACGCAACTCGCTCATGGCCTAGCGGGAGCGTTGATGACCTGCGGCAGCGTGGCCCCTAACGCATCGTGAATTCCCACATCGCGGGCGAGGAGGGTCAGGTGGATGAGTTGGTCGTATGTCACCGCCTTGTCGGCGTGAATGACAAGTGTGAGCGGCTCTCGGGACTTCCTCGCGGCAGCACGCAAGTCGCTTTTCAATTGCTCCTCGGTAACGATCTGATTGGCGAAATAATAGCGTCCGCCGGCATCCACCGCGACCGACACGGTCGGCTGGTCCGTCCCGGGCAGGCCGTCCGCCAATGGCGGCTTAATGCGCACCCCGGGCGTATAGACCAGCCCGCCCAGCATCAGGAAAATGACCAGCAGAAAGAAAACTGCGGCGAATGGCGCCACATCAAACGGGCTGCGCAGCAGGCGGGCATTGCGGGGAAATTTCATGGCAAAAGGAACTGGCAAAATTTTCGCCTTCTCATACCAAGGCGGTCTTGACAGAAAATTTTTTCCATTTGTGAAAATTCGTGCGACGCGGACCGCTATTTTTCGTTGCCGTTCTCCGTGACGATGTTGACGACTTCGCCGGCGGCGCGTTCCATATCCAGAACGATTTTATTAATGCGGCTGACGAGATAATTGTAGCCGGCATGGACGGGGATGGCGACGGCTATGCCCGCCCCCGCGCAGATGAGCGCCCGCCAGACGCCGTGGGCCAATTGCTCAACCTGGGCATACAAACCGGCTTCCTGCACCTGTTTGAAAATTTCCATGAATCCGGTGATCGTGCCCAGCAGGCCGAGCAGTGGAGTAATCTGGGCAATGGTGGCAAGCAGATTCAACTTTTCCTCCAGCAGCGGCACCTCGGTAAGCCCGGCCTCTTCGACGGCCTCCCGAACCCGGTCGCGTCCGCGATCGCGGCTGAGCAGGGCGGCCTTGACCAGGCGCGCAACCGGGCCGGGTGTCGCGTCGCAAATGGAAATGGCTTCGACGATGTTCTCCCGTTTGAGCACCGTCCGGACACCGTTGAGGAACTCGGTGGAATTGATTTGCGAGCGATGACAATACAATGCACGCTCGATGAACACGACGATGGCGATGGCCGCGGCGATCAAAATCAGCCAAATCACCGGGCCGCCGTTGGCTAGAAGCGTAAGCGTAGGCATGGAGCTTTTATAGGCGTTTATGTCCGAAGTTCAAAGATTTTTCTTGGCGTCGCCACTGTCTTGGCCGTTAATGGCCACATGGAAAAATCAGACCAGTTCCGCGAATTGTTCCGGATGCAAAAGGCGCTCAATGAACGCATCGGCGTGAAAACCGACGACATGAACGAGGCGGAACGAACGAATTGGATCCTGAACTACTGCCGCGCCATGACGCAGGAAATCGCCGAACTCACCGACAGCGTGCCGTGGAAATGGTGGGCGAAGTATCAGAAATTCGACGCGCAGAACGCGCGCGTCGAGGTGGTGGACCTGTTCCATTTCCTGATCAGCCTCGCCCAGGTGCTGGGCATGAGCGCCGATGACGTGTTCGCGGCTTACGTCAAGAAAAACGCGGTGAATTTCAAACGGCAGGAAAGCGGTTACACGGTGAAAGACGAAAACGACAACAAGCACATTTGATTTTCGCAAAAATTTATGGGGCTTTCTTCCGAGAACTCCCGGAACAAACCGGTTGACCCGGAGGTCGCGCGCAAACGCGCGGCTCTTTTTTCGCTGCCGTTCGCGGCGATGGGATTGCTCGCGCTGATCTTATTGCTGCACGATGGATTGCTTGGCCGGTTGAACCGGGACGCCGCAATCAAACTGGCCAGCGTCATTGCCGCCAGCATCGGATTTATCGCGCTCATTTTTGGCATCAACGCCAAAAAGAGTTCGCTCGCCGCGCAACTCAAAGCGGCCCTCGCCGAGGATTCCGGAAAACCCTGGCTCAAGCGCGCAGACTGGGCCGCCGGGCGCATTAAATCCGCCGGCATCCCGCACGCGAAATCATATTTGACCATGGGCGTTGCGCTCTGTGTCCTCGGCGGACTTATCGTCGCCCTCGTTCTTCCCGGTGCGTTGCGAAGTGGAAATGACAGCATGCTCATCGTGCTGGTTTTTCCGGCGGCAGGAATTATCTTCTTAACGGCGGTCGTCCGCAAAATGTTGGCGCACCGCCGCTTCGGCGATTGCTTTTTTCAGATGACGGCGGTTCCCGCGCCGATGGGCGGTGTCCTCGAGGGAGTGATTCAAACTACTCTGCCCCTGAAATGGAAAGGTGAACTGCGCCTCAATCTTTTCTGTGTCCGCAAAACGACCTGCGGCACAGGACAAAACCGCCGCACTGACGAAAAAATTCTCTGGCAGGATGAAAACATTCTCAAATCGCAGGCCGACGAGCCCGAACTCACCTCCGGTGGCGGCGGCGTCCCGGTTCATTTCGACCTGCCGCCCGGCCAGCCGGAATGTTCCGAGCGCGGAAACGAAGCCATTTGCTGGCGGCTCGAGATGAAAATTACCGGCGCAAACTTCCACGCCGCGTTCGACGTACCGGTTTTCAAGATTGCAACCGCACCCGCCAATTGAAATGCCCGCAACCAAACGCAAACCCGAACAATCCAGGCTCAAAACTCCGGTTCCGCCGCGCTGGCGCGGCGAAGTCGAGCGCGTTTTGATCACGGAAAGCCAGGTTGCGAGCCGCATCGGGGTGCTGGCACGCAATATCGAGCACGATTTTCGCGGGCGCGAATTGGTTGTGGTTTCGCTGCTCAACGGTACCGTCATGTTTCTGGCGGACCTGATCCGGCATCTCAATCTGCCGTTGCGGCTCGATTTCATGGGCGTTTCCAGTTATGGCCTCGGCACCGAATCGCGCGAGCTGATCTTTACCAAGGAATTGCGGCTGGACGTGCGCGGACGCGACGTGTTGCTGGTGGATGACATTCTCGACACCGGCAAAACCATGAGCCGTGTCCTGCCCAAAATCCAAGCCCTCAAACCGCGCCGGATAAGAATCTGTGTGATGCTCGATAAACCGAGCCGCCGGACCGAAGACATCGAAGCCGATTACGTTGGCTTCGAAATCCCGGACCTTTTTGTCGTCGGCTACGGACTGGATTTTGCGGAACGGTATCGAAACCTGCCCTTCGTCGGAGTATTGCATCCACATGTTTATAAACAAATCAGTCAAAACGTCTGCCTGAAATAACTCATGGACCTGAAGCTGATCAGCCTGCTCGGTTGGTTCACGATGATTGCCGTAGCCTGGGCGATCTCGTACAACCGGAAATTATTTCCGTGGCGCACGGTGGTTTGGGGCGTGGGCCTGCAATTCACGCTGGCCCTGCTGATTTTGAAAACGCCATGGGGCGGACTGCTGTTTGAATTCGCCGGCAAGGTCATTCAGAAGCTTATCCAGTTTTCCAACGAAGGCTGCAAATTCGTTTTCGGCCCGCTGGCGGATGAAAACCTGCTTACAGACAAGTTCGGCCCCGCCAATTCACTCATCTTCGCGATCGTCGTCATGGGAACCATCATCATCGTCGCGTGCCTCTCGTCGCTGCTGTATCACTGGCGCGTTCTGCAGTGGGTGGTCCGCGGTTTCGCCTGGGTCATGCGCACCGTCATGCGCACGAGTGGCAGCGAAACGCTCTCCGCCGCCGCCAACATTTTCATGGGCCAAACCGAGGCGCCATTGATGATCCGGCCTTACGTGCCGCGCCTGACGCACAGCGAATTGATGACGATCATGGTTTGCGGCATGGCGCACATCGCGGGCGGGGTGGCAGCGGTTTATGCGGACATGGGCATGCGCGCCGGTTATCCCAACACCGCCGGCCACCTGCTCACGGCGTCGGTTTTGAATTGCCCCGCCGCGTTGATGATTGCAAAAGTTCTGGTGCCCGAAACCGAGAAGAGCGAGACCGCCGCTTCCATGCCCGCCACCGTGCCGCGCACGACAGTGAATTCCATTGACGCCATCTGCCGCGGCGCCAGCGATGGTTTCCATCTCGCGCTGAACGTTATCGCCATGCTGATTGCCTTCATCGCTATGATTGCGCTGGCCAATTATGTCATCCAGTTTCCTCAGACTCATCTCCTGCGGGCAACGCACCCGGTCACCTTGCAGACATTTTTCGGCTGGATTAACGCCCCGTTTGCCTGGCTGATGGGTGTGCCAGTCAGAGATTGCCTGGCCGTCGGCCAAATCCTCGGTGAGCGTGTCGTGCTAAACGAATTCGTGGGCTACCTCGACCTCACCACCAATGCGAAACAACTGGCGCTCGACCCGCGCAGTTTTACAATCGCCACTTATGCGCTGTGCGGGTTCGCAAATTTTGCAAGTATTGCCATCCAGGTCGGTGGCATTGGCTCGCTCGCGCCGGAACGCCGCAGCGAAATGGCCAAACTCGGCCTGCGCGCCATGTGCGGCGGCCTGCTGGCCGCTTACATGACCGCGTCGCTGGCCGGATTTCTGCTGTGACCGATTCCCGGATTCCGGTTCAAAACCCGACCCGCCTAATTCACAGACCGTCCGGGAACTCTTCCTGGCGTCTGCTGCGCTTGCGCGAACCTTTCAATTCTTTTACCGTGAAAAAGTGCATCACGAAACCTGGAAACCGAGAAAGGTGGTGATTGTCGGGGCCGGCGCCGTCGGTTCCACTTTTGCTTACACGCTGGCCCAAAGTGGATTGGCGGAGGAGATCGGCCTGTTGGACGCCAACCACGAACTGGCGATGGGACAGGTGCTCGATTTGGCCCATGGTCAGGCCTTCTTTCCTTCGGTCCAGATTCGGGAAGCCCAAAAAACGGATTATGCCGACGCGCACTTGATTTTTATCACTGCCGGTTCCAAGCAGCGACCGGGCGAATCGCGTCTCGCGCTCCTGCAGCGGAACGCCAATATCATCCAGGACATCATGGATGAAATCGTGCGGCAGAATTCGCCGGCAGTGGTGGTGGTAGTGAGCAATCCGGTGGACATCCTGACTTATGTTGCCCAAAAGCGCTCCGGCTGGCCACGGGGACGGGTCATCGGCTCCGGCACGGTGCTGGACAGCGCACGCTTCCGCTATCTGCTCAGCCAGCATTGCGGGGTGGACGTGCACAACGTCCATGCCTACATCCTGGGCGAACACGGCGACAGCGAAGTGGCGGCGTGGTCCATGACGCACATGGCCGGTGTGCCCATCGAACAGTATTGCGCCATTTGCGGGAAATGCGACGACTGGGAGGCGGCCCGGCTTGAAATTGCCGAGGCAGTGCGGAATTCCGCCTACCACATCATCGGTTACAAAGGAGCGACATGGTTCGCCGTCGGCCTCGCCCTGACACGAATCGCAGCAGCCATCCTCCGCAATCAGAACAGCGCACTCACAGTTTCGGCCGTGTTGGAGGGAGAATACGGCCTGGACGGAGTAAGTTTGGGCGTTCCTTGTATCCTTTCACAAAAGGGCGTCGAGCGTATCCTGCAGGTGAACCTGCCGCCGCCGGAACAAAATGCCCTGGCCAGGTCCGCGGCGGTTTTGCGGAAATTGATCACACAATTAAAATTGCCCGGCTCGGCGTGAAGTCAGAATGATCGCGACCGCGGCACCGGGTTACTGCCTTTGGCGGTCGGGTTCCGTGTCAATTCGTTGATCGTTTGAACAAATTGCCGAGACCACCAGTGATTTTATTCACGTTTTCGCCCACGGCCTTGCCTGTGCCGTGGCCAAGATTCTCCACTTTTTTGCCGAGGTCACCGGCGGCGTCAGCGACGGCCCTGACAGTCGCAGTCGTGAGTGCGTCAAGCGCACGCCGGGTCAAATCAGCAGCCGTAATGCCGTTGGCACTCCGGCCCATGTCCGTAAGGTGAATGTCCGGCAACGGCAGAGTCATCTCCTTGCCACCCATACCCGTGAGGCTGACATGCACTTTCGCGCCGGTAATCAGAAAATCATCCACCTCAAGTTTCTTGCCGGGTTTGCCGGCCGTCTGGGCGGTTTGATTCGTTGACGGCGGCGGGCTGGCCGCAGTCGCACTACTCACGTTGTCGCGGATTTTGGTGAGATTGTTCCCGCTGAACGGGTTCCCCTCAAACGTAATTTCCGGATTCCGGACTTCGATGGAACGCACGACAATTTTGTCCGAAAGAACGGACAGCGGATTTATTTCGACGGCGGCCATCCCGACACTTATGGCTTGTGGTGTTTTGTATCCCACGGGATTGCCGACCAATAGCCCCTCGATTTTCGCCGAACCAGTTATCATGGATAATTTCACCGCATCCACTTTGATGGGAACCCCGGTGATTTTCGGGCCGACCGTTTCCATGCCCGCTTGGACGAGGTTACCAAGGAATTGGCCTCCCACGATTACCGCCGCAACGACCATTACGACGAGGACGATGACCAGGCCCCAGAGAATTTTCTTAATCTTGTTCATAACCCGAATAATTAACACCCCGCCGCGCTCCAAGCGAGCGAATTTGGAGCACAAAAGATTTCAGCTCGCGATCAGTGTCCGGATGGTCTCGATGAATTCATGGACGGGATATGGCTTGACCAGAAACCGATCCGGCTTATGGGGCAATCCCTCAAATATGGTTTCGTCCACGGTGCCGCTGAGCAGGATCATCTTTTGCTTCGGATTGACGCGCTTGCACTCGCGCACCAGGTCCAGGCCATTCATCCCGGCCATGGCGTAATCCGTTACAATGACCGTCGGCTGGGCGGCGGAAAATTCCTTCAAAGCCGCCTTGGGATCGGTGAAGGTTCGTACGTTGTAACCCAACGGACGGAGGATGGCTTCGGCCAAATCAAGCAGCATCTGCTCGTCGTCCACCACGAAAATCGTGACCGGAGACCCCGTGCCGTTGCCGGATTTGGATTGGCTTATCATCAAGGCAATTATCAGGGAAACACCGATTTACGGCAAATGGCAAGCACGTTTTGAATAAAAACTTATTTTCCGCCAGCCGGAAAATTGCAATTGCATCTGGCTAATTCAAGCCGTAAGTTCACAGTCAGGCAATGAAATCGCCGCCACGAAAGAAGGACTTGCGGTCATGAAAACGAAGACCTCGCAAAAGAAAACCGCCGCGCGCACCGTGCGCCCGCGCCGCAAGGCCAACCCCGAAACCGCAACCGAAGTGCCCGCCGCCACTGCGGTTCGCCGTGCTTATAACCGCGGGAAAAGAATCGAAGCGCCGCCCATTTTGCTTGAAGGTGACCAGCCCGCGCCACTGCCTGTCAGCGGTCCCGGCCAGAAGTACGCGCTGGGTCCAACCCCGCCCGCGCAACAGTTCGAAACCGCGGAAACCGAATTACCCGAAGCCTATGGCACGAAAAAATTGTTCTTGACCGCGCGCGACCCGCACTGGCTTTACGCGCACTGGGATCTGACGCGCGAGCAGCAGTTGAAACTCAACACGAAGTCGGCGGACGGTCATTTGATCCTCCGTATTTACGCCGGCAAAATCGAAGGCCATCCGCGCTACGAAATTCACGTCCACCCCGAATCACGCCATTGGTTCGCGCACGTCGAGCGCGCTGGAGATTCTTACGTTGCTGAACTTGGCTACTATTCGCCGGTGGGCCGGTGGCTGCGCGTCGCCGCTTCCGGCGCCACCGTCACGCCGCCGGACGCCGCGGCAGTGGAAACCGAAGCCGAATTTGCCACCATCCCGTTTGAACTTCCGTTCTCCAGGCTGATTCAGATCATCAAGCAGGCGGTGCGCGAAAACCTCTCCCTGGCGCAGGCGATGGAAGAACTCCGGCGACATGGCCACCCCGATCTGCCGCGCGCGACCGCCACGCAGCCCGCGCCGTGGACCTCACAGCAGGAGCAAGCACTGGCCAAAATCATCAGCATTGACGACGTGCGCCGTGTCTGGATGGGCTCATTGGAAATCACTGAACTGATCCGGCGCAAGCTCGCGCGAGAAATTTCTTCGCTCGGCGTCTCCAGCCTCTCGAGCCCGTTCGGTGGCGCGGAGCAGCCGAAGGGATTCTGGTTCAACGTCAACGCGGAATTGATCATTTATGGCGCGACCGAGCCGACGGCGAGGGTGACGCTGGATGGTCGCGAAATCAAATTGCGGGCGGACGGCTCGTTCAGCTTTCGTTTTGCGTTGCCGGACGGCAAATACGAACTGCCTGCCGTGGCGGTCTCTGCCGACGGCACAGAAGCACGCGCGGCGGATTTGAAATTCAGCCGGGCCACCGAATACCGCGGCGACGTCGGCACGCACCCGCAGGACCCGTCGTTGAAACCGCCGTCATCGGAAAATATCTGAATCGCATGGACGCGCCGCAACGGGGAGCCTTGATGCTCGTTCGCTTTGTCGCCGTGGCGATTATTGGCCTGAGCGTGCTCGAAGCGGGTTTATACGCCGCTGAAATTCTTATGCATCACCTCGCCATCGGCATTGTCCATTGCGCGTTTCTGGCTCTGCTCCTTTTATTGGGCATTGGCATTCTGGCCAAGTCCAGGGCCGTTGCGGAGTGGTTGTCCGAAAAACTTGACGAATAGCTTCCCAAGCTCATGCAAGGATATTTATCGCTCGTATTACATGCGCACCTGCCTTTTGTGCGCCATCCGGAACATGAAAAGTTTCTGGAGGAAAGCTGGTTGTTTGAAGCCGTCACTGAAACCTACATCCCGCTGCTGCAAATCGTGGAAGGCTGGCGGCGCGATGGCGTGGACGCGCCCTTGACGTTGTCGCTCTCGCCGCCGCTGTGCTCGATGCTGAACGACCCTTTGTTGCGGAACCGCTACGAACGGCATTTGAACAGCCTCGTCGAACTGGCCGAAAAGGAAATCCACCGCACGCACTGGGACCGGGCCTTCCGTGAACTGGCGTGGATGTATCACCAGCGATTCACCTCAGTGCGCGAGACATGGCATTTTTACCAGCGCGACCTCATCGGCGCTTTCCGCCAGATGCAGGATGAAGGCCTGCTGGAAATCATCACCACCGCCGCGACGCACGCGTTGCTGCCTTTGCTGGCAAACCATCCGCCGTCTCTCCGTGCGCAAATTTTAACGGCGCGTGATCACTATCACCGTTGCTTTGGCTGTGACCCCCGTGGCATCTGGCTGCCGGAATGCGCCTACGCGGAAGGTGTCGAAAAAGTTTTGCAGGAGGCGAATATCCGCTGGTTTATTCTTGACTCGCATGGCGTGCTCTATGCCCGACCACGCCCGCGTTACGGCACATTTGCGCCGATTTTTACACCGAACGGCCTCGCCGCCTTTGGCCGCGATCTCGATTCCTCGCGGCAGGTCTGGAGCCGGCACGAAGGTTATCCCGGGGACGCACGTTACCGCGACTTTTACCGCGACGTCGGCTTTGACCTTGATTTCGACTACGTGAAACCGCATCTGCCGTCGCCGGAAACCCGCGGGTTCACCGGCATCAAGTACTATCGCATCACCGGCGGAGCCGCGAACAAGGAAATTTACCGGCGGGACGCGGCGTTGCAGGCAGCGGCTGAACACGCCGGACACTTTTTGAGCCAGCGTATTGCTCAAGCGGAAAAAGTCGCCGCCGTTCTAGGCCGTCCGCCGCTCGTAGTGGCGCCGTATGACGCGGAACTGTTCGGGCATTGGTGGTACGAAGGGCCGGAATTTCTGGATTATTTTGCGCGCAAGGCCTTCCACGATCAGAAAGCCATCGCGCTCGTAACACCCAGCGATTATCTGCTCCGGCATCCGACGAACCAGATTGTCACACCCAGCGCGTCAAGCTGGGGCGAGGAAGGTTACTACCGCACGTGGTTGAACGAGAAGAACGAATGGATTTATCCGCATCTCGACGTCGCGCAGGACCGGATGACCCGGCTCGCGCGGCGATACAAAAAACCAGGCGCTCTGACCGCGCGCGCCTTGCAGCAGGCCGCGCGCGAACTGTTGCTCGCCCAGGCCAGCGACTGGCCGTTCATTCTTCGCGCGGGCACCAACCCCGATTATGCGCGCCGCCGAGTGAAAGACCACCTGCTCCGGTTCCTCACGTTGCATGATCAGCTCGCCGCCGCGTCCGTCGACGAATTGTGGCTGCGCGAAGTCGAATCGCGCGACAACATCTTTCCCGACGTGGACTGGACCTGCTGGAGATGAACCCGACGGGTTTGGTCGGTGCCCCTCGGATGTTCAACATGTCTCGCTGCGGGAATCTCGATTGAAGCCAAGCCACCCGTCGGAATTCCACAGCGGTTCGGCTTGTCAAGCTCATCGAATGCAAAAAGACCGGCCGAACCCGCCTCACCGATGCCCGCGGCAAAACTGAAGATTCAATTGAACTTTGAGCGTTTCTAAAACAACCGGAGTCAAATCAGAGAGCGCTTTCGCGTATGAGCAGACTCACAAAAATTATGCTTGGACTGATGATCGCCAACGCCGTGGCCTCAGCGTTGACCCTGACGGGCATCGTCAACGTCAGCGATTTTCCCGGTTTTTATGTGGTCTTTCCATTAGCGGCAATTTTCTACGGCATGTTTTTAATTTGCCACATCCTGGAAAAAGACGTTACTGAATTCGACGCGGAGCAGCGCGAGCTCGATGATCACGCCGCCTCCGGCAATCATTCTGAACCCGCCGAAACTATCCACGGCCAAGAGCATCACGCACCACTTCAGGCTTGAGCGGAAAATCATCAACCGCACGCTAACTCTGCGTCTCCATCGAGCGACTGAATACGCGAATGGTTCCAAGACCCAATACGTTTGGCAGGTCGGAAATCTTAGATTTTTAATTTCTCTGTCACGCGCCGGATTTTCAGCGCCCTGCCAGTGGCGTCGTCAACTTCAATCAACGCGCCGTGGAGCAGCACATTGTTTTTCGCCACTTCAAACCGCTGAGGCATGCCCGTGAGAAAGCGTTTGATGACCGGCTCGATTTCGCGGCCCAAAACGCTTTCGTGCGGACCGGTGAATCCAGCGTCGCTCAAATACGCCGTACCGCCGGGGAAAATCTGTTCGTCTGCTGTCTGCACGTGCGTGTGCGTACCTACCACCGCGCTCACCTGCCCGTCCAGAAAACGCGCGAACGCAATCTTTTCCGAGGTAGCTTCGGCATGAAAATCCACAAAAATGATTTTAGTCCGCTCCCGCAACCGCTTCACCTCTTCGGCAGCCAGGAGAAACGGATGTTCCAGCGGTGGCATAAACGTGCGGCCTTGCAAATTCAACACCGCAACTAAAAGTAGACCTTGAACCTTGAACCTTGAACTTTGAACTTCAAAGACTCCACTCCCCTGCCCCGGCGTGCCGGGTGGATAGTTCAGCGGACGGAGAAAACGCTTCTCCCTGGCAAGCAGTTCCATGACTTCCTTCTGATCCCATAAATGGTCGCCGCTGGTGATAATGTCCACGCCGGCAGAAAAGATTTCCTCCGCGGTCCTGGGCGTGATGCCGGAGCCGCCGGCAGAATTTTCACCGTTGGCGATGACGAAGTCCAATTGGTATTGCTCGCGGAGTTTGGGCAGGAGTTCCCCAACAGCGCGCCGTCCGGGTTGTCCTACGATGTCACCGATGAAGAGCAGTTTCACAGGCCGAGTTTAATCACAAAACACACGAAAGACACGAAGGAAATTCTCGATTGGCGATTGTTGCGACGCGCAAAATCCCCGATCCGACCCGGGGATCGAGTATCGCAAATCGCGAAGGGTGAGACTTACAGTGCGGCGAAGATGCCGATCATGACTGCAATCAGCCAGATAGAAAGCACCGCGTCTATCGGGGTCATGCCGGCGCGCACGAGCCGGTGCGAAAGATGATTGGTATCACCAATCCAAAACGCTTTGTGCGCGCGGGTCCGCAAAATCACGACCCAGGCAAGGTCGGCCAGCGGCACAGCCAGTACCAGCAGCGGCGACAGCACGGCGAGCGGGCGTGGATTTTGTCTGGTATAAAAGTGCTGCAGAATGGCCATCACCGCGAGCAGGTAGCCCACGAGATGGCTGCCGGCGTCGCCAAGAAACGCGCGGGCGTTCGGGAAATTCCAGGGCAAAAAACCGAGCAACGCTCCACACACCAGAAACCCGACAAGGGCAACAAGATATTCGCCGTTTGAAGCGGCAAGGATGGCAAATAAAAAAGCCCCGATCGCGCCCAGGCCGGCGCAAAGGCCGTTCATGTTGTCCGTGAAATTGAAGGCGTTGATGACGGTAAGCAGCCACAAAATCGTAATGACGTAGCTGAAGGCTTCGCTGTGGACGAACAGCGTGATGCGTTTGCACGTGATAGCAACGGCAATGGCGACAAGCAATTGTCCGGAGAACTTTGGCAACGGTTTCAATTCATGTTTGTCATCCAGCCAGCCGAGCAGCGTTATGGCTATCGCGCCGCAGGCGATGACGGTGAGTTCCACGGCACGGCGCTCCAGGCCGTGCGCAATGGGAAACACCTGGGTCGCGACATTCACGCCCAGCTTGAGCATCAAGGCTCCGGCCGCGAGCGGCAGCAGGATGCCGGTGAGCACGGCGAAGCCACCCGCCAACGGCACGGGCGCGTCATGGATTTTGCGCCGCCCGGGGTCGTCCACGAGATTGACGCGCAGGCACCATTTGCGCCAGAGCGGCAAGGTGAACCACGTTGTCAGAAAAGCACCCGCAAACGCAGCGAGAAAAAAGTTAAAGGGAAAAATCATGCAATCTTCAGCGGCGGCGGTTTCGGAAAATCCGCACTACCGGTTCCGGCGGTGTGCGCGCTCCGAGTGCATCGCAATCAATTTCAAATAGAGATTGTAGATGACATCCACCATTTTATCGACGGCGAAATTTTCGCGGACAAATTCCTTCCCGGACTGACCCAGTTTCTTACACAGCGCGGGACTGTTCGCGAGTTGGAGCAGGCTATTGGTCAAGCCGGCCAGATCACCGGGCCGGACTAAAAATCCGGTCCGGCCGTCGAAGCAAACTTCACGGGCGCCATCGCAATCATAGGCAACGACCGGTTTGCCGGCGGCCAGCGCCTGCGGCAGGGCGCGTGGCAGACCTTCACGCAACGACAGGTGGACCAGCGCGTCCATGCTGCCGACCAACGGCGATATTTCGGCCGGCGGGACAAGACCGGTAAAGATGAAATGATGTTCGAGGCCGAGAGTTTTTGCGAGTTTTTCAAATCGGCCGCGCCACTCGCCGTCTCCGACCAGTAGGAATTTGATTTGCGGGCAGCGGCGGACCAGTTCCGGTGCAATGGCGAACAAATCGTCATGACCTTTCAATTTGAACAGCCGCGCGATTTTACCAACGACGAAATCGCCGGGCCGGATACCCAGCCGCGCGTCGATGGCAGGTTCGCTTTTTGCCGAGAGGAACGGTTCGAGAGAAAAGCCGCTGAAAATTTTCGTGTATCGCTCCGGCTGGCCGATGCCGGCAGTAAGATATTGGGTTTTCATCGCATCGGCGACAACAATGAAGTGCGTCGTAACACGGGCAGCGTACTTTTCGGCGGCGCGGAAGATAAGGTTGGCACCAGCGCTCTGAAAATTCCCGAACGAGGGACCGTGTATGGTGTGGATAATGAGCGGCACTCCGGCGCGATTTGCGGCCAGGCGACCGAGAATGCCGGCCTTGCCGCTGTGCGTGTGCACGACGTCGGGCCGGGATTGCCGGAGAATTTTCGTGAGGCGGCGCAGGGCCATCCAATCCAACCACGGATGAACGGGGCGGACCAGTTCGGGGATGGTGGTGAGCAACCCGGAATTTTTCTCTACTTCAGGTTCGAGCGAACCTTCGGGGCCGGCGGTTGGACCTGAGAGCAAATCAACGGCGACGCCGGATTTTTGGCGCAGGCCGAGGACGGTAGCGACGGTATTTTCCTGCGCGCCGCCGACAATCAGCCGGGTGATGATGTGGGTGACGCGCATGGGCGCGTTTCAAGGTGAACGGCCTTCAAGTTCGCGGAGCCGCAGGATGACGTTGGTGGCTTCAGCGGTATTGGTGTTCGCGTTGGCCAGGTAAATTTTATAATTTCTGATGGCCTCGTTGGTTTCGTGTTTGCGCCAGGCGATTTCCGCAAGACCATAGGCAACCGGGAATGAATTGGTGAACGTCTGTTGCAGCCGCCGGTAATCGGAACGGGCGGCGTCGAGTCTGTCACTCTTGAGGTTGGCCAAGGCGCGGTTGAAACGTGCGTCGGTGTTGTTGGTTTGGAACTCAAGCACGCGCGTGAAGGCGGTAATGGCATCGTCGTAGGCCTGAAGCCGCATACAAACGTAACCTTTACCGAAAAGCCAGGTCGGATCGTCAGGCGCCGCTTTCAATTTGTCGGCGACCACAGCCAGCGCGTTGGTGAACAAACCACGCATCACAAAGGCCTGCACGACGGCCGCCGCCAAATCGTTATTGTCCGGGTGGCGGTTGATTTCCGATTCGAGCAGCCGGGTGCCCTTTACGAAGTTGGTCTCCTGGAGGTAGGCTCCGGCGGCCATAACGTTGAGTTCAGTAGAATTGGCATCCGTGAGCGAGAATTTTTTAGGTTGCGTGAGGGGGGCATGAAGCACGTCAAGCGCACGGCCCGGCAAGCGGGAGCGAAGATAGATTTGCGCGAGGAAAAGCCGAGCGGGGAGATAATCCGGATCCAGCTCACAAACACGGTTGAATGATGCTGCCGCCTGGCGAAAATATCCGTTGCCTTGTGCCCACACGACGCCACTGACAAAACAGAAGCTCGGTTCATCAAACGGTCCGCAGGCGTTGAGAACCTCATTCCAGTCGTGATACTTGCCGAATTGATCACTCGTGACCTTGGACGGGTCAACGGGCACGGCGCGGCCGGTTCGCAAGTCCCGGTTGAACTGAAGGTTGATTTGCGCGACGACGTTGTCCGGATTGAGATCCTGCGCCGTTTCAAAACACTTGGCGGCTCTCTGCAGTTCGTCAGCCCGTTGCAGCAGAACGCCCCAGAAATCGAGGTCCCGTGAGTAAAACATGCCGGCGGCGACCGCGTTGGGATTTTGTTCGCGCATAATGTGCAGGCGCGCAAGAAGGCGCTGTCCCAAAGTCAAAGGCACGCCGGAATCGGGCAGCGCAACTTCCTGCTCAATAGAAGGAAACGCTTCTGCTTCCGCCTGGGTCCAGAAAGCTTCGTTGTCGGCAATTTGCTCCTGCTTCAACGGCGGCGGCAGGAGCGTATCGTCCGGCAAGGGCTTCAACCGATAAACCGGCCCGTGCGGCTCCAGATAAAACTGTTCGAAGTAATAGCCGAAGCTGGGATGCAAATAGTACAGCTCGTTAGTTTGGGCAAGCAGGCTCAAAACGCCGATTAATCCCACAGGATTCAGTGGGCTATTTTGCGTAGCCGAGACCAGCTGCGGCCATTTCTGCGGAAAAACACGGTGTAAATAACGGTGATATGCCGGGGTGACCAGAGATCGTGTGTCGAGCGGCACAAACTCCCCCGCCCGGCCATCTCGCGCCAGTGTCG
>Ga0335078_10007589_pt1 | contig 16083 bp, 13 predicted proteins | sample Lox_Sample_32_FD_206711 | JGI IMG/M metagenome (GOLD analysis project Ga0335078, IMG submission 206711) | Soil microbial communities from Loxahatchee National Wildlife Refuge, Florida, United States - Lox_Sample_3.2 | ecosystem: Environmental > Terrestrial > Soil > Wetlands | place: USA...
TAATCGCGGCTCGGTAAGAAACAATGTGGCACCGTTACCGAGCCGCGACTAAAAAGGAGGGTCCTCATGGCCCTGCGGGCCACCAATACCGATGAAAGCGTTCGTGGCGGCAGGCCTTCCGGCCTGCCGCCGGCTTTCCAGCCGGCGCGCCGAGCGGAAGCTCGGCGGCGGCCCGGAAGGGCCGACCCCACGAACGCGTTTTCAATGGAGCGGTCCTGGCGCTATCGAGGGCTGGGATATGATGTGATTCGGCCTCGCCCATGAATCGCTTCGAGAATCGCTTCCTTCCTTTGTTATTGGTTCTGTTTGCCGCCAGCGGCTGTTCCGCGCTCATCTACGAAATCGTCTGGTATCAACTGCTGCAATTGGCGATCGGCTCGACGGCGGTTTCGCTGGGCGTGCTGCTGGCCACGTTCATGGGCGGCCTCTGCCTGGGCAGCATCGGCCTGCCGCGGCTGGTGCGCAGGGGACTCCATCCTCTGCGAATCTATGCGGTCCTCGAAGCCGGCATCGCCGTGTGCGGCGTCCTGGTGCTGGTGGGGCTGCCTCTCATCGATCGCGTCTACGTCGCCGGCGCCGAGCACGGCTTGCCGGGCATGCTGCTGCGCGGCTTCCTCTGCGCCATCTGCCTGCTGCCGCCGACAGTGCTGATGGGCGCCTCGCTTCCCGCCCTGGTGCGTTGGATCGAAGCTTCGTCGCGCGGTGTCGCCTGGTGGGGATTGCTCTATGGCGGCAATACGCTGGGCGCGGTTTTCGGTTGCCTGCTGGCGGGATTCTACCTGCTGCGCATCCACAATATGGCGACGGGCACCTACGTCGCGGCGTTGATCAACCTGGCGGTGGCGGCGGTTTCGTTGGCGTTGGCCACGCGCACCGCGCCCGTGCTGGCGCCGGAGAATCTCGCTCCCGCGGCCGCCGCAGTTGCGGATCGGTGGCCGGTGTATGGGACCATCGCGCTGTCGGGGGCCTGCGCCTTAGGCGCGGAAGTGGTCTGGACGCGCCTGCTTGGGATGATGCTCGGCGCCACGGTCTACGTATTCTCCATCATCCTGGCGGTGTTTCTGATTGGCCTGGCATTGGGCAGCGGTTTGGGCTCGTGGCTCTTGGGCCTGGTGCGCCCGGCTGTGGCGCTGGGCTGGTGCCAGATCCTGCTGACGCTGGGGATCTTTTGGGGCGCGTGGATCGTCGCCGATTCTCTGCCGTACTGGCCGATTAATCCCCTGCTAACGAAAAGCCCCTGGTTCATCTTTCAGCTGGACCTGGTCCGCTGCTTGTGGGCGATTCTGCCCTCGACGATTCTGTGGGGTGCGAGTTTTCCTCTGGCCTGCGCGGCGGTGGCGGGGCGCGGTGAAGATTCCGCGCGGGTGGCGGGCGCCGTTTACGCCGCCAACACGCTCGGCGCCATCGTGGGTTCCCTCGCGGTCAGCCTGGCGCTGATTCCGTGGATCGGTACCCAGCAAACCCAGCGCACGCTGCTGCTGGTTTCGGCCGCGAGCGGGCTGGTGATGCTGGCCCCTCACGCGTGGAAATATCGTTCGCGGGCGACGGCCGGCGCGCTCGCCGTCTCGCTCGCCGTGGCCGGCCTGCTCACATGGAAGATCGACAAAGTCCCGGGAGAGCTGATCGCCTACGGACGCCGCATGGCCATTTCCTCGGGCCGCGTGATCGATACCGCCGAGGGCCGCAACTCTTCGGTGGCCATCACCCAGGTGAGCGACGGGGCCACCGAGATCGACGTCAACGGCCATGTGGAAGCCACCACCGAGCCCTACGACATGAAGCTGCAGCGCATGGTGGGCCACCTTCCAGGGATCCTTCATCCAAACCCGAAATCCGTTCTCGGAATCGGGTTCGGCGCGGGCGTTTCGGCGGGCACCTTCACGCGCTATCCCACCATTCAGAAGATCACCGTCTGCGAGATTGAGCCGGTGATCCCGCCGATCTCCACGCGCTATTTCGCGCCGCAGAATTACGAGGTGCTGCACGATCCCCGCACCCACATGGTGTACGACGACGCGCGGCACTACCTGCTCACCACAACGGAAACGTTCGACATCATCGCATCCGATCCGCTGGATGTATTTGTGAAAGGCACGGCCGGCCTGTATTCCGAAGAGTATTTCGAGGCGGTCAAGCGCCACCTGCGGCCCGGCGGCATGTTCACGCTCTATGTCCCGCTCTACGAAAGCGACGAGCGCACGGTGAAGAGCGAGCTGGCGACATTCCTGGACGTCTTTCCGTATGGCACCGTGTGGTCGAACACGGTCAGCGGCAGCGGCTATGACATGGTGTTCCTGGGCCAGGCGGAGCCCCTGCACATCGACTTGGACGACTTGCAGCAGCGGCTGGACCGGCCCGACTACGCGCCGGTTCTGGAGTCGCTGCGCGACATCGGTGTGAACTCGCCGGCCGAGTTATTGGCGACGTACACCGGCCAGAAGACGGACTTCGCCACCTGGCTCGCCGGCGCCGATCTCAACCGCGATATCGATCTGCGGTTGCAATACCTGGCTGGCTGGGGAATTAATTCGCAACTGGAGAACACGATCTATCTGGAGATGCTGAGCCACCGCCGCCGTCCCGGCAGCCTGTTCACCGGCTCCGCCGAACGCCTCAGCTCGCTGATGGCGATGCTGGCGTACGGAACGGCCGGCGCGCAGTGAGCGGGTGCCGGGCGTTCGGGGGGCCCGTTGGGCGTTTTGCTCAAAATCGCTGGTTCCCTCTTCAGGCCGGCGCCGTTTCCCCTGACCCCGATCCCACTGCAAGTCGCGCCGCGTAGGCAGCCAGCGCCGCGAACACGAGATAGCCCACGATCGGTGCGGAGGCATACCAGGCCGAAGTATCGGGCACGGGCGGCATATCCCGTAAACAGAACAGCGTCGTTTCCGCAATCACGACTCCCAGCGCGCCGGCGCGCATGCGGCGTTTCCGGCGTAGCCCGAACAGCGGGGAGAGCAGCGCCAGCATGCCGAGGCCAACCCAGACGCCCAGCCGCAAGTCGCCCATCCAGATCGCGGCCAGCGATCGCAGTGTCAGGCCGGAATAATCGTCGAGCTTGGCCGGACCGCCGGGCGACCGCAAATTAAGCAGGACGCTAATCAACACGCCCATCCCGAGTCCGAAAAGAATGTCGCGGCCCAGTAGAGCGTCGCGCTTGCCTCCGGTGAGAACCGTCTGCAGCGAAACCAGCATGTCGGGATAGGCGCGGCGCACGGCCGGATCGATGGCGACGTAACAGAGGTAGGCGAGCACGCCCATCGCCAGGGCCCAACTGAGCGCCGCCGAAGCCAGAGCCGCCTCGTGCACGGAGAACGAGTGCGTGGCCGCCAGCACCCATTGGACGGCGCAGATCCAGAACATCGCGCCTCCCACGCGGGAGGCTCCCTTGCGATCTCCGCGCTGCCGGCGCAGATTGCGGCGCGCCAGAAACAAGGCCGCGCACACCACGCACACCAGGATCAGAACCAGCACCGGAGCGATCAAGCGGAGCAGCGGCCGGTCCGCGGCTGCCTCGCGGGCGGTATCCCGGACGTGAAAGTAGACCGCTTGGCCCATCCACGATGCGCCCTCAACTGACACGGCGCCACTGGCCGGGGCCGGGCTCGTCCAGCGCAGCACCTGATCCGCCGCTACCGGCGGCAACCGCGCCGGCGGTGTTTGGTGGAAGCGGGACCAATCCAGTCCCGCGCTGGCGAAGAGCGCCTTCCAATCTACCTGCGCGTTCACGGGCGGCGGCGATTGCGGCGCGGCGGCAAAGCGGAGGAGTTGACCGCGCCGGTCCATCTCGAGCAACCGCATTCCCGGTTCGAGCGGCGGATCGGCCGGCGTCACGACTCCCGGCACGCCCCAGAGATTTCCGATCCACGCCGGCTGGAGTGGGGTGTCGCTTTCGCGATACCAAAAGCCCAGCTCCGGCACGGGGAGAGTCCCGGCCGGCGCGAATCCGGACGCGGTGTGCGCCGGCCGGGCGGTATACCCGAGTTGGCGGGCCAAGGCGCGTCCAGTGTTGGCGAGCACTTCCGGCGGCTGGTCGGGGGCCACGCTGATAGGCGCTCGCAGCAGATAGATGCCGAGCAGGCCGCCCAGGATGGCTGCCGCCACGCCATACGCTACCACCGGCCGCAGCGCCTTCGCATCTCCGGACGCCGCGATCAGTTCCGGCGATGGCGTATTGCCGGCGGCCATCACGGCTGCGAGCGAGTCTTTATAGGGGAGCGCGGCCGCCACGGCTTGCGCCGAAGCCGGCCGGCGCGCGGGGTCCGGCGAGAGGCACCGCGTAATCACGCTATCCACGGAAGGCGTGACTTCGGGACAAAGCGTCGAGACCGGAGCCGGAACGTTTTTCTCACGCGCCGCCAGCAGGGTTACGATCGACTTGCCTTCAAAGGGCCGCCGGCCGGTGAACAGCTCATATAGAATCAATCCCAAGGCATACAGATCGCTGCGGACGGTCACTTCTTTCCCCGCCAGTTGCTCCGGCGCCATATACAGCGGCGTACCGGAGCGGACCTCGCTCAGCGCGACTTTGCCCACGCTCGCCGCCAGCCCGAAATCCATGAGGCGGGGCTGGCCGCGCCCATCCACCATGATGTTGCCGGGCTTCAGATCGCGGTGTACCAGTCCCCGGCTGTGTGCCGCGGCCAAACCGGCGCAGATGCCGGCGGCCAGTTCGTTAGCCTTCCCCACAGGCAACCGTCCGATGCGCGAGAGCAGGGAGGCCAGATCTTCCCCGTCGACAAACTCCATGGAGATGTATACCTGGCCGTCGATCTCGCCCACGTCGTGCACCCGGCACACCTGCGGATGGGTGATTTCGCGGGCCGCGCGCACCTCGTTATAGAGCCGTTCGCGCGCATCGCTCTGCTGCGACACGGCCTCCGGCAGGAACTTGAGGGCGACGCTCTGACCGAGCACCAGGTCCATGGCGCGGTACACCTCGCCCATGCCGCCCCGGCCCAGCAGATTGACGATGCGGTAGCGGTTCGCCAGAACCGTGCCGGGGAGGAAGCGAGCCTCAAACAACTCCGAGCCGGGCGTTCGGGGCCGATGGTCCGGTTGCTCCCCGGATGGGCCCATGGTGGTAGTGCGATCCGGCAGCATCTCTCGAGCGGGCCGCTCGAGGAGCGACCCTTCCTGCGCCAGCAGGCTCTCGACTGCGCGCCGGACCTCGGGTCCGTACCGCTCCAGCACCGCCGGGCGCTCCGCCGAATCGCACGCGCAGGCCGCGTAGTAAAGCTCTTCGATCTTCCGCCAGAGTTCCGGATCCATGCCGATTGCCGAGGTTTGCGTTTTCCGATTATACGACCTGGCAACCCTTGCGCCGCGCGAGTTGGCGGTCGCGGACGCTCCACTGAAGCGCCACCCGATACTTCCGCTCGGCGCGCCGGCTGGAAAGCCGGCGAAAGGCCGGAAGGCCTGCCCCACGAACGCTTCCATCGCTATTGGTGGCCCGCAGGGCCATGAGGACACTCCCTTACGGTCTGTGGCCGCAAGGAACTGCGACCGTCAAGCTACACAGCTCAAGCTCTCGAACTCATTGGCACAGCCCGCTAGTGCTGATTGTTCCTTACGTTCTCCAGACAGATTTCGTCGAGCAGCTCGGTATCGGGCACGATCGCTTGCCGGAACCTAACGGTCCACGGCTTCGTGTACGCTTTCGGGTCGTCGAGGCTGAATTCGATTTCCAGGGTTCCGTAGTTGGGGCGCCGGAATCGCTCGGTGAACTTGGCCGCATCGGTCATGGGGTCGCCCTTTAAGTCGAGCCACAGGCCGTCGCGCAATCCGATGGTTTGTACAACCAACGTGTCACCTTCCCATTTGCCGGAAGAGTAACCGTTCCAGGAAGGCTGCGGATCGACAGGTAAGGGACGTCCGTCCGTGAAGATCTGACGGTAGCTGGCGTTCCATTCGGTAAGAATCACCAGGAGCCCGGGGGTCTCGACGAACTTCTGCAGATGCGGAAGTCCGTAGACCAGAGGAACCGTCATGGGCAGACACCGGACGTGCGGATCGTCTTTGCCCTCGTTAGCCATCCGTTCTTTGACAAGGGCGGCGGCCCACGGTCGATAGGGCAAACCGCCGCCGATACCCCGTCCAATATCGATGGCCTCGACCGCAATCGGGAGCTCGGCATCGCAATCCAACAAATCGGCGCCTTTCACCGGATCGCAGGGCAGCGGATGTCCCGTCATCCAGATGCCGGAAAAATCGGGCTTGCCGTCGCTGGTGCGCGGCGCCGGCGCTTGCAGATTCGCTTTGCCGTCGGGCGTCCGGGGAACGCCGGCGGTGGGGTAATGCAGCCACTGCGCGGCCAGAGGCAAATAGGTCGCCAACAAGAGAGTGGAACCGGCCAAAGTGCGCGTCACGGCCGTATCTTCTCAGGCTTGGCCGAGCGGGCGCAAGCACGCCGCCGGGTAGATCGAAATTATGACGAGATAGAAATTATGACGCCGCCGCCTCGCCGCGAACCAGGACCGGTTGCTCGACATAAACCGGTTTGGACGCAAGCAGGCGACGGATGCGCGGGCGCAGGGGTTGCTCCACCAGCTTCAACGTCACCACCGAAGCGCCTACCAACAGGCCGATATAGAAAAGGAGCTTGAGGGGCGTCATCGTTTCCACCGCGAAGCCGCAGAAGGAGTATATCGGCACTTGCAGGATGTACACGGAATAGCTGGCTTCGCCCAGTAATACGCCAAGCCCCATACGTTCCGAAGCGGACGAGCGTTCGCTGCGAGCCAAAACATAGATCAGCGTGGCGAATATCGGAGTCGGGGCGAGAATACGCAAGATGGGTGGAAGCCAGGGTAGAAATAAAACGGGGATGCACGCCACGGCCGCGGGCAGGACCGCCCAGACCCGGCTCAATCGCGGAAGATGCTGCCGGAACAGGAAAACTCGCCCGATGGCCATTCCCATGACGAACTGAAACAAGCGCATGATCGGGATTCGGTCCACTCCTCCGGTGTTGGCTGCCTGATATCCGCCCGCTCCCACCGCGATGGTCAGGACGCGCGGCGCCAGCCCAATGCAAGCAACCGCCAAAACGAGGTTCGTCTTGGCGCCAAACCGCATCAGCACCACAGCCAGCGCGGGAAAGCACAGATAGAAAAACATCTCGTTGGAAACCGACCAGCTGGGGAAGTTCCAAAACGCGGCGAGCCGGGGAAACCAGGCGTGCGTGTTGGTGAGGGTTGCCAGCGCCGCTATGGCGATCTTGCCCCATGCTTCGGCCGGACCATGGCGGGAGAGAGTGAATCGGATTACCTCCGGCGCGGTGAGCACAAACGCCAGGAGAAAAGCCGGATAGATGCGGGCGATACGCGCGCCCAAGAACTGCTGATAAAATGACCGGCGATTAGTGGCCTTCTCGCCGTAGTTATACATCAGAATGAAACCGGAAAGGACGTAAAAGAAGTCCACTCCCAGGTTCATGCCTTGTCCCAGGCCGACTGGAAACACGGGCCCGGCGAAGTGATAGAGCACAGCGCAAAGCGCGGCCCAAAAACGCACGGCCGTCAGGCTGTCCAGGCGCCGCACGTCATTTGTGGGACCACCTGTCATCGGGGACGATGGTAGCATTGGCCCTCGCGGACTGTCTATCGCTTTTAGTTGTAGCGGTTATAGTACTCCGTTTGGCAGTAAATCGGGATATCACCTACGGTTAGCGCGGGTCCACGGCTTGAAATCGAAGATCCCAGGCTTGCCTCCGACGGCAGCTCCCGAGCTGCAGCCCTGCCCGCAAAGTGCGGTTGACGTAGCCGGTAGTATGATTTGAGCGTGCCACCCGTACAAATTCGCCGGAGCACGCTAGCCTCACCGGATGCGGCCCGGTTGATCGCCGCACTGAATTCGGAGCTGAGCGCGGCGTTTCCCGAGCCAGGCGCCAACCATTTCTCCCTCAGCGAAACACAAATCGTACCCGGCGATGGCGCGTTCGTGATCGCCTATCTCGACAACCGGGCGGTTGGCTGCGGCGCGGTTCGCCGGCTGGACGACTCCACTGCCGAACTCAAACGCATGTACGTGGAACCGTCCGTCCGTGGCCGAGGAATCGGACGTTCCCTCGTGGATGCCCTGGAACACGAGGCGCGGCGCCTCGGCGTAATAAAGATTGTGCTGGAGACGGGAACCCGTCTGGCGCCGGCAATCCAGATGTATGAGGCGATGGGATACGCGCGGATTCCACTCTTCGGCGAATACCTGTCGTCGCCAGATACCAGCCTGTGTTTCGGTAAATCACTGACATAACCGGGGCCACTGCCCGAGACACAGCGGCAATCGTGGTCATGTGGTTCATCTGCGCAGCGCTGCGATACACGCAAACCCGAAGGGCAGACCCACAAACCGCGCCTGTCGGAGTCGGTTTTACGCTCTCGCGATAGACCCGGCGGGCGGAAGCCGCCGGCGGCGGGTGTATATTGATTTTCTGCGCTTGGTTCTAGACCATTCGGTTTCAAGGGAGACTTGATGTTTCGTGCGATTGTGGTCGGCCTGTTCGGATTGATTTTCTGTGTAGGACTCTCGTTGAAAGGCGCCGCTCAGCAGGCGCCATCCTCTGGCGCGCCGCCTCCAGCCGGTCGCGGCCGAGGGCCCGGTATTCCGGCTCCTGCTCCGCTGTTTTTTAGAGAGACGTGGCAACTCATGGGTCCCCCTCACGCCATCGCCGCGGGAGAAGTTGTCGTGACTAATCGAAACCTCGAACTGAAGATGTATGGGCCATCCGCCACGGCGTCAGACCCGGACAAGCGAATTTGGATATCGGGTCCTCCCGGTCCCGTCAACATCTGGACCGGCATGTGTACCACGCCCTTTGCCGCCACTCTGCGCGACAAAGACAATTATGTGGACCTGACCGGTTTGTCGAAAGTCCGCTGGATTACGCGAGCGTCCGGTTTCCATGCGGTTCGGCCAGTCGTCAAGCTAATGGATGGAACGTTCCTGGTGGGGGATCACGCGGATGCCTCCACCACAACCTTTCTGGAAAGCGAATTCGCGTTTGCCGGCTTGCGCTGGATGAAACTGGATATCGATCGGGTTGTGACCATCGGCCGTTACGGGCCGCTCGGTGAGGCTTCGAATTGGGCCGACGCCCCGGACCTCAGCAAAGTCGATGAGGTCGGGTTTGTTGATCTCATACCGGGTAGCGGCCACGGCTCGGGCGGTTATGTGAATGTTGCCTCGTTTGAGGTGTACGGAACGCCGGTGAAGCGGGGCGGAGGGCAAAAATGATCACAAAGCGCATAACCCTTCTTGTGGGGAGCGTCTTTGCGTTGGGTTGCGTTCCGATCGCTGCGCAATGGCCCACGGTCCGGGAGCCAAACGTCCCGCGCGATTCCAAAGGCAACGTACGTGGAGATGCGCCGATCCCACGTACCGCTGACGGGAAACCGGATTTTTCCGGGCTTTGGATGCACGCCAATAGCGGCCCACCGGGCGGAGGGCGCGGCCGGCAGGGCGGACCGCCTCCCGGCGGTCCCCCCGGTGGCGGTCGTGGTGGTGTTCAACTTGATCTGACGATCCCGCCGTTCCCCTTCGATCCGAATGGCCCGCCGGTAGCCACCTTCTTTGAGGCCGGCGCGAACATGGACGGTGGGCTGCCGTACACTCAATGGGCAAAAGACATCCGCAAGAAGCGGTTCGATGATCTACAGGCGCGTGACAACCCCGACGCCAATTGTTTCCCGATGGGCTTTTTGCAATTTCACCAACAGCCGCAGCCCCGCAGGATCATGAACGTTGCACATCCGAAAATGATCCTGATCGAGTACGAAGCCAATAACGGCCTGCGCCATATTTATATGGACGGGCGCAAACTTCCGCCGCAGGGCGAGGTGACTCCATGGTGGTACGGCTACTCAGTGGGCCATTGGGACGGCGATACGCTGATCGTCGAAACGAATAACCTCCGGGGCGCGGAAGACAGCAAGTTTGACGGCTGGCTCGACGTGAACGGCAGCCCGTATTCGGAGCAGGCGAAGTTCACGGAGAAAATCCGTCGTCCGGCATACGACCACCTGCAGATCGACATGACGGTCGAAGATCCCAAGGCGTATACGAAGCCGTGGACTGTTCGAGTCGATCAGCGGCTCATTGTCGACCAGGACCTCATCGAATTCGAATGCAATGAAAACCAGCAATTCCGGCAGCACGTCAAGTGATCGAGGCGGCCGGGGATTATGCTCGCTCGCTGGTGATCGTATAGTCGTACCATTCCACGATTTTTCCGTCTCGCAGGAAAAACACGCCGACGCCGTGCCAGGATTTGAGGTTCAGGTTCTGGAAATGATCGATCCGTTCGTTGAAGACCATCGGCCCGCGTGCGAACGTTTCCAGAACCTCGAACTTCACGACATTGCTGAGAAAACTGTTGATCTTCTGGGTGACCGCCGGACGCCCTTTGGACGGCTCCTGCCGCTCCGACATCCGGTATGCGCCATCCTCGGCGAAGAACGACATGACCGTTGGCAAGTCATGGCTCGGCCAGGCGGCGCAGAAATCATTCACGATCCGCACATTGGCGCGCTCGGCCGGAGTCCAGTCTGCGGCAGCTGCGACACGGGTCGAACCCAGCCACGCAAGCCCGGCTCCAGCAGCGCTGAGAGTCTGCCGGCGGGAAAGTACAGGTTTTGATGGCATGCCATCTCCTTTTTCAAGTGGTGCAAGTACGATATCACTACTTCCGGTTTGTCGACGACGATGCCGCCCAGATCGCCGTTGCCGGACCTTGGAACGGCGGTAGCCGGAACCGATCGCTGCCAACGACGTGCCTCTCCACCGCGGTTTCTGGTGTTTGCTCGAACGTCGGCCAACGGTGAGCTAGCTGGAAAAGGAGAAGGTTCGCCGGCCACCACCTGGATGGCCGGCGTTTCTTGGATGGAACTTATCTTCCGCCGGCGGCCGCCGTCGAGCCTTTGCGGCTCAGGAAGCATTCGCGGCAAAATACGGGACGGCCCTGGGTGGGCTTGAAGGGGACGGTGGTTTCCCGCCCGCACTGCGAACAACTCGTCATGGTTTCCGTCTTGGCGTAACCACCCGAGGAGCCCTGACGCTTGGTCTTGCAGGTCTTGCAGCGCTTGGGCTCGTTCTTAAAATTCTTGTCGTGGAAGAAGTGTTGTTCTCCCGCTGTGAATACAAACTCTGCTCCGCAGTCTACACACGTGAGGACGCGGTCTTGAAACTCCGCCATAGCAACGTTGCCCCGTGATCAACCTGAACTTGGTGTCGGATTAAGGCGGCGGAGCGGGCCGAACTGCCATCGGCCCGGCACCTCGCCACCGCGTTTACTCAATCTCCCGGCGTGATTTCTTCCGGTTGCGTTTGCGAGCCAGCGCCTGCTTGGCCCGGCGCTTCTCTCCCGGCTTCAAGTAGAAGGAATGACGCTTCACTTCTTTGATAATGTCCTCTTGCTGGACCTTTCGCTTGAAGCGGCGAAGGGCGTTCTCGAGAGTTTCGCCCTCCTGAAGCTTGACTTCAGCCAACTAAATACACCTCCCAACTGCACCCAAACTCGCCATGCCTGATACGACGGACTTTGGAGGTTTCCTCACCGAGGAGCGAAGATGGACCCCCAAATTTCCTGCGCTAGGCACAGAAGGTACTGATATCATAGGTGGTTGCCGCATAAAGTCAAGCGCAAAATTTCAAATGCGATACAGCGGCCCTATCCCTGGTGTCATAATCTCCTTGTTTTCAGGAATTTAGGCTGAAGTGGAAAATGTGCTGGCCATTCTGTTGGCGGGGGGCGCCGGCGAGCGCCTCTATCCCCTCACCAAGGACACCGCCAAACCCGCCGTCCCGTTCGGAGGCGCGTACCGCATCATCGATTTCACCTTGTCGAATTGCATTAACTCGGGCATTCGGAGAATTTTCGTTCTCACGCAGTACAAGTCACTGGAGCTCACCCGGCATGTGCGCGACGGCTGGAATGTTCTGGCCGCCGATCTGGGTGAATTCATCGAGGTGATTCCTCCCATGAAGCGCGTCTCCGAAGACTGGTACCAGGGCACGGCCGATGCCGTGTTCCAGAATTTCCAGAGCATCGAGGTCGAGGCGCCCGAGTACACCATCATTCTCTCCGGCGACCAGATCTACAAGATGAATTACTGGGACATGCTGGACTGGCACCGCCATCACAACGCAGATGTTACGATCGCCACTATTCAGGTGCTGCCGCACGAAGCGACGCGCTTCGGAATTGCGGAGATCGATGAGCAGTACCGCATCATCGGATTTGAGGAAAAACCGCAGCACGACCATCCCAAACCTTCGCGGTTCGATCCGAATATGGTCAGCGCTTCGATGGGAATTTATATCTTCAAAACCGATGTGCTGCTGGAGGCGCTGCACCAGGACGCGCAAAATCCCAATTCGGCCCACGATTTCGGCAAGGACCTGATCCCCTGCCTGCTCGACCGCCGGCGCGTGATTGCTTACGATTTTCGTGACATGAACGACAAGCAGGTGCGTTACTGGCGCGATGTGGGGACGCTGGACGCATACTACGAAGCCAACATGGACCTGGTCGACGTGGTTCCGGTCTTTAACCTGTACGACCTGCGCTGGCCGATCCGTACCAAGGTCACACAGCAGCCGCCCGCCAAGTTCGTCTTCGCGCAAGAGGGGAGGCGCATGGGCGTGGCCGTGGATTCGGTGGTGAGCGCGGGATGTATCGTCTCCGGCGGGCGCGTCATGCACAGCGTGCTCTCGCCAGGGGTGCGTGTCAATAGTTACTGCGAAGTCGAGTATTCCATCCTGATGCCCAACGCCGAAGTGGGCCGGTACAGCCGGATTCGCCGGGCCATCATTAATACAGGAGTCAAAATCCCCGAGTCGAGCATCATCGGCTTCGATGCGGACGCCGACCGGGCCCAAGGACATACCGTCACCGACACCGGGATCGTGGTGGTGGCATAAGGTAGCACAGGCATTCTTGCCTGTGTCATTTTTCCAGAAGGAGTTACTGCCTTGATAGGAATTGCGAAAGTCGTGGGGCGCGAGATCCTCGACTCCCGCGGAAATCCAACCGTGGAAGCGGATGTCTACCTCGCGGACGGAAGTATGGGACGAGCGGCTGTGCCGTCCGGAGCTTCCACCGGCGAGCATGAGGCCGTGGAACTGAGGGATGGCGATAAGGCTCGCTATCAGGGGAAGGGAACGTTGAAAGCCGTGAGCCACATCAACGGCGAAATCGCCGCGGCGCTGCACGGCAAGGATGCGGCCCAGCAATCCGGGATCGACGGCATTCTGATCGCGCTCGATGGCACGCCCAACAAAGGCCGACTCGGCGCCAACGCCATTCTGGCGGTTTCCATGGCGGTGGCCCGTGCGGCGGCGCATGCGCAGCGAACGCCACTCTACCGGTATCTCGGCGGCGTGGGCGCCTGCCTCCTGCCGGTTCCCACGATGAACATCATCAACGGCGGCGCGCACGCGGACAATTCCGTGGACTTGCAAGAATTCATGATCGCGCCCTTCGGAGCCGCGAAATTTTCCGAAGCGCTTCGTATGGGCGTGGAAGTGTTTCATACGCTCAAGAAGGTTTTGGCGAAGAAAGGGTACTCGACGGCGGTCGGCGATGAGGGTGGCTTCGCGCCCAATCTCAAGTCCAACGAAGAAGCCATCGAGAGCGTGCTCGAAGCGATCACCCAAGCCGGATACAAACCCGGCGAGCAGATTGGCGTGTGCCTCGATCCCGCCGCGAGCGAGTTCTACCAGGATGGCAAGTACGTCTTCAAGAAATCCGACAAAAGCCAGCGCGCCTCCGAGCAAATGGTGGACTACTGGTCCAACTGGGTGCGGCAGTATCCCGCGATTCTGTCGATTGAAGACGGCATGTCGGAGGAAGATTGGCCGGGGTGGAAGCTGCTGACGGACAAACTCGGCGATAAGATCCAACTCGTGGGCGACGATATTTTTGTGACGAACCCGTCGATCTTCCAGAAAGGCATCGAGCAAGGTATCGCCAACGCAATTCTGATCAAGGTTAACCAGATCGGCACCCTGACCGAGACACTGGAAGCCATGGAGATGGCGAACCGCGCGGGTTACACCTCCGTGGTTTCGCACCGCTCCGGCGAGACGGAAGACGCGTTCATCGCCGACCTGGTGGTGGCCACCGGCGCGGGACAAATCAAGACCGGCTCCGCCAGCCGCACCGATCGCATCGCCAAATATAATGAGCTGCTGCGCGTCGAGGAGTTGCTCGGTTCCTCGGCGCAGTTTTTGGGAAGAAAGGCCTTCGCGCGATGACCAAGCTGGTTCTGGTGCGGCACGGCGAGAGCGCGTGGAATAAGGAGAATCGCTTCACCGGATGGACCGATGTCGATCTTTCCGCGAAGGGCAGGGAAGAGGCGCGCGAAGGCGGCGTGGTGTTGCGATCGGAGGGCTACACCTTCGATGTGGCCTACACCTCGGTGCTCAAGCGCGCCATCCGCACACTGTGGATGGCGCTCGATGAAATGGATCTGATGTGGATCCCCGTGCACCGTTCCTGGCGGCTCAACGAGCGCCACTATGGCGCGCTGCAAGGCTTGAATAAGTCTGAGACCGCGGAAAAATTCGGAGAGGCGCAGGTGAAGATCTGGCGGCGCAGCTATGATATTCGGCCGCCCGAACTGACTGCCGACGATGAGCGCTACCCAGGCCGCGATCCGCGGTATCGAAGCCTGAGCCAGAGCGAGCTGCCGCTCACCGAATGTTTGAAGGATACGGTGGCGCGGTTCCTGCCGCTGTGGCACGAAACCATCGCGCCGGCCATCCGCGCCGGGCAGAAAGTCTTGATCGCGGCGCACGGTAATAGCCTGCGCGCGCTGGTGAAGTATCTCGACAATGTTTCGGAAGCGGACATTGTCGAGCTCAACATTCCGACGGGCATGCCCCTGGTTTATGAGTTAGACGATCAGCTCAAGCCGCTGACGCGTTACTACCTGGGCGATGCCGAGAAAGTCAAGGCGGCCATGGAAGCCGTGGCGGCGCAGGGGAAAAAAAAGTAGTTCCCGTGGGGCGGATGGTCGCCTTTCGCCGTCTGCCGGCGAGTTGGCGACCAGGCGAACTGCGGCGCGATGGGTGCCTTTCCGGTAGGCGGGGACTTCTTTATCACGTCGGGGACCTATACTTCCGTCGACCAGGGCCCCAGCCCGGCGCCGGAGCCGAGTTTTGCATTGGTGACGGGTTTGGGAATGGCCGGCCGGGTTCTGTCGCGCCGGATGCGCAAACGCCAGTAGCACACCGCAACTACGTCAGCGCCACCACCGCCGCGCTCACCGGTTTCCTGCCAACCGGAATGAGCGTGAACAGCGGCGCCGACTTGTAGCGGCGCGCGGCCAAGGCCGCGATGCGGATCACCGCCAAGTCGCCCGATTTCTGATTGAGCACCAGCGCGTATTGATTGTCCGGCGTGATGACAATCTCGCGCGGTTCCTGCCCCACCTGCACCACCGCGGCGAGCTTGCGGTAATTGATATCCAGAACCGTCACGCTGTTCGTATCGGGGTTGGCCAGCAGCAGGTACGGTCCCACCACCGCCATGCCCGCCGGAGCGCGGCCGGCCAGGATTGTCTCGCCAATCTCGGTCTTATACGGATACGCGATCACCACCGCGTCTTTGCCTGCGCCGGTTACGAAGAGCTGGCCTTCGTCTTCGCTAAAGCAGAAGTGTTCCGGTTGAATGGGAACGGGTAGCCGGACCAGCACCCGTCCGCTGGCGACATCGGCCATGATGAGGCAGCGGCCTGAGCGGCTGCCCGCCACAACCTGTGCGCCCTTCTGTTGAAAACGAACGATGGCCGGTGGAGCGCCCAGCGCCACCGTGCGCTCGATGGTGGCGCGATCCAGGGAAACGATGAGGACGGCCCCCGCCGCGCTCGAGGCGACCGCCGCCCGTCGGTCCGGGCTGAGGTCGAAATCGTCCGGTGTAGCGGGCAAACGGATGCGGCGGCGGGCCTCGAGGGTGTCCATTGTGAGTTCCGCCAGCACCGCCGGTTCGCGATACAAAACCCAAAGGGAGCCGCCATCGGGGGCGAGTTGCATGGAGACCGCGCGATTGCCGGGGCGCGCGTGGCGAACCACGGCGAGCGATGCCAC
>Ga0335078_10007590_pt1 | contig 16081 bp, 16 predicted proteins | sample Lox_Sample_32_FD_206711 | JGI IMG/M metagenome (GOLD analysis project Ga0335078, IMG submission 206711) | Soil microbial communities from Loxahatchee National Wildlife Refuge, Florida, United States - Lox_Sample_3.2 | ecosystem: Environmental > Terrestrial > Soil > Wetlands | place: USA...
CAAGATTGGACTCGGCAATGTCGACATGAGCCGGCTGAAGCGGTCGATCGATATTCTGGTCGAAGCCAATAATCTGCCGCGCACGCCGACGCCGGAGGAAATTTTCACGCCGGCCTTCCTGCCGCCGGTCGACGAGCGGCCGAAAAAGTTGTTCTAGGCGGCTCGATGCGGCCGCTTCGTTGGGGGCGGAGCGGCCGCATTTCTGCAAACGCATTTTTTTCCGCGGCAGGACACGACAATGGATCTCAATCTCAACGGCAAAGTGGCCCTGATCACGGGCCCAGCGAAGGGAATGGGAGCGGCGATCACTAACGCCTTTGCTGCCGAGGGCGCGCATCTGGCTCTCGTTGGCCGCGACAGCGCCGCCATCGAACCCATCGCCAGGACCATCAAGGCGGCCGGCGGCGGCGCGATTGTCGTTCCTTGCGATCTCACCAATCCGCGGCAATGCGAAGATGCTGCGGAAAAGGCGAAAGCTGCCTACGGCGGCCGCATCGATATTCTCGTCAACGTCGCCGGTGGATCGGGCCCAATCGGCAAGACCGGAGTGGAAACCACGCCTGCCGAATTCGACGACATCATCAAGCTCAACATGAATGGCGCGTTCCACATCATGCACAGCGTGCTGCCGGCCATGATCGGTCAGCGCTATGGCAAGATCGTCAATGTCGGCGGCACCTTCGGCATGCGCGGACGCGCCGGCCGCATGGCCTATTCGGCGTCGAAATGGGGTCTGCGCGGGATCACCAAGAGCTTCGCTCTCGAAGTCGGGCAGTACAATATCAACGTCAATTGCGTGGCGCCGGGGATGGTCGATGGACCGCGTTTCCGCGACAAAGTCTGTGCCGATATGGCAAAGCGCCTCAATATCAGCGTCGAAGAAGCGATGGAGCGGCACGCCGCGGACTATGCACTCAAACGCGTGACGGTCGACGCCGACGTCGCCAACGCCTGCCTTTTCCTCTCAAGCGACGTGTCACGCCAGATCACCGGTATTGATCTTCCGGTCGATGGCGGCTGGGCCATGCTGTGAGCCAATTGTGAACCAAGCGCCGATGGCCGCACTCACCGCCGACCTCGTCATCCGCAATGGCATTTTGGTGTCCCACGACGGCATGACCGCCGGCAGTATCGCTATTCAAGACGGGCGCGTGCTGGCCGTGGGCGCAGCCGAAGCCATGCCGCCGGCGCGCGAAACCTTCGACGCAAGCGGCTTGCACATTCTTCCCGGGGCCATCGACGTCCACGTGCACTTTCGCGATCCGGGCTATCCGCACAAGGAGGATTGGGGAACCGGGACCGCCTCTGCCGCGTTCGGCGGCGTTACTACTGTATTCGATATGCCGAACACCGTTCCGCCGACCGGCACCGCCGACGCGCTCGCCGCCAAGCATGCCATTGCCGCGAAAAAGGCCTGTGTCGATTTCGGCCTTTATGGCCTTCTGGGCGAGGACACCATCGCGAATGTCCCCGAGCTGATTGACGGCGGCGTCATCGGCTTCAAGCTCTACATGGGCAATACTTTCGGCAAGATCCCCTCGCCTTCAACCGGCGCGATGCTGGAAGCCTTTGAAGTGGTGGCGCCGACCGGAAAGCGCATCTCGCTGCACGCCGAGACCAACTCGATCATGGAGCGGCGGCAAGACCGGCTGACGCGCGCCGGCCGGCGCGATCCGCTGGCGCACATCGACTCGCGGCCGGCAATCGTCGCGGTCGAAGCCGTCGGCCGCGCCGCCCTGCTCGCGGAATGGACCGGCGCACGTATTCACATCCTGCACATTTCGTCGGCCGAAGAGTTGCGGCCGCTGCGCGAAGGCAAAGCGCGCGGCGTGGATATCACCGGCGAAACCTGCCCGCACTATCTGCTGCTCTCAACCGACGACTACCACGACCTCGCCGGCATCATTCGCGTCAATCCGCCGGTGCGTGAAGCGCGCAACCACGAACCGCTGTGGGCGGCGCTGTCGGACGGCACCATTGACATGATCGCGACCGATCATGCCCCGCACACCCCGGAGGAAAAAACCCGCAACGACATCTGGGCGGTCGATTGCGGCTTCCCCGGCGTCGAAACGCAAATGCCGCTGATGCTGACGCAGGTGAACAGCGGACGGATGTCGCTGTGCGACTATGTGCGTCTGAGCTCGTTTAATCCGGCAAGAATCTGGGGCCTTTATCCACGCAAGGGCGCGATTGTGCCGGGCGCCGACGCCGATCTGGCATTGGTCGATCTGGCGTGCGACCACACGATCGCCGATGCCGAACTGCATTCGCGCTCAAAAATTTCGCCGTGGAATGGCCGCCGGGTGAAAGGATTGCCGCTGCACACTTTGGTGCGTGGACGTTTCGTCATGAAGGACCGGGCGCTGACCGAGGGTGCCGCGGGTTGGGGCCGCTCCGTGCACAACATTCAGCAGATGTCGCCGCCGGCGCCTCTTCACACCGATCAGACCATGGCAGCGATCGTGCACCGGGGCAGCGGTCACAATCTGGAGCACTGACGTCATGACAGCGCCCGTCGATGCCCAACCACATTCTGAGTATTTTGTAGAACTTGAGGAGGTGACACTAAGTTACGGGCGCGCCGATAAGAAAATCCACGCGCTTGGGCTGACCAACTTGCGTCTAAAGCAGGGCGACTTCGTCGCTTTGGTCGGACCCTCGGGTTGCGGCAAATCGACGATCCTCAAACTCGTCAGCGGCCTCATCAACGCCAGCACCGGCTACGTCTACGTCGCCGGGCGCCAGGTCGGCGCCGAGCCGGTTCGCGTCGGCATGGCGTTCCAGAATCCGACCATGCTGCCTTGGCTGACGGTACGTGAGAACGTCATGCTGCCGCTGAAAATCGTGGCGCCGTTTCGGCAGGACTATCGCGCTAAGCGCAAGACCGAATTTCGCGATCGTGCGGATGCGCTGCTCAAGGAAGTCGGGCTCGCCAATTTCGGCGACAAGCGTCCCTGGCAATTGTCCGGCGGCATGCTGCAGCGTGCCTCGCTGTGCCGGGCGCTGGTCCATGAGCCGCAGCTTCTGATGCTCGACGAACCGTTTGGCGCGCTCGATCAGTTCACCCGGGAAGAGCTGTGGGCGATCATGCAGGAATTGTGGATCAAGCTCCGCCCCACGGTGCTGTTGGTCACCCACGACCTCAAAGAAGCCGGCTATCTCGCCAACCGCATTTGCGTCATGCGGGCGCGGCCCGGGCAGATCATCGACGACGCCGAAGTGCTGTTTCCGCGACCGCGCACCATCGAAATGTCTTATACGCCGGCGTTCGTGACGATGACGCAGCGGCTGCGCGAGCTCATCGTTTCAGCTCGTCCGGTGAAGGAAGCGGCGTGATGGACGCGCAACTCCGCCGCCGGATCGCTTCCACCCTCTTCATTGTCGGTTTCTTCGTGCTCTGGGAAGCGCTGTGCTGGCTGTTTCACGTCAGCGACATCGTGCTGCCCAAGCCCAGTCAGATCATCGTGACAATGATCTCGCAAATGCCGGCGTTGTGGCCGCACGTGCTGCAAACGCTGTACACGACGCTGATCGGATTTGGGCTCGGCATCGCGATCGGGATTGCGCTTGGCGTGGCGATCGGCTCGTCACGGCTCGCTTACGACGTCGCTTATCCGCTGCTCATCGGTTTTGCGACCATTCCGAAAGTCGCCGTGGTGCCGATCTTCGTCCTCTGGTTCGGCGCCGGCGGCGTGCCGGCGGTGCTCACCGCCATGATCATGTGCATCTTCCCGATCGTGGTGAATGTGGCCACCGGGCTTGCCACCACCGAGCCCGAGCTTGAAGACGTGATGCGGGCTTTGCACGCGAGCAAGCTCGAAATTCTCTGGAACGTCGGCCTGCCGCGCACCATGCCGTATTTCTTCGCCTCGCTGAAAGTCTCGGTAACACTTGCGTTCGTCGGCACCGTGATCTCCGAAACGGTCGCGTCCAATCGCGGCATCGGCAATGTGATGATGATCGCCAGCTCCAACTTCGACGTGCCGCTGGTTTTTGCCGGACTGTTGATCCTGGCGATCCTCGGTGTCGCGCTCTATGCGATCTTCTCGGTGATCGAAAGCAACGTCACCGGCTGGGCGCATCGCAAGGACGAGCTGGCGATGGGCTGATTATGCCAGGCGTTGACACCGCGAGGCACTCAGCAACTTACTGGGTCGGCCGGCCTTCGATCTTCGGCAGTTCGCCGCCCGGCTTTGCCGCTGCTTTGGCGCGGCTTGCAAGCTCGACGGTCAATCGCTCGGCCGCATCGGCTGACATCAGCGCCAAAATCTCCGCCATTTGCCGTGGCTTGATTTGCGCGGCGACCTCCAACAATACGCCCATTTCCAGGTGGTCGAAAATCTTGGCCGCGTCGCGGGCTTTCATATCCTCGTACATGGTGACGAGAGCTTTGAAGCGGGCGGCTTCGGCCTCGTCCTTCTTCTCCGCTGCGGTCGCGAGCTGCGCTTCGCCTTGCTTGATTTCGGCGAGATGCGCATCGATGCGCTTTTCGGCCTCGCCAATCAGACCCTCACGAATATCAAGCTCGCGGGCGCGTTTGTCTAATTCCTGCCGGCGCTCCGACAATCGTTCGAGCAACGCGCGTTCGGCAGGCGACGGCAAGGGCTTGTTTTCCGGCAGTATGACCTTGCCGTTCGGCGGTGCGGGAGCAGGCTCTCCCTTGCCGGCCGCCGCGGGCTTGTTGTCCTTGCCGGGCGTTGCCGGCTTTTCCCCTTTGGCCGCCGGGCCAGCTCCCTCACCTTTTGGTTTAGCCTCACTCTTCTCCTCGTTGACGGAGCCGGTGATAATGTCTGCGTTGGCGTCGTCGGTCATCGGCGTAAGGCGGGGAAGCTGCGCCACGTCGGTTGCGGCCGGCGGGGCCCTGTTGGCGCCGGGAAAGTTGATCTGTTGCGCCCACGATCGCTTCGCATCGCCTGGCCGCGACGGGCCCGGAGCTGCATGAACAACGGTCACTTCCGCCGGCGGCGCGGTCTCGGTTGCCGGTGAACCGCCTTCAAGAACGAAGTCGGCCATCTTCACGACGAGGAGGCACGCACTCGCGATCATCGCAATCGGGATGAGACGCAGATCGCGAATAAAACGCATCATGCCGCCAGACCGTGCACCTTCATGCGCACACGTTCAGCGAACGCTGCCGCCGCTGCCGCGACCGCCTGCGCGTCCTTTCGCGGCGGTGCCGCGTTTTGTTGCTGCGCGACCGATGCCGCAGCACCGTTTGCGACCGGCGGACGAGCGATCGAGCCACCACCGGCGGTCACGATCTGCGTCAGGCGATCGAGCAATTCCTTGCCGCCGGCGACACTGCGGTCGAGATCAGCGGTGAAGCGATCGGCGCTGCGAAGCCGCGCCCCCAAGCCGAGTTCACATTCCTCGACCGTAAGTTTCAATCCCGCGATCGCCCGTTCGGCAATTTCGGTCGCGGTCACCAACTCCGAGATTGTTGCTCGCAACGAACTCTCATCAGCCTTAAGAAGCTTGAGTCGCCGGTTGAGCGTCATGCAATAGCCCACGGTCATCGCGAGCAAAATCGCGACTACTATGTCGATGATCAGTCCAAAGCCGTTGCTCACGGTGCCTCCATTCTGTTACCGGCGCCGCCCGCGCTTTCGAACATGGCGAGCGTCATGTTGGGCCTGCGTAACGGCTTGCCGACCCGCACCGCGACGCGGTCGCCGACGCGGCCCATGCGCCCCTCAGTCAACGTCACGTCGCCGCAACGCACGATCACCGGCGCGTCGGTTTTCAGTTCCAGCATCAGGGTGTCGCCGACGTCGAGCTTCATCATTTGCCGGAGCGGTAACGGCGCCTCGTAAAGCACCGCTTCGACGGCGATTTCGGCTTGACCCATCTCGGTTGCGAGATGGCCTTCCCAGGTCGGGTCACGGCCAAATTTCTCGCCCATGAACATCTGCAACAGCACGTCGCGGATTGGTTCGATGGTGGCGTACGGCAACAGGAGTTCGATCGTACCGCCGCGGTCCTCCATGTCGATGCGCAGTCGCACCAGGATGGCGGCATTTGCCGGCCGTGAGATGGCGGCAAAACGCGGGTTGGTTTCCAGACGATCGATGTTGAACTTCACCGGCGAGAGCGGCTTGAAGGCAAGCTCGGCATCGGCCAGCACCACCTCGATCATCCGCTTGACGAGGTTGGTTTCGATCGTCGTGTACGGCCGGCCTTCGACGCGGATCGCGGTCTGGCCGCGGCGGCCGCCGAGCAGCACGTCGATAATCGAGTAGATCAGACTCGAATTGACGGTGATGAGACCGGAGTTTTCCCACTCCTCGGCCTTGAAGACGCCGAGGATCGCCGGCAGCGGGATCGAGTTCAGATAATCGCCGAAGCGCACCGAAGTAATGCGGTCGAGCGACACTTCGACGTTGTCCGAGGTAAAGTTGCGCAGACTGGTGGTCATCAACCGGACCAGCCGGTCGAAGATGATCTCCAGCATCGGCAAGCGCTCGTAAGAGACCATCGCCGAGTCGATGATCGCGCGGATGCCGGAATTGTCATTGAGCGAAACGTCGGCCAGCGAAAATCCCAGAAGCGAATCGATTTCTTCCTGGGTGAGGACGCGCTCGGCGCCGCCTTTTGCCGCCTGGATGAAATGGCCGTCGTCGACCATGGTGGCCCATTGCGCCGCCATGGCTTCGGCGCCGGTATCGCCTTCGACGGACGGGGCCTTGCTCTCGCCGCCGGCAGCTTGCTGCTCCGCTTCGAGGGCCACGCCCCACTCGGCGGCAAGCGCGTCCTGGTCGATTTGGTCCTTGGCCATTCGCTAGGTCTTATTCCGATTGATCAACGGAAGCTCACTGGACCACGATTTCTTTGAACAGCACGGCATTGATCCGGCTTGGCGCGATCGCGGCATTAACGCGCCGCGTCAGTTCCTCTTTCAGTCGGTAAAGGCCCGCCGAACCGTCGAGATCGGTTGGTCGCAACTCGCGCAGGTAGGTCTGGAACGCATCCATCAGGCGGGGCATCACCGGCTGGATTTGCGCGGACATCGCCTGGTCCGGCAATTCGAGCGTCACTTTCACCTTCAGGTATTGCGTGCGATCGCTGCCGGTCGACGACAGGTTTACGAGCACATCGGGCATATCGAGGAATACGACCGGCTTTGGCGGAGGCACGGCAGCTGCCGCTGCTTCCTTTTCTTTGCCGTGCCCGGCAAAGAAAAAATAATAACCGCCGCCAAGCCCGCCCAAAACGACGAGGCCTCCGACCGCCATAATCATCATCTTCAGCGACAGCTTGCGCTTGGCCGGAGCTTCTTTGCCCTCGTCGCCCTCGTTATCGGCTTTGGATTGGGCTTCGTCTGTCGCTGCCATCACCGCTCCGCTGGCGTGAGATGCGCACGCGGCCGGCAACACCGAACGCAGGACCAACGCCGCGAGCGCCGTTTGACGCCAAAGGACTTGGCGCCAATGCGGTGAAAGCTATTCCCGCAATGGTTAATGGATGATTGCAAGGAACCTTGCGGCAGGAAGAATTTGCCGGGTCGTGACCTCACTGGCGGTGTTTTCTGCCCGCTGGATACCGGCAACCTGCAGCCTAAGCGTCTGTTTTCCTTAAATTTTATCGATTGGCACGGCTTCTGCACCTGTTGGCCTGCCGCGGCTCGGGAGAAGTTGCGGCACTGGACCAAGAGGCTGCCGGGGCTGGCCTCTTTCAGAAACTGGGGAGTGTACCGATGGAGAATGCCCTTCTCGTCGGCTTGTCGCGGCAGATGGCGCTCACTCACGAGCTCGACGTCGTCTCCAACAACATCGCCAACATCAACACCACCGGCTTCAAAGCCGACAACGCGGCTTTTTCTGAATTCCTGATGTCCAAAGCCAGTGACAACGACTTCACCGGCAAAGACAAACGCGTCGATTTCGTACAAGACCGCAGCACCTGGATCGATCTAAGCCAGGGCGCGGTCGAACGCACCGGCAATCCGCTCGACGTCGCCATCGACGGTAAAGGCTATCTCACGGTGCAGACGCCGCGCGGGCTGCGCTACACGCGCAACGGCGCGCTAACAATCAACGCAACGGGTCAGCTCGTTACCAGCGAAGGCGATCAGGTGATGGGCACCGCCGGCCCGATCGCGTTCCAGATCAACGATCACGACATCAATATCAGCTCAACCGGCATCATCAGCGTGCGCGACAGCACGGGTACGGACTCTCCCCGCGGCCAGTTGCAGCTCGCTTATTTCGACCGGCCGCAGATGCTGCAGAAAGAGGGCGCCTCGCTGTTTAACCCTCCGGCCGGGGTCAATGCCGGTCCGGTGCCGCCGAATACCAGGGTGGTGCAAGGCGGACTCGAGAAGTCGAACGTGAACGGCATCGCGGCAATGGCGCGCATGATCGAAATCACCCGCAGCTACTCCGATATCTCCGCGATCCTGCAACAGCAGAGCGATCAGCGCCGCAACGCGCTGCAACAGCTGTCGCAGCCGCCGAGTTCATCTTGATGTTCGATGTGAGGAACTAAGAGCATGCGTTCGCTTGATACCGCGGCGACCGGAATGGCGGCGATGGACCTTCAGGTCCAGGTCATCGCCGGCAACCTCGCCAACATGACGACCACCGGCTTCAAGAGCCAGCGCGCCGAGTTCCAGGATCTGATTTACGAGCACGTGCAGCGCATCGGTGCGCAAGCCTCCGACAACGGCAACATCCTGCCGGTCGGAATCGAACTCGGCTCGGGCGTAAAGACTGTCGGTACGCCGCGCCTGATGACACAGGGAGCGCTGGCGCAGACTGGCAATACGCTCGACGTCGCCATCCAGGGGTCCGGCTGGTTCCAGATCCTGATGCCTGACGGCACCTTCAGCTACACCCGCGACGGCTCGTTCCAGATGGATAATCAAGGCCGCATCGTCAACGCCGAGGGCTACGTAGTACAGCCGACCATCACCATTCCGGTGAACTCGACCGGGCTGACCATCAATCCCCAAGGCCAGGTGTCGGTGACTTTGCCGGGCAGCACCACGTCGAGCATCCTCGGTCAACTCAACCTCACCACCTTCATCAACGATGCCGGCCTGCAGGCGACTGGCAGTAATCTGTTCGTCTCGACACCTGCCTCGGGCCAGCCGCAGGTCGGGCTGCCGGGAATCAACAACGCCGGCACGCTGCTGCAGGGCAGCCTCGAACAGTCGAACGTCTCGGCGGTGACCGAAATCTCCAACCTGATAGCGGCGCAGCGCGCCTACGAGATGAACTCCAAGGTCATCACGGCCGCGGACGAGATGCTGCAAACGACAGCGCAATTGATGAAATGAGGAGGGTCCTGGCAATGATCCGTCCCGTCATTCGACTGATCAGTTTAGCGCCGGCGCTGCTCGGTCTGTTCGCCGCTTCTGCAGGGGCACAGAACGCCGTGCCGGCGTTGCGCGCCAATGTCACCGTGAACGGCGACATCGTGCGCGTCGGCGATCTTGTCGAGAACGCCGGACCGGTTGCCGACGTGCCGATCTTTCGCGCGCCCGACCTCGGCACCAGAGGCACCGTGGCGACCGAACGCATCATCGATGCCATTCGGCCGCAGCATCTCATCGGCATCGACACCCGCGGGCTGTCCGAAGTGATTGTGACCAGGGCCAGCCGAGCGATTCCGCCGAAAGAGATTTCCGCGCGGATCGCGCAGGCGTTGGAAGGTCAATACGGCTTCAGCACGGCGCGCAATATTCTGATCGAATTCGACCGCGAGGTACGGACGCTCAACGTCGAGCCGACAGCGACCGGCGAACTGCAGGTCCTGGCGCTAACGTACAACCCACGCACCACCCGCTTTGACGTCACGCTCGATCTGCCATCAAGCGCGGCATTGCGCAAGCAATCGACGCGTTTTACCGGGATCGCCATCGACACCATCAACGCCGTCACCGTTGATCACCCGATCGAGCGCGGTGCGGTGCTCAAGATCTCCGATCTCGTCGTTCAACGGCGGCCGAAATCCGAGGGTGCCGCGATTACTGACTTCCGCGCAGCGGCCGGGCTTGCCGCCCGGCATGAATTGCGTCCGGGCCAGCCGCTGCGCGACGCCGATCTGATGAAGCCGGCCATCATACAGCGCAACGACACCGTCACCATCGTCTATGAAGCGCCGGGCTTCACACTCACGCTGCGCGGCCAGGCGCAGGAAGCCGGCGCGCTCGGCGATACGATCAGCGTGCTCAATGTTGAATCAAAGCGGGTCGTACAGGGCGTCGTTTCCGGTCCCGGCCGCGTAACCGTCAACACGACGCCGAAACAGTTCGTCGAGAACACGCCGGAGCCCGCTCCAAGCCCTCTGCAATCCGATCGGCCGCGGCGAGGACACCGCATCCAGTAACCCGAGTTCGAAGTAAATGTTGAAATCGAATACGCGTCTTCGGCATGTACGCGTGCTCCTGAGCACGGTTGCTGTAGCTTCCATGTTGACTGGCTGTGCTGCCCTAAGTGACCGGCTCCGGCAGCTCGGTGAGCCGCCGGCATTGTCCCCGGTCGATAATCCGACCGCCAAGCCCGGATATAAGCCGGTGCAGATGCCGATGCCCACACCGCAGCCGGTCGTTTACAATCCGAATTCGCTGTGGCGCACCGGCTCACGCGCGTTTTTCAATGATCAACGGGCGCACGTCGTCGGTGACATTTTGACCGTGAAAGTCAACTTCAACGACACCGCGGTATTCCAGGATCAAACCCAACTCACCCGGACCACCACCGAAGACACCGAAATTACCAACTTCATCGGCGCCAACACGATCGGCAACGCCGCCAAGGCGGTCCTGCCGGGCTCGGTTTTGACCGCTTCGGGCAACTCGCAGATGAACGGCCAAGGCACCATCAACCGGCAGGATCAGTTGGTAACCAACGTCGCCGCGGTCGTCACGCAGGTGCTGCCGAACGGCAATATGGTGATCGAAGGCAAGCAGGAAGTGCGTCTGAACTCGGAAATCCGCGAGCTGATCGTTGCCGGCGTCGTGCGTCCGGAGGACATCCAGAGCGACAACGCCATCGATTTATCGAAAATCGCCGAAGCGCGCCTCGCCTATGGCGGACGCGGCACGCTCACCAACATTCAGCAAGAGCGCTGGGGCCAGCAGGCGGTGGATATCGTCTTGCCGTTCTAGGCGAGGACAGAGGACACTTGACGGAGGTCAGACCATTTAAGCTCACCGGTCAGAAAGAACCGCAACTGCTGCTTCATTCCATCATCCGTCAGTTGCCGTCCGTCGGCTGAGTTCTGAGCTCCCCGGGGCCGCGTTCGTGATGCGAGCGGGCCCCGACCAAGCGCGGCCTCCGGCAGCTCCCCGCCGGAGGCCGCGTGTTTTTGTCCGTCATTGCAAGCGCGGCCGGCAGTCCGTCGGCAATGCCTCGTCAATGAATCAGAGCAGCTCCGCGCCGCTGATCAGCTATGCTCCTCGGCTCTCTGTCTGGGAGGCAGACCGTGATCAGAATCAATGAACCAATTGCGAAGCAAATTTGTCAGGCAATTCGCCCAGCACCACTCAAGCCGCCCTGCTCCGATGCCGGCAGAACGTCATCAATTCGTTGCGCAATAGCTTCACGACACTGTTCCAATCGCCGAATTGTGGTTGGCGAAACAATCTCGCACTCGGATACCACGGGCTGTCCGCTCTTTGACGCAGCCAGCGGAAATCTGCAGCAAATGGCAGCAGCAAAAACAGCGACTTGCCCATAGCGCCGACCAAATGCGCCACGGCAGTATCAACCGCGATCACTGCGTCGAGCTGCGCGACGGCGGCGGCAGTGTCGACAAAATCCTTAAATTGTCCGCCGATTGCGCACACTTGGCCGAGATTTTCAAGACTTTGCAGTAATGACAAATCTTCATCCCGCACTTCGTGCTGCAAACTGACGAACGCCACTTCAGACAAATCGAGCAATGGCTTCAAGGTCTCAAGACGCATCGAGCGGTTGAGATCGTTGTCGTGCGAGCGCTCGCCCGACCACACCAGCCCGATCCGCGGTCGCCGCTGCGGCAAGCGCGCGCGCCCTGACGCAATTTCGGCATCGGCCGGAACGATATAAGGAACCGTGGCCGGAATGGTCTCCAGCGTGGTGCCGCAAGCAAGCGGCAGGCTAAGCAGCGGACAATGAAAGTCGTAACGCGGCGGCTTTTCGCCGCGTGCGATGACGACCGCCGCGCCCGGCAAACGCGAGCAAAGCCGCAGCAGAGGCTGCTGAACTTCGAGAATGATTTTCGCGCCGCGCTTTGCCAACAGCGGCGCATACCGGGCGAATTGGATGGTGTCGCCGAGGCCCTGCTCGGCATGAAGCAGGATGGTTTTACCGTCGAGCGATTCCTCACCGAGCCACAATGGCGCACCATAATCGCGGCGTTGCGAGGCCAGCCAGCCGATTTGCCAGCGCGACTCGTAGGCGCGCCAGCCGGCGGGAAAATCGCCCAAAGTCAAACGCGCGACACTCTCGACAAAGCGCGCGTGGGCGAAATCCGGTTTGCTCCTCAGCGCGCGCTGCGCGGATATCAGCGCTTCATGCGGGCGATCGAACCGCCGCAGCGCAGCGGCGCGGTTGGCGAGGAGTGGTGCGTTGTCGGGAGCGAGCTCAAGCGCCCTGTCATAGGCGTTGAGCGCCTCCGCCACGCGATTAAGCCTGAGCAACGCGTTGGCGCGATTGCCCAGCGCATCGCCGTGGACGGGTGCGGACACGAGCGCGCGGTCAAAGTTCTCCAGCGCGTCGCCCGGACGGCCGAGTTCCAGAAGTGCGACACCGCGCCGGTTAAGCAGCTCGGCATCATCGGGCGCGATGCGCAGACCCTCGTCGTAACTAACGAGCGCGCGGTGAAAATCTTTCAAGGTGTGAAAGACAAGGCCGAGGCTGGCAAAACCGTCAGCGCGCCAAAGATCGCTTTTCAACGCCGCCTGGATCAGCGCCAGCGCTGCTTCGGGCCGCCCGCGCCGGCAGGCGATTTGACCAAGACCATGCAGCACATCGAAATTGTCGGATTGTTGCTGCAACAACTCGGTGTAAAGCCGCTCCGCTTTGTTGAGTTCGCCCTCCCCGAGCGCCCGTTGCGCCCGCCGGAGCATCCGCGACAGGTTCGGTTTAAGGTTTTGCGTCGGCCTATAGTGCATCAATGTACGAGGCAGAGAAGACAGCGAGCCGCCAGCATCGCTCGCCGGTCAGCGATCGTTAACGAGCGGTAAAGGAACGAGGTAAAAAAAGCTTTAAGCTCGGTTTTGACCCGGGGTCACGTGTCTTGGTTACACGTCTTGCAGAGCGTCGAGGCGTTTGTGCAGACGCGCGACCTCTTGCTCAAGCTTCGCCAGTCTGTCGCCAATGGCATGCTCAGGGCCGGCATGCTCGGGCCTTTGTCCTGAAAATTGTTCCGGGCTCCAGCTTATTCCGATACTGCCGCCCCTGCGCCATTCGACCTTGGCGTGGAAGTATTCGTCCTTGTTCGGGAGATAAATCTCGAATGCATTCGGGAGCGCCACGCTATCCGACACCTCGAGGCGGCCGCCGTGCGCGGTGGCGTCGCGGACCATGCAATCCATGCTGGACAGTCTGTTATTGAAATAGATTCGTCCCCTGAAAAACGTCTTATGGCGGACAAGTGTGCGGCGCTCGATCATCGCGATGCGGCTTCCTCGGCAAGGTGCCCCGTAGTCCTCAGCATTGGCCTAAAAACGTAGCGCTTTCGCTTAAATATGGCGTGGCACATCAAAATCCACGCGCGGCCTTGCGCCGGTGGTTGACAAAATCTGAACGGAAGGCCTGAAGAAGTAACGTTGTAACTGTTTGCGTTACACTCGGTTCGCCATGCATGGCAGCGCCGAGAGTCGCCGTCGATCATTTACCAGCAAATTTGATTTTTCCCGCGGTGATGCGGAGCCGAGATAAGCCGCCTATTCCTCGCGATAGACGCGCTCGCGACGCTCGTGGCGTTCCTGCGCCTCGATTGACAGTGTCGCAATCGGCCGGGCTTCAAGGCGCTTGAGCGAAATCGGCTCGCCGGTTTCCTCGCAATAGCCGTAAGTCCCGTCTTCGATGCGCTGGAGCGCAGCGTCGATCTTGGCGATCAGCTTGCGCTGGCGATCGCGGGCGCGCAACTCGATGGCCCGGTCGGTCTCCGACGAAGCCCGATCGGCGAGGTCAGGGTGGTTCTGGTTATCGTCCTGGAGGTGTTGCAGCGTCTCTTTGGCTTCTTTGAGGATGTCCTCGCGCCAATCCAGCAGCTTGAGCCGAAAGTATTCACGCTGACGATCATTCATGAACGGTTCGCGGTCCGTCGGCCGATAGATCTTGTCGAAAGGCCGGATGTGCTTGCCGTTCTTGATCAATGTTTCGTCGGGTCGACCGTTCTTGCTCTTAACCGACTGCATGAACCTAATGTCCCCTACTCCGCGCCACTCTACGCACGTGTTACGTCCTCCCCGGAGGCGCGCCCATATACCGCGGGTCTGTGACGGTGACAATAACGTTCATTTGGAAGGCCGCCGGGCGGCGAGGTGCGTCAGTTCAGGCCGGCCTTAGCCAGTTCTACCGCGACCCGGAGGTCGATTTCGCTCAAGACCTGATCGAGTCCGGCGTCGCCGGAGCCGTCCTTGAGGTCAGCGGCAACCGCTTTGAGTCGCAGTAGGGTCGTCTGATCGAGCGTGCCGGACAGGAGGCCAAGCTTAAGCTCATCGAGGGCGTCAAGCGCACGGGTGCCGTGTCTGACCGCTCGGCGCCGCCGTTCCAGCGGATCCTCTATACCCTGTAATGCAATGAGCGCGTCGATACCGCCCAGCGTTCGCAACGCCACGGCCGGGCTTTGTGCCTGCGGTGAACTCGCTTCGGACAGCGTAAAGGTCCCGCCCGCGGCGCGCCGCGCTGCGACCGGCGGCCCTGCAACTGCCGTTCCGTTTGGTCCCGTGACACGCATAAATAAGAAGGTGGGCCCTGATGGTTAATGGGCGGTAAAACTTTGCCCAGCCGCCCCGGCAACAATTGCCGAAAACCGGCAATGGCTGCACCACCCAACCCCGGCGCCGGCCTCGCCTCAAATAATTTATCAAGTAATTACAATGGCTTGTCCGCGTTCGGTGCCTTGGCACGCTATTGGCAATGAGGTCACCGTCCGACCTCTTGGGGAGCAGGAGATGAAAAGGACGGTAAGACCAGCGCTCGTCGCGCTGGGGATTCTTGCGTGCGCCGTGTCAACGGCGACGGCAACTTCGCGTATCAAAGACCTCGCCAGCATCGAGGGCATCCGCCAGAACCAGCTCATCGGTTATGGCCTCGTCGTCGGCCTCAATGGCACCGGCGATACCCTCAACAATACGCCGTTCACCAAGCAGTCCCTGCAGGGCATGCTGGAGCGGCTCGGCGTCAACATCCGCGGCCAGCAGATTCGCACCGGCAACGTCGCGGCCGTCATGGTCACTGCCAACTTGCCGCCGTTCGCAACCCAAGGAACACGCATCGACGTTACCGCCTCCGCCATGGGCGATTCCAAAAGCCTGCTCGGTGGCACCCTTTTGGTGACGCCGCTCCTCGGCGCCGACGGCAACGTCTACGCGGTAGCCCAAGGCTCGCTCGCCATCGGCGGCTTCGAGGCCCAGGGCGAAGCAGCCAAGGTGGTGCGCGGCGTGCCGACGGTCGGGCGGCTGCCAAACGGCGCCATCATCGAGCGGGAGATCGACTTCTCGCTGGCAACGCTCGGCCATCTGCGCCTGGCGCTGCGCAACGCCGACTTCACCACGGCCAAACGCATCGCCATCGCCATCAACGACTATATGGGCTCGCCGGTCGCCGAGCCGCTCGATCCGTCGACCGTCCAGTTGTCGCTGCCGAAGAAGTTTCCGCAAAACTTCGTCGCGATGCTGACTGAAATCGAGCAATTGCAAGTCGAGCCGGACACGGCGGCAAAAATCGTCATCGACGAACGCTCCGGCGTCATCGTCATTGGCCGCGACGTCCGCGTGTCGACCGTCGCCGTGGCGCAAGGCAATCTCACGGTGACGATCTCGGAATCGCCGCAGGTCAGTCAGCCTGGTCCGCTGTCGCGAGGCCGCACTGTGGTCGTGCCGCGCACCAGCGTCGGAGTGACCGAGGAGGGCAAGAAGCTC
>Ga0335078_10007591_pt1 | contig 16080 bp, 12 predicted proteins | sample Lox_Sample_32_FD_206711 | JGI IMG/M metagenome (GOLD analysis project Ga0335078, IMG submission 206711) | Soil microbial communities from Loxahatchee National Wildlife Refuge, Florida, United States - Lox_Sample_3.2 | ecosystem: Environmental > Terrestrial > Soil > Wetlands | place: USA...
AACATGAGTAAAGTCCAGCATAATCGTCTTAAATAACTCAAGCCGCGTGACTACCCGTTTTGCCTGAGATCGTGAAATAAGTTTATCATTTCCGTACTGAGCAAGTTTGACTGGGACGCAAGTCTTATTAAATGAATAATCTCCATCAGGCGAAGCAAACTGATCGAAAATCTTTTCAGCTGTTCTTGTCGCATGATTGCGAAGTTCCAAAAATACACTCGTCCCCTGATGCCCCCATTCATCGCTGATCCAATCGTATTCGTCGTCTCCAAATCTGTGCCCGTACCACACTTTGTCTGCACCAACGGAGAACTGGTCAAACATTCTAGATGAAAAAAATATGCCTTCTCCAGTATGACGGGTCGGATCGGTTGTTAGCTTACCCTTTGCCAATTCAAGGATTGCATAGCGTTGGTCTGGTAAGTTGAAGGCCTCTTGAATCTTTTTGAAAATTCCAATTCCGTCGTCGGCAATCATCATTTCAGTCGTGATCGCGGTTTTGGTTACACGAACGAATATTGAGTTCCCACCCGAGTGATCTTTGGCGTTGTTAAGCATCTCAGTGAAACCATAGTGCCAAATGTCCATCACATTTTGGGGAAGCGGTTGAAGCACAAGAGAAACATCTTGGTCCCACAGCACGTGCTCTTCGAGAGCCGCGTCTATTTTATAAAATTTACGCCATTCAACAAGAATTGCTAGCTTGTAGGCCCTTTTGCGCGTCTCCCCGGTTTCAGTCAACAGCTTTTCTTCGTTTGTGAGCCTTCTAAGTTGTTTGCTAACGGCTTGGCGTGAAATTCCGAAGTGCTCAGCAGTTAGCTTCGCAATGTCGTTTGGGTGCTTTTCGACATGCTCCAAGATAAACTTACGGATATCCTCACCGCGCTGACTAAATCTCATGGGTTGGATTGTAAATCTTAGTGACTTTGATTGTCAACTTTATTCTTGACATTGACAACCTTATTAAATACAATTGACAACCATGACGATAGGATTGACAACTTTCGAGATCGTGAGAGTCGCCTAATGAACCGCTTAACAATTGAAAAGCGAGTCCAAGTTATCTCAGCCCTTGTCGAAGGGAGTTCCCTTCGAAGCACCGTGCGAATGACTGGCGTTGCCCTGAACACCATTCAAAAGCTACTGGCCGATCTCGGGACAGCGTGCGTGGAATATCAGGACAAGGCGATGCGCAATCTAAATTGCAAACACATCCAGTGCGATGAAATTTGGCAGTTCTGCTACGCAAAGGATAAGAACGTGCCTGAAGATAAGAAGGGCATTTTTGGATTCGGGGATGTTTGGACTTGGGTAGCATTGGACGCTGATACTAAACTCGTCCCCTCTTTCACAATTGGCACGCGCAGCGGACAGACAGCCAAGCGATTCATGGATGATCTAGCATTTCGCCTAGCAAACCGCGTGCAACTCACTACAGACGGCCACAGGGCCTATCTAGAGGCCGTAGAGGGCGCGTTCGGGAACGATATAGACTACGCTATGCTGATTAAACTATACGGCGAGGATCGCGTCACAGAGGCACGCTATAGCCCTTCCGAGTGCATTGGATGCCGCGAAGTCGGGGTTGTAGGCCATCCCGACCGAAAGCACATCTCAACCAGTTTTGTCGAGCGCCAGAATCTCACGATGCGCATGTCTATGAGAAAATTCACCCGGCTAACAAATGCCTTCGCGAAGAAGGTAGACAACCTCCACCACTCAGTGGCGATTCATTATATGTGGTACAACTTCGCTCGCGTTCATAAGACCTTGCGGGTTACGCCAGCGATGGAAGCGGGGATCGCGGACCATGTTTGGACTATCGAAGAAATCGTCCGTTTGGCCGTCTAGAACCCCCGCACTATCCCTAGACGTTCATCATTCGTGACCACAAGATTTTGTGTTTGAGAATGACCGGCTTGTGCTAAAATGCGTTCGCTGTAAATGAAAAAACCTCACTTGTGGGTGAGGTTTTTTCATTCGAAATTCGTAGCTGTGAAGCGGAAGTGGTGCCTCGACCCCACCATTCTAGGCCCTCCGGAGTCCTCCGTCAACAGCGAAAGAAACAACGTGGGCGGCGCAGTCTACGTGTGCCCGCATAGCCCGTTCGGTTATCCCGAACGGTCACGGAGGCGATGACATGGCAACGAAACTTGTCGGACGCAGCTCGATTACGGGTAAGTTTGTGCCGTTGAAGTATACGGACAAACATCCGCGCACGACTGAAAAGGAACACGTCCGCGTAGGTACACGCAAGAAGTAACTCCCAAAGGGGGCCAGAACAGCGGCCCCCTCATTTCGATCCCAATTCAAACTGATGCACTACCAATGGCGCGAACCGTGGGGTCAGCGGATCGCCTCAACTCCATGTCCAGCCGGCTAATCTATTTGCAGCGGGGCATCTTTCGTGGGCTTTAAGTAAGTATTATTGTCTTCGCAGATGTTTTCGCCGATGATCCAGTCAGGTTTCCGGTCAAATTTATATACCACTGACCAGGGCTTGGTGTACGCCTTTGGATCTTCGACCGTCATTTCAACTCGCAGCACGTCGGGGCTGACCAGCCCAAGCCGTTCGGTCACGTGGAGCTCTCCGGAGTGCGGAAGACCCCACAGGTCAACCCAGGTGAGTTCGTTAAATCCGGTCGTGTCCACGACGAGCGTTTGGCCTTCCCACCGGGCGATCGAGTCTCCCATCCATGTGGGAAGCACGTTCTTGGGATGTTCGCGGTTCAAATAAATCTGCCGAAGCAGGTGCTGCTGCTCATGAAGGATCAGAACACGGCCTGGCACGGACATAATTTCGAATGGCGCAGGAATCTGCCAAATTTCCGGCACGCCGGGAGGAAGGCAGATCGCTGTCCCGAGCGGTTGTGTTCGATTGAACTTCATCCGCTCTTGTCCCCAAGGCGTCAAGGGAGCGTCCTTCAGGGGAATCAAGTGGATATCGACACGGCCCTGCATGTACCAGACTCCCCAGAGTTCCGGTTGCTTGCCTGGGCCGCTGACGTTTGAGCCGGCGGGCGCCTGCGCCGAGAGTGGCAGTGCGAGGGCCACAAACACAAGTAGGCTGGCGGCCACGCGAAAATGGGAAAACAGACGTCTCATTGGCTGCACCTCTCTTTTTTCGTAATGCAAAGATCGGGTTCGATTCTGCCGCCCGTGCCGCATGAGGGACGGGAATTAACGGGCGTCTGTAGAGGGCAGCATTTCCTTGCCATCCGGCAATATGAATTTCACCAGCACCATCACGGGCTTGCCGTCTTTGTTCGCATGGCCGACCGCCGTGATCGCATCCCCCGGCTTGAAACTGTCTGGCGTGAAGCCCACCCGCATCAGCATGAGCGCGCTTACGCTTTCGACGAGCCATTCCACGGAGTTCCCGTCATCCCCCGTCACTTTTACGCGCATCAGCATGTGTGGATTGATCAACCGGTAATCCACGACAGTCCCCTTAATCGTGGTTATCTTGCTCATGTCATAGGCGGGCACTCCATGGTGCGCCCGCAGAGGTGGCGCGGCCAAGAAAAGAACCGACGAAACGATGAGGAATATGCCCTGCCAGATTTTCATGGTGCGAACCCTCCCGGAGAACGCGTGCGACTCGATTTTTTCACCGTTAAATGAGAATTATACACATCCCCGACTTCTTAAGTAACTACTCAAAATGGAATCGCGGCCCGCGGAAACGCCCCCATTTTCCTTCTGGACACCCCGAGGCCGGTCCTCACGCGACATTTTCCAATTGCCAGTGTTGAATAGGAGTGTATGTTGCGGGGCCTAAGAACGCGACGACCGCCCGGCCAGTCGCCATGTACCTAAGGCCAAGTCACACTGGCAGTTGGCTCGGCAGCCCACGGAGGGGCCACTTATGCGAAAGCTTCTAACACCAACAATTTTCCTGCTGCTGTTCGCTGTGCTTGCATGTCCGGCGCCGTCGTCGGCCCAGATTGCGGTTGGGGTATCGATCCGGGTTGGGCCGCCTGCCCTGCCGGTCTACGAACAGCCGCCCTGCCCCACGGAGGGATTTCTGTGGACGCCGGGCTATTGGGGCTATGGGCCTGCCGGATATTACTGGGTTCCGGGCGTTTGGGTAGCTCCGCCTCGAGTGGGCCTGCTGTGGACGCCGGGCTATTGGGGCTTCGCGGGCGGGTTGTATGGTTGGCACGCGGGATATTGGGGACCGCACGTGGGCTTCTATGGCGGGATTAACTATGGGTTCGGGTATCGCGGCGTGGGCTTTGTGGGCGGGCATTGGGGCCCGGGAGGATTCGTCTACAACTCAGCCGTGATGCATGTGGGCGTGGGCTTTCACAATACCTTTGTCGACCGCACCGTCATCAACACGACCGTCGTAAATCGCGGCAGTTTCAACGGCCCGGGCGGAATCGTGGCCCGGCCGAGCCCGCAAGAGCAAGCCTATGAGCACGAAAATCACTTTCAGGCAACGTCCAACCAGTTGGCCCACGAGCACACAGCCAGCCAGGATCACAATCAGCTCGCGTCGGTGAACGGCGGACGCCCGGGCACGATGGCCATGGATTCGGTGAACGGGCGGCGCTTCAACCAGCAGGGGCGCATTGCCAATGGCGTGGCCTCGGGACAACTGACGGCCGGGGAAACCAAGAACCTGGAAGGCCGCGAAGCGGGCCTGAACAAGGAAATTCACAATGACAGGGCCGCCAACGGCGGAACGCTAACGCCGCAGGAACGCCAGCAAGTGAACCGGCAGCAAAACAATCTCAGCAGGTCGATCTACGACGACAAACACAACGCCGCGACCGAGCACTACGGCAACAATGAGGTCGGCGCGCGCCGCGACAATCAGCAGCAGCGCATCGCCAACGGCATTCGCAGCGGGCAAATGTCGCCTTCCGAAGCCGCCAAAGCCGAAGGGCACGAGCAAAATATCAACCGCCAGGTCGCGGCCGACCGCCAGGCCAACGGAGGAAAGCTCACTCCCGCGGAAAAGAAAAACATCAACCAAAAACAGAATAACGCCAGCAAGCAGATCTACAACGAAAAGCACAACGGAAAAACCGCGCCCAAGTAGTTTCGGGTGCAAAGTAAACCAGCTTCAAAGCGCTGCGGCGGTTGCACACGCCGCAGCGCTTTTTTTGTGAGCGGATGCAACATCATCGACGAGTGGCCTGCATCCCCCAGAAGCGTGTGCATTCCCCTCGGCCCTCATCACCCAGAGACGGGTGCCGCACCCTTGCGCCTTTCAAGGGTGCGGGTTTTCTGTCCGTAAGTCGCAAAGCTTGCAAAAGGAGCAAAGGATCCAGTCTGGCTGCTTGGACCAGAAACACAAACGCCCACTCTTGCGAGCAGGCGTTTGTAATTACAAGAAAGCTTGAATTTGCTGCTTACCCCTTACTGAATCCAGGCGCTGGGCGCAGCTCCGGCCGGGGCGCGGGCTTAGGCTCGGCGCCGGGCAGAGGCTGCGGCGGGGAAGGCGGAGCGGGCCGGACCTTCTCCGGCAGCGGTTTGTTATCCATGAGGAGCCGCAGTTCCGTGGCATCAAGAACTTCGCGGTCGAGCAGGGCCAGGGCAATGCGCTCGAGCGTGTCGCGGTTGTTTTCCAGAATGGCGTGCGCGTCGTTATAGGCGGTGGTCACGATGCGATGAACTTCCTGATCGATACGGATGGCGGTGTCTTCCGAATAATCGCGGTGCTGCGCGATTTCGCGGCCCAGGAAAATGGCTTCTTCCTTTTTGCCGAAGGCCAAGGGTCCAAGCGAACTCATGCCCCAGTCGCAAACCATTTTGCGGGAGATATCGGTGGCGCGCTCGATATCGTTGCCGGCGCCGGTGGTGATGTGGCCCAGGAATATTTCCTCGGCGCAGCGGCCGCCCATCAAAACGGTGAGCGTGCCTTCGAGATATGTTTTCGTGTACGTATGCTTATCGTCAATAGGAAGCTGCATGGTCAAGCCGAGGGCCATGCCGCGCGGAATGATCGTAACTTTGTGCAGCGGATCGGTGCCCGGCGTCATCGCCGCGACCAGAGCGTGCCCGGCTTCGTGATACGCGGTGTTGCGCTTCTCTTCCTCGGATAGAATCATGGATTTTCTCTCGACGCCCATCAGGACTTTGTCCTTGGACATCTCGAAATCCGTCATGAAAACCATTTTCCGTCCCTGCCGCGCCGCCCAGAGAGCGGCCTCGTTGACGAGGTTGGCGAGATCGGCGCCGGAGAAACCCGGCGTGCCGCGCGCGATCACGGAGAGATCCACATCGTCGCTCAGCGGCACCTTGCGCGTGTGCACGCGCAGAATTTCCTCGCGGCCCTTGACGTCCGGGCGCGCGACCACCACGCGGCGATCGAAGCGGCCGGGGCGAAGGAGCGCGGGATCGAGCACGTCAGGGCGGTTGGTCGCGGCGATCAGAATGACGCCTTCGTTGGACTCGAAGCCGTCCATTTCGACCAGCAGGGCATTCAGCGTCTGTTCGCGTTCGTCGTGGCCGCCGCCGAGGCCCGCGCCGCGATGGCGTCCCACGGCGTCAATTTCGTCGATGAAAATAATGCAGGGCGCGTTCTTCTTCCCTTGCTCGAAAAGGTCGCGCACGCGGCTGGCGCCGACGCCGACGAACATTTCGACGAAGTCCGAGCCGGAAATCGAAAAGAAGGGTACGTTGGCCTCGCCGGCAATGGCCCGCGCCAGCAAAGTTTTTCCGGTGCCTGGAGGGCCGACGAGCAACACGCCCTTCGGGATGCGTCCGCCGAGCTTTTGGAATTTCTGCGGGTCTTTCAGGAACTCGATAATTTCCTGAAGCTCTTCCTTGGCCTCATCCGTGCCGGCCACGTCCTTAAAGGTGGCTTTTTTCTGCTGCGCCGTCAAAAGGCGCGCCCGCGATTTGCCGAAGCTCAGCGCTTTGTTTCCGCCGGCCTGCATCTGCCGCATCATGAAAATCCAGAAGGCCACCAGCAAGAAGAGCGGCGCCGCGTTCAGCAGGAAGGTAACCCAATCCGCTCGATTCACTTCCTTGACGTTGATCAGGACTTGCTTGTCGCGCAGCGTCTTGGTTAGATCGGGCGCGGATTCCTTAAAAATGGTGGTGCGGAATTTCTTGGAGGGTTCGCGCCATTCGCCTTCGATTTCGTAGCTGGTGGGCGAAAGATACAGCGTAACTTCCTTCACATTGCCGCGGTCCACCTGGGCCATGAACTCGCTGTAGCTGGGTTCTTCCTCGCGGGCCGATTGGCCGCTCTTGGAAACGAGCGTCCACAGCAACACGGCCAGCATGATGATGAACAACCAGAACATCACCGTCTTTAATGTTGAACTCGGGTTCACGGCTTTACCTCACCTGCCGGACCTTCCGGCGCGCGGCGTGCTGGAATCGCCTGCGCATCTGGATACCAATGTTGGCCGTTCGCCGGGCACGTTTCTTCGGACCCCAAACGCCCTAAACCATTGGATGCATGCAGAAGGCCAAAGTAATCTTCCCATCTTACACCATATCCGCAGGAATTGCGCCGAGGCTTCTATGGCACGTGCCATGCCGCCCAGCCTTAGAGCATCTCCTCGCCAATCACCAATCCGATTTGAGTTCCCGGATGCGCCGCCAATTCCTCGGCGGCCGGATAGCCGGACGCCCAAATGACTTTTCCTTCGCTGGTCAAAACAGGCCAGCTTCCCCTGGCGCTTCGGGGAACGCGCGACTTGAGGAGCAAACGCTTCAATTTTCGAACGCTCCGGCTCCCCTGAGGACGGTATGCATCGCCCGGACGCCAGTTTCGGAGGACCAGCGGCCAACGGACACGGTCGAAATCGAGGACATCCCTAACTGCTACAGTTTCGCTCGGCGCCAGAGGCCAGTCAACCATTTTCAAGTTGAACCGGCGATGAATTTCCGCAACGACAATGGAAGCGGGTTCGAGACGTTCTGGCCGCGAAACGGTGTAAGCAAAATCGAGATTCGGCTGCGATTTTTCAGCGTCTTGCGTGGCGTCCAACGCAGCGGAAACCTTGGTGAAGCGAATGCGGTCAAAAATTCGTTCGACGCAAATCCCGGGGAGATCGATTCTCGCGCCGCTCTGGGATTTCGTGGCCAGGTCGATGACATGATCGACGTGCCGTGAAGTTAATTTCTCGCGGCTGCCCCGGAGTTCGGCGAAAACCCGCCGAACCAGGCGGCGAGTCAGAGCCATGGTCGAGGGTGAAGAGACAGCGGATTCGCCGCTGGCGCTGCTACCCGCGGGAGTCAGCGCCCCCAGGGGCGAAAGAAGATCCGGAATGCGGAGCGAAATCGCGACCGAACTCTCGCGAGTGGCCAAAGCTTGGAATCGCTCGTCTTCGAGCCATTGCCAGAAAGCTTCATCTTCGCGTGCATGCGATGCAAAGCGCGACAGGCGCGGCACGGCGGCGGGATCGAAATCGCGCACGAGAATGGGGATCAGTTGGTGGCGGATGCGCGCGCGCATGCGGGAAGTGTCTTGATTGGTGGCGTCTTCCCGCCAGGGCTGTCCCAAATTCGAGAGAAACTCGCGCAATTCCTCGCGCCCGCATTCCAACAACGGACGAATGACCGGGCCGGCCACCGGATAGATCCCGGCCAAACCCGTCAGGCCCGTGCCGCGCAAGAGGTGCGATAACACGGTCTCGGCCTGATCGTTCGAGGTGTGGGCCACGGCGACGCGGTTCAAACCTAGCGCCTCGGCCGCGGAGTCAAAAAATCGGTAGCGCAGACGGCGCGCCGCGTCTTCCAGATTCCACCCGTGGGTATTTGCCTCGCCGGCCACATCGGCGCGCCCCGCTTTGAATTCCAATTGGAACTCTTCCGCGAGGGCTTTTACGAAGCGTTCGTCTTCGTCCGCTTCCAAGCCGCGAAGCTGATGGTGGAAGTGCAAGACGAGAAGGGTGAACCCAAGTTTGGCCCGCAAATCAGCGAAAATCCGGAGCATGGCCACCGAATCCGCCCCGCCCGAAACGCCCATGCCAATCCGGTCGCCAGGCCGGATCATAGCGTGCCGGGCAACGGTGTCGAGGACTCGTTTGTAGAGATCGTCGTTCATCGGAAGCAACCGCGGCGTTGAACTGCCTTACTAGGTGCAAGCCCCGCTTTCGTTCCGCGCGCTACAGGCATGGTAACAACTAAGCCGGGGATTTCACAATTGACAAAGGGTTCTGCTAAGGGCGGGTGGAAGGAATAGAGGCCCAGGTGCGCTGAATGGAATGGATTGCCTGGCGCACCAACGTCATTCGGGCGATGCAACGCTGGGAGCAAGGATCCTCGCTGTGGCCAGCCGGGCGTCTTCCGGCACTCTCATGAAGGTAAAGGACCAGCAGATCGGAAGCCACAGCGAGATAATCTGGAAATAATATTTCCAGAAGGCATGATCCGGGTACAGATTGATTAAGGCGTAGCTGCCGGCGGAGAGGCTTACGTACACGCCCATCGAGAGGACCAGTTGCGTCACCCGCGTGCGATTCTCATGCAGCTTGGCCATGGCGGCCCAAAGCACATAAGTCAACACAACACCAACAAAATAAAGGTTTTGTCCAAGCTCTACCACAAAGTGGGTGACCAGCCTGCTCGAAGATGCCGCAATCAAATAGTAGGAAATTCCGGCCGTTCCGGCCAATAGGGCCATGGCTCCTGCTCGAATGTGCTTGGCCACTCCCATTTCCGAAAACACATGGGAGTACAGATTCATCAGGACAAAAAAGAGGCAGATCGCCAGGAGCAATTGCGCGTAGGAGTAAAAGTAAAAATAAACGTTGGAGCGATAACCTGACGACTCAATGATGCGGTAGCAGCCGAAGTCAGCGGCGAGCGAGCAAAACATATAGAGGACGAGGGTGAAATGCCTTTGGAAGGCTCGCTTCCACAACAGGCAGACCAGGCAGAAGAGTTCTATGAAGATGACGACCAACCAGATCGCGTAGTCAACTGGGCCCAGCACGTAGACAACCCCTCCGCGTGGACCCAGTCGACTACAGGATTCACGCTAGATCTACCACCCTGGCGGGGTTGGACCGATCGCCGTCAGGACAAGCACAGCAAATACAAACAGGGACAGATACTTTGACATATACCCTCCGGACGGAAACTAACCCGGAAGAAGTATATGTAGGACTGTTCCCTAATGGAACAGAATTGTTACCTTGTGTCTAAACGGTCAACACCTCTGGACAATGGCCCATTTTTGACTGTCGTCATAGGGCGGACTGCCTTCCCATCGTCCACCATGAATATTAGGATTTAGAATCGGCAGGGTCAACGGTACGCCGGTACTACTAGGACTTAGGACTAACGGCATGCTTTTTCAATGATATCGAGTGAGCGGCCTGACATGAGGGAATGGAATTTCCCTCCCAATTTTCCAATTTTGCCCAATTTGGGAAAGATGGGGCGGACAGATTGCGCTTCAGCTGCCCTTTCCTTGCTTGACAGTTCTTGGAAGGCATCCGTAACATGGAGTGCCACTTTTTGCCGGCGTAGCTCAGGGGTAGAGCGAGGGTCTCATAATCCCTAGGTCGTGAGTTCGAGTCTCACCGCCGGCACCACTCATTCCGCAGGCGCTTCCAGCTCCTCGATTTCCGGCAGAGCCTCCGAGCGCTTCCAATCCCGGGCAAAGCAGCAGGAATAGGCGGCCAGGCAAAAGGGCATGATCCAGGCCACACGGCCTTGATAGCGGTCGTAGACCCCGGCGAAGCTGGCGCAAATTGAAGCGTTGATGACGAGGTAGGCGAGAGCCGAATAGAAGAAGATGTTCATGCGGCCGAAACGTCCTGTCCCGGCCAGGAGCAAGCAAGTCGCGACGCTTAGCCAGAATGCGATCATGTCCACCGAAGCGGAAGCGTCCGCCAACGGGGTCAGGCGGCCGCTATACTGCCTGGCATTCTCAAATGCTTGCAAATCCGCGGGAAACACTCGCGGGATGACCTCGCTGTTCCACTCCCTGGCCCCGTAGGAACGGATTTCGTCTCCGGTGCGCAGGGCGGAAAGCTGGAGCAAGGTTTCGCGTGCGCTGCTTTTCAGGAATCGCAGCGGGTAGGCGTGAAGCGTTCCGCGCACAATCGCTTGCATCTCGTCTTGGTGGCCATCGAGCAGCTGCTTGAACAGGGGATGCTGGAAGAGGAACTGTTCCTGGGTGCGGGGCAGGTCGGGGAGATATTGGCAGGAAAGAAAGGCCTGCTTGGGACAGTTTTCACGGAGGAAATCCGCCGCCAATCCGTCGCCGAAAAGCCTCGCCAGCAGAAAGGAATTTCTCGATGGGGAGAGGCGAAAACCGAGGTCCATCTGCCAATTCAGCTCGGCGGTGCAGCATCCAGCCACCAGGATGGGGACAAACAACCAAGCCAGCACGGGGCGAGCGAAAGAAAACGTGCGAGTGGTGCCGGTCAAATACTTCAAAATAAGCGCCGCGGCGGCAAACAAGGCCGCAATCGGCAGCAAGGAAGAGTGGGCAGCGGCCGAGATGGAGAAAATCGCTGCCAGGACAACGCGTTGCCTGGTTCGCAAATCGTCGTCGAACGCCAGCAAAAACGCCGCTAGAAATAGGATCCCTGCAAAAACGTCTGGCATGAGGAGCGAGGCCGTCCACGGGAGGCTTGTCAGAGCCGCCATCACGCAGACGCTGGCGAGGAACCAGAGCCCGCCGAATTTGCGGTCGCCGTCGATCAGGTAATCGCAGGCTCGGCGCAAGACATATGCGGCCATCAGCGCTTGCGCCACGACTGCGGGCCAGGCGCTGATACCCAGGCTGGCGAACTTGGTGAAGATGGCGTAGCCGGGCGCTCGAAACGGCGCCAGAGCGAGAAAAAACTTGCCCGTCAGGAGGTATCCGCCGGTATCCGAAAAGACGGTGGGATACCCATTGTATACCGCGGGCCAAAGCAGGATTCCGGCAGCCAGGGCCCCCAAGGCGAGCCTCCGCAGGAAGCTTTCTTCCTTCTCTTCCTCTAGGTGAGATTTACCGGTTACGTCCTCCAAAGCCGCTTCTCTCCAGTTTGGGATTCGATCAGTCACGCGCGCCGAATGAGAACATTCCGATGGGTTTGGCCGGATAAGTTTGTTTGGCCGGCCGTTCGGAAAAGCGAACCCCTTTAAATTTAAAATGGCGCATCACCATCTTTGGTCGCAGTGCCCGACCCCCTCGATCGGCACTTCCTACATATTACAATTGCAACGCCCGTTTTTGCCGCTTTTGGCGGTTCAACTTTTTTATGCTATCAATAACCCGCCTGTTTCCTAACGGGCAGCAGGCTTGTGTGGCGTTGCGGCGTCACACGTTGGTTTTGTTTCATTCTCCTTACCCATTTCATGTTCCTAGGGAGCGGACTTTGGCCAAGATTACCGGCGGACGATTCATCGCGGAATTTCTCAATGCCCAAGGCGTCACCGCCTTCTTTTTCGTGCCCACCATGCTGAGCCGCGCCCTCGCCGAAATGGATGACATGCCCATTAAGCGCGTCTTGACGCACGGCGAGAAGGCGGCCGCCTACATGGCGGACGGCTACGCGCGCGCTTCGGGGCGTCCCGGCATCTGCGCGGCCCAGGCTGTGGGCGCGGCGAATCTCGCGGCGGGATTGCGCGACGCGTATATGGGCCACAGCCCGGTGATTGCGCTCACGGGCGGGCGATTTGGCCACCAAAAACATAAAATCAATTACCAGGAAATGGATGATTTCCCGATTTTTAATCAGGTGACGAAAGCGAACTATCAAGTGGACACTGTGGGACGCTTGCCGGACCTCTTGCGGCAAGCATTTCGCGAGGCTACTTCCGGCACTCCGGCGCCCGTGAATCTGCTGTTCGCGGGAAAAGAAGGCGATATCGAGCACGAAGAGGCGGATTTGAAGCTGATTGCCGACGAAGCAACGGCGCAAGTTCCCGCTTTTCGTCCCGCCCCGGAGACAGCGCGGGTGGCACAGGCCGCGCGCCTGCTGAAAAAGGCCCAGCGGCCGGTGATCGTCGTGGGCGGAGGCGCGCGCTTGTCAGGCGCCGGGCCGGAAATTTTGAAGCTGGCGAAAACTCTTTCGATTCCGCTGGCCACTTCGCTGAACGGAAAATCCCTCGTGCCGGAAAACAATCCGCTCTACATCGGCGTGCCGGGAACGTATTCGCGTTCCTGCACCAACAAGCTCATGAAGCGCGCCGATCTGGTGCTCTACGTCGGGAGCCAGACCGGCGGCATGGTCACGCATTTCTGGAAAATCCCGCCGGCGGGCACGCCGGTCATTCAGATCGGAATCGATCCCGCCGATCTTGGCAGGAATTACCCCAATGCCGTGTCGTTGTTGGGCGACGCCAAAACGGCTCTGAAGGCGCTGAATGAAACGGTCGGCAGTGGGGGCAAAGCGTCAGGCCGTGCCAAGTGGATCGATGAAGCGCAGTCGGCAGTGAAGGAATGGCGCGACGAAGTGAAGCCGCTGCGAGACTCGGACGCCGAGCCCATGCGCCCGGAACGCATCCTGAAGGAAGTGGGCGACTGGTTGCCGCGCGACGCCATCGTCGTGTGCGATACAGGCCACGCGGGCATATGGTCCGCGCAGGAACTTTGGATCAGCAAGCCATGGGATTTCCTGCGCGCCGCCGGATCGCTGGGCTGGGCCTTTCCTGCTTCCCTCGGCGCAAAGTTAGGCATGCCCCAGAAACCGGTCGTCTGCTTCACTGGAGATGGCGGCTTCTGGTACCACTTGCAGGAGCTGGAAACCGCGGTGCGCTGCGGGATTCCCACGGTGACGGTGGTCAACAACAACAATTCCCTGAATCAGGAAACCAACATTTTCCGCCATGCCTACGGAGGAAAGCCTTCGAAGAAACAGGGCGAGATGTGGCATTTCACCAAAGTGGATTTCTCGAAGATCGCGGAATCCATGGGCGCGCTTGGAATCCGCGTAACGAAACCCGCCGAGCTGCGCTCCGCCCTGGACCAAGCCATTTCGAGCGGCCGACCTGCGGTGGTTGAAGTGCTCAGCGATATTGAAGCCCTGGCGCCCAACGCTTGGGAAGGGTAGGCACGCGACTTGCCGCGAGTCGTTTTGGAAAACCGCGACGCTTGAGGCCACTAAAAGCTCGACATTACTCATAATGATCGCGCGCCGACCGACCCCTATTTCCAAATATGCCTCAGTTCAATCCGATGGGCGCCCGGCAGCCTCTCGAACGCACTGCCAGCTGCTATCACCTGCCCAAATTGCAAATCAGGTTGAATCAGCACATTGATGAAGGGCTCTAAGACGAAATTTTCCTTGTCCGCAACGGCCGAACCGTCCTCCAGTTCCGCCGGAAAATCAAGAATGCAGAGACCTGGATAATTCGAGGCTCGCCGCAAGCATAAACTCAGCAAACTATAGTGGTAAGAAATCAGAAAATATAACGTCAAAGTCCCCCCAAGTTTTGTGTGCCATGGCGAACGTCCTACCCTAAGCTTCAAGGCCCTGTCGCTCAAGCTCACATTCACACCAGCCTGAGTCCACGATTTAGGATTAATCGCCTTGATGGAGTTCAAATAGGTGTTCATCCCGTCACCTAAATCATCCGCCGCGCTCTCAAAATCTACAGACTTGTTAAGCTGTTCGACCTCCGCTTGAAGCGTGACGATTTCGGATTGAACCTGTGCTATTTGCTCTGAAATTTTTGAACGCCGGTCTAGTGCCGTGCGGATCCGCCTCAGTTGCTCGATGCGTTCTTGAAGGCGGCCAAGCTTGATATTTGTCGCCGTAAATTCAGGCGGCAGGATGGATGCCGCTACAGATCTTATTGGACGGAGCAGCTGTTGAATCGCTTGGATTTTCAGGGAAGTCCTCTGAGCGTCTAGCCGGAGGGTCTCTTCCTCTTGTTTGAGCCCTGCGAGTAGCTGATCCGCTTCCTGCATCTCTCCCTGCAGCTGCTCAACCTCGAATTCCAATCGATTAATACTTGATTTTGATTCGCCGTCACTGGGTTCAGTCGGTCTTCCGCAGAGGTAGCAAACGCCATCCGGGGAAAGCCGCTTATCGAGTTCACGGTCACAGGCTGGACAGTGAGTTATTCTGAGGGCCGAGAACGCTTCGCCAGCATCTCTGGACCGTTGCAACCTACAAAGCTCATCTGATATGAGCCTTTTGTGCTCTGTCATTTCCGAAATGCGTCCTTCTGTGTTCCTAATCGCGGCAAAAATCTTCTCGCTCTCAATCTGAGATTCCGTGAGCCGCTCGCCCGCATCTCGAATAAAATCCGTCCCCTGGGCATCCGAGGATGTCTGCCTTGTTCCGACTGCCTCTTTTAGGAGTGACGCGAGCATTTTGGTGCGTTCACCCTCGACGGAATCCATCTCAGACTTCAGGCGATTTATTGCAGCTTCGGCTGACTCGGGCGTCAGAGCAACCCCTAGCTCCTTTTCTTCTATAATCTCTCTGGATACCTCTTGTAGGAGCTGAACGAACTGTTGGCGGGTCAACTGGAGTTCTGCGACCTTTTTTTCTTTTTCCACAAGGTACCCAAATTGTTCGGAAAATAGATTTTGCGCAAGCCCTAGAAACTGAAGCACGGATGCGTGCTGCTCCCCCGAAGGCTGTTTGTCCGCGAGGTCACTCCAGAACTCTTGCCTCCGGTACACGTGTCGGAAGAGGCTGCGCCATCCGAGGGTGGGCCAAGTCCGTGGTCCATATGGACTGCCCTGGGGGTAATGCACCATCGGAATTCCGAGTTTCTTCATCAGCAACTCACAATATTGGTCGCGCGAGAGGGGCTGACCATTGACGGACACCTTGGTGAGAACGCCCGTTTTTTTCCATTCTCTCTGAATCTTCATATCCTCGCCGTTTATTTGTAGAGCCATTGCGACCGACGCATATTTCTCGGCAAGATCCTCTCCGAACACATCTTCTGGAGAACCATCATCGCCGAAAAGATAGTCAAGCATTCTCAGCCACTTCGATTTCCCTGTGTTGGGCGGCCCAACGATTACGTTCACACCTTCGCGAAGTACAATCCTATCCGCGGTCCCGTGCGCAGGGGCCCTCGAGATCTCTCTGATCAAAAGCGTGTGGTCGCTCATTACTCAATCACCTCTCCGTGCTCGCGGTTCGTCACCTCATTTGAGAATGTCTCGTAAATGATCTTCTTTAGAGCCGAACCGCTCTTGTT
>Ga0335078_10007592_pt1 | contig 16078 bp, 14 predicted proteins | sample Lox_Sample_32_FD_206711 | JGI IMG/M metagenome (GOLD analysis project Ga0335078, IMG submission 206711) | Soil microbial communities from Loxahatchee National Wildlife Refuge, Florida, United States - Lox_Sample_3.2 | ecosystem: Environmental > Terrestrial > Soil > Wetlands | place: USA...
CATCCGGCGATACGCGCGCGCTTTGCGGCGCGCGCGGCCCTGTTGTCCGGGCGTAGCCTCGACGCATCAACTTTCGCTGTCGATGCCTAGTGGCGCGATGAGCGCAAGGCGTTTCAGATTGCCAGCATCTTCGGTCGCTCCACGCGGCTTTCACTTGAAGTCCTGCGCGAGCTTCGCCTCATTCTCCGCCTGCTGCGCTTCAAAAGGATGGAAGCGCAATATGCGCTCATACTCGCCGCTCTGAGCGAAGCACCCGCCGCCATAGCCGCCGAGTAGTCGAGCGATCATGCCATCGCTGCGCCGCGTGCGCTCGCAGAACGCAACCAGGCGGCCGTTACCGCGAGCCGGGCGCGACGACGCGGATGTGAAGCTCGCGGAGCTGCTGCGGCGTTACTTCCGAGGGCGCCCCCATCAGCAAATCCTCGGCGCGCTGGTTCATGGGAAACAGCACGACCTCACGTAGATTCTCCTCGCCGCACAAGAGCATGACGATGCGATCGACGCCGGGCGCGATTCCGCCGTGGGGCGGTGCGCCGAGCGAAAGAGCGCGCAGCATGCCGCCGAATCTCTTCTCAAGAGCGGCTTCGTCGTAGCCGGCAATGGCGAATGCCTTCTTCATCACGTCAGGACGATGATTGCGGATGGCGCCGGAGGACAGTTCCACGCCGTTGCACACGATGTCGTACTGGATCGCCTTGAGGCTCAGAATTTTCTCGCGATCGGTGGCATCGAGCGCCAGAAATTCCTCCTCCGGCAAATTCGGCATCGAAAACGGATTGTGCGAGAAGTCGATTCGTTTCTCCTCCTCGTTCCATTCGTACATCGGGAAATCGACGATCCAGCACAGCTCGAATCGGTTCTTGTCGATCAGTCCGAGTTCGTCGCCGATTTTGGTCCGCGCCGCGCCGGCGAATTTCACAAAGCTCTGCGGTTCGCCTGCGACGAAGAAGACCGCATCACCATCAGTCAAACCAAGCTGCGCTCGCAATTGCCTGGTGCGCTCCGCCCCCAGATTGTTGGCGATAGGGCCGCGGGCGACGACGGCGCCGCCATCGAGGGCAAAAAAAATATAACCCAGCCCTGGCTGGCCCTCCCCTTGCGCCCACGAGTTCATCCGGTCGCAGAAAGCCCGAGAGCCTCCGCCCGGCGCCGGGATCGCCCATACCGCGGCCTTTGGACTCGCTTCGAGGATGCGGGCGAAAACCTTGAAGCCGGAGCCGCGAAAAATCTCGGAGAGATCCTGCATCGCGATCGGGTTGCGCAAATCCGGCTTATCGGTGCCGTACCTGCTGATCGCCTCGCTGTAGGCAATGCGCGGGAATTTCGGCGTCACCGGCTTGCCGCCGGAAAATTCTTCGAACACGCCGCGCAGCACCGGCTCGACCGCCGCGAACACGTCCTCCTGCGTCACGAAGCTCATTTCGATGTCGAGCTGATAGAACTCGCCCGGCGAACGGTCGGCGCGCGCGTCCTCGTCGCGAAAGCACGGCGCGATCTGGAAGTAGCGGTCGAACCCGGAGATCATGATGAGCTGCTTGAACTGCTGCGGGGCCTGGGGCAGCGCGTAGAACTTGCCCGGGTGCACACGGGAAGGCACCAGATAGTCGCGCGCGCCTTCCGGCGAGGAGGCGGTGAGAATCGGCGTCTGGAATTCGAAGAAGCCCTGCTCCTTCATTCGCCGCCTCAACGAATCGACGATCGCGCCGCGCTTCATGATGTTCCGGTGCAAATGCTCGCGGCGCAGATCGAGGAAGCGATATTTCAGGCGAATCTCCTCGGGATATTCCTGATCGCCGAAGACCGGCATTGGAAGCTCGGCTGCGCGGCCAAGGACCTCGATCTCGCGAACATAAACTTCCACCTCGCCGGTCGGCAGATCAGGGTTCAGCGTACCTTCGGGCCGCGGTCGGACCTTGCCGTCCACACGCACCACCCATTCGGAGCGCAGCGTCTCCGCCACCTTGAAGGCCGGGCTGTCGGGGTCGGCGACCACCTGCGTTATGCCGTAGTGGTCGCGCAGGTCGATGAACAAGACGCCGCCGTGATCGCGGATGCGATGGCACCAGCCGGACAGGCGCACCTCGTCGCCGACATCGCTCGCCCGGAGCGCGCCGCAGGTGTGGGTGCGATAGCGGTGCATCGTCGCTTGCATTGTTGCTTTGCACACTGTTCGACAGGACCGCGGAAAGCGCATGCGTTACTGATTTTGTCAAGGCGCGCAGGCGATCCGCTGTGGGAACCTTCCCGCCTCCGCTTTGGTTTTCGGCGTTGCCTGCCTTGACCCGGCCACGCATGTTGCCGCAACGCTGCACAATGGGCGCCGCGACGGGCCTCCGATCACGGACAGGTACGGGTATAGGCATGAAGAGGGCGCGGGCAGTCGCCGAGACAACCGGGACAACCCGCATGACCGCGGCCGAAGCCACCGTGGGGGCCCTCTCGGCGCACGGTCTCGACACGATCTATGCGCTGCCCGGCGTGCACAACGACGATTTCTTCGACGCCCTGGCGCGATCCGCCGGCACGCGGAAGGCCGCCAAAATGCGTGTTGTTCATACGCGACACGAACAAGGCGCCGCCTACATGGCGCTGGGCGCAGCGCTCGCGACCGGCAAGCCGCAGGCCTACTGCGTCGTCCCAGGACCCGGCCTGCTCAATTCCGCCGCGGCGCTGCTCACGGCCTACGGCATGAATGCCCCGGTCCTCGCGCTCTTCGGCCAAATTCCGGACAGCAGCATCGGGCGCGGTCTTGCCTATCTGCACGAAATTCGCGACCAGGCCGGCATCATCGCGCGGCTCGTCGACTGGTCGGCGCGCATTCGCACGCCGCACGAGGCCCCGCGGCTCGTCGCCGAGGCGATACGGTCGATGTCCCTCGGTCGCCCTGGTCCGGCGGCGCTCGAGTGCGCAATCGACGTGTGGGGACGCAGCGGCCCAGTGGCCGCACAGTCGCCGCTTCCGATCCCCGAACCGCCGATCGACGAAGACGCGATTAGTGCCGCTGCGACGCGCCTCGGCGCGGCCAAAAGGCCGCTCATCGTTGCCGGCGGCGGCGCGCAGGATGCGTCCGCGGAGGTGACGCGTCTCGCTCACCTCCTGCAGGCGCCTGTCGTGTCCTACCGCCGCGGGCGCGGCGTCATCGACGACCGCGATCCCTTAGCCGCCAATCTGCCGCTCGGACACGAGTTGTGGGCCGAGGCAGACGTTGTGCTTGCCGTTGGAACCCACCTCCATTCGCCGCTCCTCTATTGGGGCATCGACTCGGATTTGGCGATCATCCGCGTCGATGCCGATCCCGAGGAGCCCGCCCGCGTCGCCGTTCCGGACGTTACGCTGATCGGTTTCGCCAAACCGATCTTGGAGCGTCTCGCCCAAGTCCTGCCGGCGCACAACGCACGACGTCCCTCGCGCGCGGAAGAGATGCGCGAGCGCCACGCACGCATGCAACGCCGGCTAGCCAAGCTCGAGCCGCAACTGTCGTATCTTGCGGCGATCCGGTCCGAATTGCCGGAGGACGGCATTTTCGTCGATGAAGTGACGCAGGTGGGCTTCGTTTCGCGCCTCGCTTTTCCCGTGCACCGCCCGCGGACCTACATCTCGCCGGGCTATCAGGACAATCTGGGCTTCGGCTTTGCCACCGCGCTCGGCGCGCAATGCGCGCGTGCAGACGTGCCGGTGCTTTCGATCTCCGGTGACGGCGGCTTCCTGTTCACGGCGAGCGAGATGGCGACAGCGGTGCGCCATCGCATCCCGTTAGTCACGGTGGTATTCAACGACGGCGCCTTCGGCAACGTCAGGCGCATCCAGGAGGAGCGCTACGGCCACCGTCTCATCGCCAGCGATCTCGCCAACCCCGACTTCGTCGGGTTTGCAGAAAGCTTTGGTGCGCGTGCCATGAGGGCGAAGAGTCCCGAAGAGCTGAGAAATGCGCTCCGGCGCGCGCTGGCGCACCGCGACGGCCCGACGCTCATCGAAGTACCGGTCGGACCAATGCCGAGCCCGTGGGAATTCATCCTCATGGGGCGCGTGCGCGGTGACAGCCGCCTGCCCGCCAGCGACAAAGTCACCTGATTCCGCTATCACGTCCTCAATGCAGCCGATTGCAACGACATCCGAACTAGCCGCCGCATGCGGGCGAATGGCCGCCCACTCCTACGTCACCATCGATACCGAATTCCTGCGCGAAACGACCTATTATCCGCTGCTGTGCGTCGCACAGATGGCCTCGCCGGAGGAGGCGGTAGTCATCGACGCGCTGGCCCCTGATATCGATCTCGCCCCTTTCTTCGCGCTGATGGCCGACGAGCACGTCACCAAGGTCTTTCATGCCGCGCGGCAGGACATCGAGATCGTCTGGCACCGCGCCAAGCTCATTCCGCACCCGATATTCGACACTCAAGTCGCCGCCATGGTGCTCGGCTACGGCGATTCCGTCTCCTACGAGCAGCTTGTGCAACGCATTACCGGCGATACCCTCGACAAGTCGCACCGCTTCACCGACTGGACAAGGCGCCCGCTTTCGGATGCGCAGCTTTCCTACGCAATCTCCGACGTCACCCACCTGCGCGACATCTACTGTGCGCTTCTGCAAGACCTTAGACAGCGGGGCCGCGACGACTGGGTCGAGGATGAGATGCGCGTGCTGACCTCGCCCGATACGTACCGCATGGACCCTGAGCAAGCCTGGCAGCGGCTGAAAATGCGGGTGCGCAAACCCAAAGAGCTTGCCGTGCTGATTGAAATCGCGGCGTGGCGGGAACGCGAGGCGCAGCTTCGCGACATACCGCGCTCTCGGGTGCTCAAGGACGACACGGTCACCGACATTGCCGTGCAGGCGCCGACGACGCTCGATAGGCTCAAGGGACTGCGCTCATTGCCCAAGGGTTTCGAACGCTCGCGCTGGGGTGAAGCGATCGTCGCGGCGGTGCAGCGCGGGCTTGCCCGCGACCCGAAGACGCTGCCGCGGCCGGCGCGCCAAGCGCCGTACGTAAACGGCACCGCGGTGGTTGAGCTGCTCAAGGTGTTGCTGCGCATGGTATCGGAGAGCCACCACGTCGCCGCCAAAGTCATCGCAACGGTCGACGACCTCGAGCGTATCGCCGCCGACGACAACGCCGACGTGCCCGCCCTCCACGGCTGGCGCCGCGAGCTGTTCGGCGACATGGCGCTTGCGCTCAAACACGGCAGGCTTGCGCTCGCGATCGAGAAGGGAAAGGTCGCCGCCGTCGACCGCCACTGAGGCCGGGCCGCCCGCTTTCGAACGAAAGCCCGCTCGCCGGAAATCAACCGGATCCGAATTTGCGCGAGCCGGCCCAAAGGCTGTACAGGTAGCCCAATAAAAGAACGGCGTAGGTCACAACAAACAACCAGCCCATCCGGTTGATGACGCCGCCCAGAGTGGCCCAGAGCGAAATCACGACACCGACGATATTGCCGACCGAAGCCCCGATCAGCACGCCGCGCACGGCGGTCCAGTCGTGAGACTCCCTGACGAACCACATGATCAGCCCGAACGTCAGCAGCGCCGAGCCGAAAAATCTGAATCCGAGCGCCACGCCCGGAGCCGGCTCCAGTCCGTAGGTTGGGAGCAAGGCATTCGGGAAAAGGCTGTAACTGATGCCGTTGATGATGGTGATTATCGCGGCTAACGCCAAGAAGCGCTTCAACTTGACGCTCATGTCATCCCCCTTTACCGGTGCCTTGCCCGGCGGGTGATACCGGCCGGGGTTGTCAAGCGCCGCTTAGCTTGCCGGTCCCAACTTTGCTGCGGCAGCCGCATTCAATCGTACGGCTTGAGTCTTGGCAACGCCCGCCTGTGAACGCCGCGCCGCCCTCGTCCCGGAACCGCCCGGCATCGGTCGTGCGTCCCCGCGGCGGCCTCCCCGGGGGCCCTGCGAAAGACCCGATCAGCCCGTCAGCATAATCGGCTCGCGCCCGATGAGACGCGCGAGCGAACGTAGCCGGCTTACGACGCGTTCTCCGCCCAACGCCGCGTGATCGCCGGGTAGCCGGAGCGCCAGGCGATTGCGCTCCACCGTGAGAGGGGTGCTCGTGAGGACCCCCGGCATCGCTGCGGAGACGACGTAGCCGAGCCGCAGTGCTGCGCCGAGAACGCGCGCGCGGTCGATCATGCGCGTGGAGGCGAGTTCGCGCAGCCGCGGCGAAAGCTCGTCGTCCACGACCAGTCCGACGTGCCGGTAGAACACGGCAAGCGCCAGATAGGCGCGTCCGGGATGATCGATCGCTGTGAAGCCGCCATGAGCAATGATGTTGAGCGACTGCTCGCCACGGTAATCGGGATGCGCTCGCCAGCCGATATCGGCGAGCAGGCACGCAGCATGACGCAGACGGCGCTCTTCCGAGGTTTCATCGAGGCCCGATGAAGCCATGAAGCGGTCGGTCCACGGGATCAGCTCCTCGCCATGGCGCGGAGAGCGGGAGCGCAGCTGATTGAGCTCGCGCGCTGCTTCGATCAGCGCATCCTTCTCCTTATCCTTCTGTTTGAGCAGCGCATAGAGCAAACCTTCGCGCACACCGAGCGCAGAGAACATCACGCGGCACGGCCGGCCAATGCGCAGAACGTATTCGAGCACGAGCGCCGCATAGGCCAGGAGCGGCCGGCGCGCATTTGCCACGACTTCAATGTTGGAAAGCGTTTCGACGTCCACGCGATGCACCAGGCGCGCGAACTCCAGCGCCTCGTCAGCGGGAATGGCGTAACCGTGCATCACGTGCAGCGGATATCCGGTCTGCCACATGTGCAGCCTCGCGAGCGCGCGCCAGGTGCCGCCGACAGCGTAGAAGCTGCGATCTTTGCAGGCTTGCAGCACTGCAACGTCGGTCAGCGTCTTCTTGACGAACTTCTCTGCCTTCTTGAGCGACTTCGCGGAGATGTCGGCAAGGGCGAGACCGCCGAGCGGCCTCGTCACTCCCCGCCCGGCGCGCGTGCCGCGCACATCGACGAGTTCAAGCGAGCCGCCGCCGAGATCGCCGACGACGCCGTCGGCATGATGCACGCCGGAAATGACGCCGAGCGCAGTAAGCTCGGCTTCGCGCGTACCGGAGAGAACTTCGATCTCCACGCGCACGGTGCGTTCGGCGAGTGCGATGAAGTCGCGACCGTTCTTGGCATCCCGGCAAGCGGCCGTGGCGATGGCGTGAACCTTCTTGACGTTCATCGTGTCGCACAAGGCGCGGTAGCGTTTGAGTGCGGATAACGCTTGTTCGACGGCATCGACCGCGAGCAACCCGGTCGACTGCACCTCTCGACCGAGGCCGCACAGTGCCTTTTCATTGAACAAAGCGGTCGGAGCGCGGGTGACACCTTCATAGACGACAAGTCGGACGGAATTCGAGCCGATATCGATGACGGCGACCGGGGGCCCGCGGTCAAGCCGTCCCTGGGCGTCGAGCTTGGTGCCACTCATCGTCGGGGTATGCGCGGCGGCAATGGTCGGCCTCGGCGCCGCCTCACGCCCGCTCCGCACGATGCCGCAGCCGGGGCACGGCGTCTTTGGGGGATTTTCCGCGACCGGACAGGCTTGGGTTGGTCATGAAGTAGGTGTGGGCGTTGAACGGCTCATCGCCTTCCGCGGGTTTGATGCGCGACGATGAGCCGTCGGCAAGAAGCTCCCAGCTTTGCTGGTTATCTTTCAGATTGGCGACCATGATCTGATCGAGCACCTGCTCGTGCACGGTGGGATTGAGAATTGGACAGAGGGCTTCGACGCGGCGGTCGAGATTGCGCGGCATCATGTCGGCGGACGAGATGTAGACCGCGGCTTTCGGATGCGGCAGGACGTGGCCCGAGCCGAAGCAGTAGATGCGGCCATGCTCGAGGAAGCGGCCGACGATGGACTTGACGCGGATGTTCTCGGATAGGCCCGCAACTCCGGGCCGCAGGCAGCAAATGCCGCGCACCACAAGCTCGATCACCACCCCCGCGCTCGAAGCGCGGTACAGGGCGTCGATGATGTCGGGATCGACCAGGGAATTCATCTTCATCCACACGGCTGCCGGGCGGCCGGCCTTGGCGTGCGCGATTTCCTCCTCGATATGCGCCTGAATACGCTTGCGCAGCGTGAGTGGAGAGACCGCCATGCGCTCGAGTTCGGCCGGCTCCGCGTAGCCGGTCACGTAGTTGAAGATGCGCGCGACGTCGTGAGCGATCGCGGGATCGGCGGTGAAAAACGACAGATCCGTATAGACGCGCGCCGTCACCGGGTGGTAATTGCCGGTCCCGACGTGCACGTAGGAGGCCAGCGCGGCGCCCTCGCGGCGCACGACAAGAGAAAGCTTTGCGTGCGTCTTCAGCTCGATGAAGCCGTACACGACCTGCACGCCGGCGCGCTCGAGGTCGCGCGCCCAACGGATATTCGCCTCCTCGTCGAAACGCGCTTTGAGCTCGACTACCGCCGTGACCGATTTGCCGGCTTCGGCCGCTTCCGCAAGCGTCTTGACGATCGGAGAATCCGCAGAGGTGCGGTAGAGCGTCTGTTTGATAGCCACGACATCGGGGTCCGCCGTGGCCTGGTGCAGGAAGTCCACCACCACATCGAAGGACTCATAGGGGTGATGGACGATGAGATCCTTCTGCCGGATTGCGGCGAAGCAGTCGCCGCCGTGGTCGCGAATGCGGCCCGGATAGCGCGGGGTATAGGGCACGAATTCGAGGTCGGGCCGGTCGAGCTTGGCGATCTGCGCCATCTCGTCGAGGGCGAGAACGCCGTCGACCTTGAACACGCCATCGTCAGTGGCGCCTAGCGCGCGCTGCACGAAACGCTGCAATTCGGCCGGCATCAAAGCTTCGATGTCGAGTCTGATCACCGAGCCGCGGCGCCGGCGTTTGAGTGCAGTCTCGAACAGCCGCACCAGGTCTTCGGCCTCTTCAAGAATTTCGAGCTCCGAGTCGCGGATGACGCGAAACGCGCCCACGCCCTTCACTGCGTAGCCGGGGAAGAGCTTGCCGATGAATAGACTAGTCGCGCCCTCAAGGGAGATCAGCCGCACTTCGCCGCCCTCTCCGGTCGCCGGCAGCCGCACGAAGCGCTCGATGCGGTTCGGCATCCGGATGAGCGCGTTCATCGCCTTTCCGTCTTTGGCGCGCGCAAGCTGCAACGCGATCGAGAAGCCAAGGTTGGGGATGAACGGAAACGGATGCGCCGGGTCGACGGCGAGCGGCGTCAGCAACGGGAAAATGTGATCGAGAAAATAGTCCTCGAGCCAGGCCCGCTCGGCCTTCGTCACATCCGGGCCATCGATGAGCACGATGCCGGCCTGCCCAAGCGCCCCGCGCAATTCACGCCATTGCGCCTGCTGGTCCCGGACCAGGAGGGCCACGGCCTCGGCGATACGGGCAAGCTGCTCGGCCGGGGTCAAACCCTCCGGACTCTTCGTGGTGATCCCGGCGCGGACCTGCGCGCGCAGGCCAGCGACACGCACCATGAAGAACTCGTCGAGGTTGTTTGCCGAAATGGAAAGGAATTTCAGCCGTTCCAGCAGCGGGTGGCCGCGGTTGGCGGACTCTTCGAGCACGCGGCGATTGAAATTAAGCCAGGACAGCTCGCGGTTAATGAAGCGTTCAGGGCCCGAAGCCAGGTCGGAAGCCGGATGGCGCTCACCCGGCTCCGCGAGGCGGACCGGGGCCACCAACTCATGAACCGGCTCGGATTCAAGGTCGACGACAGCTTGGGCACGGTCGGCCATAGTTCCTCGTTCTTTCGCTTGGTACGATCACTGTCCTTGGTAACAATTCGATGACCGCACAGCACTAACGCGGCACGGTAGCGGCCCGTCAAGCCTCCCCTTCGCCCGGCCGGCGGCTGTCCCCTGGCTGCGCTGGGTGCCCGAACGAACGGGCACTTGCCAAACCCGAAGACGGGCAGCGGCTGCCGCTAAGCGGTATCACGGACAATTTCGGCGGCAAGAGCGCGCGTCGGCGGCCGACGTTGGCGCAAGGCCTCATGATCGAGCGCGATCACCGCCCGTCGCGCGGCGGCGAAAGAACGTTCGATGTGGGTGGAGAGGTAACGCACTACGCCTTCGTCAAGCGCGAGCTGGCGATCCGCGGCAAGCTTGACGATGACTGCGCGCAACATGAGGTCATCCGGCGCCTGCAGCGTCGTTACCGGCAGAGCTCGCAGGCGCGAGACGAGATCTGGGATGGCGAACGGCCACGCAGCAGGAGGCGTCCGCGCCGTGAGCAGCAGGAATGCGTTCTCCTCGCGAGCGAGATTGATGAGATGGAATAGGACGCGCCCCTCGGGCGCCGCGGCCGCGTCCTCGACGACCAGCGCACCGGTGGCAAGCGCCGCGGGGATCTCCGCTTCGCTTAGTGCGTGGCCGGAAGCGACGCGCGCGCCCGACGCCGCCGCCCAGATCGTGGCCAAGTGAGTCTTTCCGGAGCCCTCCGGCCCGACAAGGGCGATCGCACCGGCCGGCCATTCGGGCCAACAGTCGATGAGCCGCAGTGGCTCCTCGTTGCACGGTCCCGACAGGAAATCGTCGCGCGCGTAGCTTTCAGCGTGGTCGAGCGCGAGTGCAAGCTGGCGCGGGAGGGATGACGCGAGCGTCTGACTCACCGGAGCCCCGTTGCTGATTCGGCTCGCGAACCGCATGGTCTACCTGCAAGCGGGCGCTCAATGCCCGGACCCGAACGAATTCATATGGCGAAGCCACTCGGCCAAATAGAAGGCGATCGACAGCAAGGTCAAGATCACGACCAGCCCGATGGCTACGGCCGAAACCCACCCAGCGCCGACGCCGAAACCCTGCTCGGCCAGGACCAACGCGGCGAGAACGATTTGCGCGACGGTATTGGCTTTCGAGACGGGCAACGGCCGCACCGGCATCGGCCGACCGATCAGCCATGACAGCATGAAGCCGCTGATAATCATGATGTCGCGCGACACGACCAGGATAACCAGCGAGATCGGCAGCGCGCTCGCGATGCCGAGCGCGACATAGATCGACACGATCAGCGCCTTGTCGGCCAAAGGATCGAGGTAAGCGCCGAGTTCGCTCGTCCAGTGGAAGCGCTTGGCGAGGAAACCGTCAACCGCGTCGCTAATCCCCGCTGCAAGGAAAAGAAAGAACGCGATGCGCATCTCGCCCGACGTGATTGCCCAGATCACGACCGGCACCAGCAGAATGCGCCCCAACGTGATGAGGTTTGGGATGCTCAAAGTGTGCCCCGGCTTCGGGCTTGCCCCACCCGGCGGACGCGGTTGAACCTCAGTCCGCCGGATCAGGCGCCGAAGTCGGAAAACGCCCGCCCTCGGATATGCCCCTGCGAGCAAATATATAGCGGCGGGCGTGTGCTTGCGCACCCGGCGATTCCGACGTAGGAGGCGGCCGGAATCCGTCCCCGTCGGGGACGTGATAGTGTCCGAGCTGGTGGTTCCGTGGAAAAGGCGCGCTACGCGGCGGCCGGCGTCGATATCGACGCTGGCAACCGCATGGTGGAACTGATCAAGCCGCTGGTGCGCAGCACCGCGCGGGCCGGCGCCGACGCCGAGATCGGCGGATTCGGCGGCCTGTTCGACCTCGAGGCCGCCGGTTTTTCCAACGCAGTTCTCGTCGCCGCGACGGACGGCGTAGGCACCAAGGTCAAGATCGCCGTCGAAACCGCGCGCCACGACACGATCGGAATCGATCTCGTCGCGATGTCGGTCAACGACCTTGTCGTGCAGGGCGCCGAACCCCTGTTCTTCTTGGACTATTTTGCCTGCGGCAAGCTCGATCCGGCGATCGGGGCGACCGTGGTGAGCGGCATCGCCGCGGCCTGCCGCGAGGCGGGCTGCGCCCTGATCGGGGGCGAGACCGCGGAAATGCCGGGCGTGTATTACGATGGCGATTACGATCTCGCTGGGTTTGCGGTCGGCGCGGTCGAGCGCACGCAGTTGCTGCCTCGTGCCGACATAGCGCCAGGCGACGTGGTGATCGGGCTGTCCTCGACCGGCGTCCACGCCAACGGATTTTCACTGGTCCGGCGGATCGTTGCCGACAGCGGGCTCGCCTGGGACGCCCCGGCGCCATTCGAGCAAACACGCAGCCTCGGCGAGGCGCTGCTGACGCCGACACGGCTCTATGTGAAGTCATGCCTCGCCGCGATTCGCGCAACGAAAGCGGTCAAGGGTCTCGCGCACATAACCGGCGGCGGATTCGTCGAGAATATTCCGCGTATCCTGCCGCCTGGGCTCTCAATCTCGTTGGATCTTGAAGCGGTGCCGGTCCTTCCCGTGTTCAAGTGGCTTGCTGCCGCGGGCCGCGTCGGCGAGCCCGAAATGCTGCGCACTTTCAACTGCGGCACCGGCATGGTCACGATCCTTGAAGCGGCGAAGGCGGATGCCGCCAGCAGAGAGTTCGCCGCCAATGGCGAGACTGTCGTGAGGCTCGGCGAGGTGATTGCCGCAAAAGGCGACAGCCGGGTCGAGTTTCGCGGGCGCCTGGACCTTACCAGCTAGGGCATGGCCAAGAAGCGTACCGCCATACTCATTTCAGGGCGCGGATCGAACATGACCGCGCTGATCGAGGCGGCCGAGGCCAGCGATTATCCCGCCGAGATCGTGCTTGTCGTGTCCAACAGTCCCGAGGCCTTGGGCCTAGCCCGCGCGCGTGACGCCGGCGTCGCAACCGCAATCCTCGATCACAAGTTATTTGCGAACCGCGAGGCCTTCGAACGCGCGCTCGACGAGGAACTCCGGGCCTGGCGGATCGACATCGTGTGCCTTGCCGGGTTCATGCGGTTGCTGACGCCCTGGTTCGTGACACGCTGGCAAGGGTGCATGCTCAACATCCATCCCGCGCTGTTGCCCCAGTTCAAGGGTCTCGATACGCATCGGCGGGCGCTGGCCGCGGCCGTAAAAGAACATGGGGCGACAGTCCATTTCGTCGTGCCGGAAATGGACTCAGGACCGATCGTTGCGCAGGAGGCGGTCCCGGTGCTCGAGACCGACACCGAGGAAACGTTGGCCGAGCGCGTGCTCAAGGTCGAACATCGCATCTACCCGCTGGCCTTGCGCGCGGTCGCCGAAGGCCGGGCAAGCCTGCCGCCGCAGCCCAAAAAAGAGAACGCCGGCTAGTGTATTGTTCTAGTGTCGCTTTGGTTCAGAAGTCCGCATGAACCCTGCGGCGCCAAGAGCAATACAAAATAGCGGCGCGAGAAACGGCCGTTGTGCTCATTCCCTCAAAAGACAAAGCCCCCGGAGCGAAAGATCGGGGGCGCAAGGCGCGACTTCTTGGATCAGCTCAAGCGACCTTCAGGTTCTCCGCCGAGGTCCTGCCCCGATTGGTGACAAGCTCGTATTCGACGACCTGGCCCTCATTGAGCGTCCGCAGGCCCGCGCGCTCGACGGCAGAAATGTGAACGAAGACGTCCTTGTCGCCGGTGGACGGCTTGATGAACCCATACCCCTTGGTCGGATTAAACCATTTGACGGTGCCCTTCTGCATCGTCTGTCTCCTCAGTCAGTCCATATTTCATCCAAGACGCTCATGCAGCCGACACACGCTGCGCCGGGCAGGCTGCGATTCGCGCCACAAGCCAGATTTTGGGGGAGAGTCCGAAACGATCGCGCCTCAAACAAGACAGCACCGGCCGGATGGCCCAAATCCGATTGCCCATCAAGCAAGCCGGATAAATGCGGCGCAAGGATGGCTGTAAGGAGCCGGCATTTGATTCAAGTGACGATGGTGCAGCTTCGTAGCGGGAGTGTTAGTGCGATCAATCAAAGTCAGCGGTCGAAACGAAATCTCAGTCTTGCCACCTGGACGCTCAATCTCGCGGTGGCGATGATTTGATGGAGTGCGGGCTCCGCCGCGCAAACCTCCGCACATTCGCGCCAGCGCGCGTTGTTCTGAATTACGCTTCGGGCGGCGCTTGCCCTTTTTCCGAAGGCTCCGATCGCGGCTTGGATTTGTGCAAGCGGCGCAACAAGCCGCCGACGGCGATCACGAGCAGCGCTCCCGCCCCGGCAGCCGCCGTTTCGATCTGGCGCGAGACGCTCTCGCTGAAACCGGCGCTGACGTGGCCGATCACAATCGGATCGGTCGCAATCACCTCGCCGGCGATCCAGCCGAGCAAAGCGGCACCGGCCCAAACGAGGATCGGCATACGATCAAGCAACGCCAGGATGAAGGATGCACCTGCGACGATCAATGGAATCGTGCCGGCAAGGCCGATCACAAGCAGAAGAAGATTGCCCCGCGCCACCGCGGCAATGGGAATGATGTTGTCGAGGCTCATGACCGTGTCGGCGACGATGACAATCCTGATCGCACCCCATAAGTGCGCCGCGGCTTCGACATCGTCCTTGTCAGGCTCCTCGGGCGCCAGCAGCTTGGCTGCGATATAGAGCAAGGCGAGCCCGCCAATCAGCTTAAGATAGGGAAGCTGCATGAGCTGCGCGACGAAGATCGTGAAGACGATGCGCAGCGCCACCGCGAGCGTGACGCCGACTACCACGCCCCAGAACCGTTGACGCGACGGCAATCCGCGACACGCCATGGCGATGACCACCGCGTTGTCGCCGGACAGCAGCAGATCGACGGAAAGGATCTGGAGCACGCCGATCCAAAACGCCGTATCTCCCCCGAAGCTTGCTCGAAGGCTGCCGCCCCACATCGAGGGATTCAAATACTGCGCGATCGAGCCCACCGCCGCTCCTTGCCCAATCGCGCACCCCCTCGTTGAGCCCGCGGTATGGTTCTAAGGCCGAGTTATAGCGACCCGTGCGGTGTCCGGTCCTTGCGCACCGCGGCTCGAAAAACCGCGCCCCGAACCGGCACGAAACGAAAGGAAAGATGCCCTTTAGCCGACGATCTCGTTGCCGGCGAAGAACTGCGCGATTTCCCTCGCGGCGGTGTCGGCGGCGTCGGAGCCATGGACCGAGTTCTCGCCGATGGATTGCGCAAAGAGCTTGCGAATGGTAGCGGGGGCGGCCTTCGCCGGGTCGGTCGCACCCATGAGCTCACGGTAGGCGGCAATCGCATTCTCGCCCTGGAGAACCTGCACGACCACCGGCCCCGAGATCATGAATTCGACGAGCTCGCCAAAGAACGGCCGCTCGCGATGGACGGAATAGAACATCTCCGCCTGGGCGCGGGTTATCAGGACCCGCTTCTGCGCCACGATGCGCAACCCCGCCTTCTCGATCATCGCGTTGATGGCGCCGGTCAAATTGCGATCCGTGGCATCGGGTTTGATGATCGAAAACGTATGCTCGATCGCCATAAAAAGCGTCCTTTGGATTGTCAATGAAGCCCAGACCGCGTCGGCTTATAAATGGCGGTGCGCGCTGCGGCAAGGCGACCGCGCCGCTAAGCTAAGCTAAGTCGCGTCCTTATTCTTGACGGGCTTCTTGGTCTTCTTGGTCTTTTTCTTCGCCGGCTCCGGCGGCGGCGGAGGCACGTCGACGCTGTCCATTTCATTGAGCCGGCCGCCAACGAACCGATAGACCCCGGGCCGCGAACCACTCCTGTAGGTCAGGATCGCGGCGCGCTCGCCGTTCGGGTTGGTGCCGAGATTGATCGCGGTCGGCTGCCCGAGACGCGCAACCACATCGCATTCGCTCATGCCGAGGCCGATCGGCGCGGCGAACTGCGGGTCCGCAGCGGCCGGGATCGCGGAGCCGCCCGGCGGTGGCGAAACCTGCGGCGGCGCTGCTACCGCCGGGCAGGCCCCGTTGGCATCGATCAAATCGTTAGCGGTGATTGCCCGATCCTTCCTCGTCTCGCCGAGGTCGGCGTAGGTGTAGCCGACTTTGCGGCCGAATAGGTCGAATGGCTTCGGGAACCACGACGCATCGGAGTCGGCACACGCCGACAGTGCTGCTGCCAACGCAATCACTGCCACTAGGTTGCAATACTTCGCCCTTGGTTGCACCCCGGAGCTTCCCCTTAAGACTACTGCCAGCTTAGACCATGCGCCGGTTTGTGTTGCGATCGTGGCGCAATGCGCGGCGTTATGCTAGCCAGCCCCGCTCCCGCGCCTGGGACCACCAGCCTTCGTCCTCGCGGCCAGAAATGAACCGCGTCAGGCTTAAAAAATGGTAATTAAACAGAGACTTGAGCGCTCGTC